>Ga0307991_1003319_pt1 | contig 10453 bp, 5 predicted proteins | sample EllFjometagen131_FD_203146 | JGI IMG/M metagenome (GOLD analysis project Ga0307991, IMG submission 203146) | Marine microbial communities from Ellis Fjord, Antarctic Ocean - #131 | ecosystem: Environmental > Aquatic > Marine > Unclassified | place: Southern Ocean | collected 2014-10-08 | reverse complement strand
TAGTACTCAGGATCCTGTAAACAGGTTTATTCCCATGAGTTGGGATCAGCGCCATACACTGAATGGTACGGTAAACTACAAGCAGGATAACTATGGCGTGTCTCTCACAGCTTATTACAATTCTGGGACACCATACACATTCACTCCTATTGCTGAGAGTACGCTATCGCGAATTAATCTATTGCCCAACAATGATTATCGACCCACCAGATATTCAGCCGATCTAACGTCTTATTATAAACTTCCATTAATGAATGATTATGAATTGAAGTTTGACCTCTCAATCTATAACCTGTTTGATCGACGGAATGAATATGGTGTAAACAACACCACTGGCCGGGCTTATACGGCAGTTGTTGATGCCGAAGATCTGGCTTCTCATCGTAGTGATTTTAATGATTATCACGACAGGTACCAAGACCCAAGTATGTTCTCTTCACCGAGAATGGTTAAAGTTGGTCTTGGATTTTCGTTCTAGGAGATGCGTATGCACCGTAAATATATATTAATACTGACAATTCTCATGCTGGCATTTAGCGCTGGTTATGGACAAGTCCAAGGTCGACCATATGATGGTCCTCAAGATCTTGCTGGCGACAATGCCGCGATTCGAGAAGGTTACATGACTGGAAACAGAGTTTTCCTATATTTCCAGAATACGACTGAACTTTCAACATGGCCCCGAGCAAATGTCTCCAAATGGCCCAACAATACAGACGGCGTAAAAATGCTGGATGGTATTGGTCTTTTGGTTGGAGCAAAAGTGCATATCTTTGACGATGATAGTCCTTCAACTGTAGACACAATTCCTGTTACGGATTGGTCCGAACTTCTTGGCAGTCCCCACCATACACTTTACTACCTGCAAACCAAATACCGTGAAGAGATGGATACTGACCCAACTGGACTGGTTGAATACGGTTTTGCCCCAGTCTTTGGTTATTTCAATGAAACCAACGAATATCCCGCCATGAGTAACCTGCCAGATTCTTGGCCCTTAAATGGCTGGCCATCTCAGGGTCTGCAGACAAAATGGCTGGGTGAATGGGATGGTCGCTTTGGTCGTGGAGTGATCTATGCTGATCTGGAAACTTATTTTGTGGTTAATGATGCCCAGGATCAGGAGTATCTGGGGCCTGAAGACAAAGTAAGATATTATCCTCGTCCTGGAAAATTCATTCAAGATGATGCTACCATTCAACCAGGCGCCCCATGGGGTGGCCTTGGTTTAAGAGTTCAAACTCGTGGTTTTCAGTGGAATAATCCTCAGGCTCGTGATTGTATCTTCTGGGAATACTCCATTGCCAATGTTTCTGATTACGATCTATTAGAAGTGGCCTTTGGATATTGGGTTGACAATGCCATTGGTGACGATGGAAGTGACGAACTGGCGTATTTTGACACTAAACTTGATATGTCCTACTCCTGGGATATCAACGGCATCGGTGCAGGAGGATTACCTACCGGAACCATGGGTTTTGCCTATCTTGAAAGTCCTGGAATTCCCTATGATCTCAGAGACAATGATGGCGATGGTCTTTTGAACGAGCAGCGCGACAATGATGCTGGAACCTTAATTGGTGCTACCGCCGGTATCTATGACATTGATGCATTTCTTGATGCCTTTGCCTTAGAACTTGATGATCTGCGAGAGCACTGGTCTGGCGATGAAGATCAGGACTGGGAAGATGGCGAGGATCTGAACGGTGATGGTATCTATCAGTTGGCTGAATTTGCTGGTGATGATATTGGACTCGATGGAGTGGGTCCTGGAGAGTTGAATTACACGGTCCCCGATGTTGATGGCTCTGAGGGTAATCATATGCCCGATTTTATGGAAAGTGTGGGTTGCGAGCCTAATTTTAATACCACAGATGTTTCTGAATCCGATATGGTTGGATTAACCTCCTTCCACCTGTTTGGTATTGAAAGTCATTCACCATCAAATACGACCCGCTGGTTTAAAAATGATGAAACCATGTGGGGCGTAGTTGGTTCTGACAGTCTGGATGAGTACATCTCAAACATTTCAAACCTGGTTGAAGTTTTTGCATCAGGACCCTTCCCACTGCATCAGGGTAGGGTGGAACGCATTTCCATGTCGGAGCTGCACTCCTTTGATGGGCTTGCGGGTTTAAATGCTGATGATCACGTTGCACCAGCACTTTACGAGTTGAAGAAGATCGTCCAGATTATTTACGAAAAGGATTATCGTTTCGCTCAGCCTCCAAAAATGCCTACACTTACCGCTACGGCAGGTGATGGTGAAGTTATTCTGACCTGGGATAATATTGCTGACACCCGTACACGCGATCCCTTTGTTGGTAATATCAACGATTTTGAGGGCTATAAAGTCTATCGTGCCTCTGATAAATATATGTCTGATGCTGAAGTGATCACTGATGGTTATGGAACGCCTACGTTTTTGAAACCAATCTATCAATGTGATCTAAAGGATGACATCTACGGTTTTACCGATTTTGGTCTAGTGAACGGTACAGGATACAATCTGGGTGGAGAGACTGGAATCACCCATTTGTTCATTGACAACACGGTTCAAAACGGACGCACCTATTACTACGCAGTGGTTGCCTATGATTATGGTGCCCCTGATCTTGGACCTGGAATTTCCCCCTCAGAAAATAATGTAGTTATTGAATTGGATGAGGTTGAGAATGTCAGGAGTATCGGTAAGAATGTGGCCATCGTCGTGCCCGGACAACGGGCGGCCGGCTATGTGGAACCTGAGATCATTGCTGAAGAAAATGACAATCTCATGGGTTCTGGAACCGTTACAGCTGAAATCCTTGCTCAAGCAGGTTTGAAAGAAAATCATACCTACAAAATTAATTTTGGCATTGATACAATTGCTACGCGAGCTGCCTATGAGCATGCGTTATTCTACAGTACGAGTAGTTTTACTGTAACAGATATAACGGATACAAATATCGTAGTATACGAGGAATCAGAGGAGCAATATACTGGCGAAAATCTGATTTTTTATGATGGGGATTCAATAACTGCAGCAGTTGGCTATTCAGATATTTGGTCATTGAATACTGCTGAAGAGGTGAGCTCAGATATTTTTGACGGCATCCGCATTACTATTGATCAGGTCAAATTAATCCCCAGTTATAGCTATGCCAGATCCGGATGGCTTGTAGGGGATGGACTGATATCCATCGTGCCCAGTGTGATGGAATCTCGCATGCTAGCCTGGGATTATGAGATTGTCTTTACTGATGATGATTCTGCTACGGTTGGAATTGCCACAAGTGGCAACCCGGTAAATGCTGCCGGTGTGACCGTTCCCAGAGGGGATCGACTCAAAAAGGAAGCCTTTAATTTCTATGTGCAAAACACATCGTTCTTTATTGATTCCACGCAATCCTATGAGAGATATGATCTCATGGGTGTTGATTTAAACGGGAATGATACCTTTGACATATTTGATGATGAAATTCTAGTTGGCCCTACTAATTCAAGTTGGGTCGGAACCGCTTTTAGTATCAATTTCAGGTTTGCTTCTGAAAATTCACTTCCTCAGCCTGGCGATGTTTACAAGATAGCCTTTGATCGGCCCTTCTTTGAAACGGACTCTGTGATCTTTACCGTAGAAGCTACCGATTCCCTCGATTTGCCTGCCATGGTGAAATCAATGGACAACATCCAGGTTGTGCCTAACCCTTACGTTGGTACCAACCTGATGGAACCTGCAGTATCTAACCCCTTCCTGAATCAACGCCGGCGATTGCTCTTTACCAATATTCCAGCTGAATGTGATATCAAAATATTCACTGTGAGTGGAACTCTGGTTGATGAGATTGATGTCATGAACGAGCCCAATAATGGGATTGTTCACTGGGATATGCTCACCCGAGAAGGTCTGGAGATTGCCGCAGGTATGTACATTTATTATGTTGAATCAACACGAACAGGCGATACCAAGACCGGTAAATTCGCCGTGATCAAATAAGGAGGTTATGATGAAACGAATTATTTTAATCAGTCTCGTGTTCTCTACACTCCTTATGGGAGATCAGATATATCGCTATGGAACCACTGCTGCCAATTTCCTTGAAATAGGTATTGGTAGTGCACCATCCGCCATGGGGGAGGCCTATGTCGCCATGACAGGTGATCTCTCTTCTGTATACTGGAATCCTGCTAGCATCGCATATCTGGACAAAAACCAGTTCACTTTCATGTATCAACCCTGGGTAGTAGACATAAATACCAGCTTTGTCAGTGCAGGTGTTGTGGTTCCCCGAGTAGGTGTATTTGCACTGAGCCTGACACAAATTGGCTATGGGAATATGAAAGTTACCACTCTGGATTATCAGGATGGAACTGGAGAGTTTTTCACAGCCAATGAAATGGCCGCTGGTCTAACATTTTCTCGACGATTGGCAACCTGGTTCAGTTTCGGAGCTACAGGGAAGATGATCACCTCGACCATTCGCCATATGAAGGCTTCAGCCATGGCAGTAGATCTTGGTGTTATCGTTAATACCGAGTTTCTGTCTCCTACCAAGCAAAAGGAAGATGGTTTGACCATTGGGATGAGTATCTCGAATTATGGATCGAGAATGAGCTACGATGGGATAGATTTACTGCAGCCTATCGATATCACGATTTATGAAGACGGTAACTTTGGAAATGTCCCGGGTCAGTTTCGGGTTCAATCCTGGGAATTACCTCTTCTATTTAGAATCGGTGTGAAAATGAATGCCATTTCCACAGCAAATCAACGGCTCACACTCGCAGTAGATGCCCTGCATCCGAACAACAATACGGAATCAGTAAATGCTGGTTTAGAATACCAGATGAAAATTCCCAATGCTGGTCGTTTTTACCTTCGAACCGGTTATAAAGGACTCTTTTTGAATGAGTCGCAGTTTGGACTTACTGGGGGTGGTGGTATTGAACTCTTCCTCATGGGCAATAAATCTATCATGATTGACTACGCCTTTAAGGAAATTGGATTGTTGGGAAGGACCCACGCCTATACCCTGGGTCTCACCTTCTAAGCGATGAGAAATAGTTATATCAATAGGGCTAGCCAGAGCATTCTTTGGTTAGCCCTGTTGTTATTCTGGGGCTGTTCCCAGGAGCAAAAACCCGCTGGTGATGTTTTAGCCACTGTGGGTGATCGAATCATCACTACACAGGATTTTATCCGACGGGCAGAATACACACTTCGTCCGGATTTTTGTGCCGGTGATAATTACATCCACCGCAAAATTATTCTGAATTCACTAATTGCTGAAAAATTGATGGCGTTGGAAGCTCAGGAGACCAGCATCCTGAACCAGGATTCAATATTTCAAGCCTATCTTGTAGGACGCCAGGAACAGGCCATGCGCCAATGGCTTTATAAGGTAGAAGCCGCAGATCGAGTACAAATCGACACCTCCGAAATGAAACAATATTTTAAGGTTGCAGGCAGAACCATTGATGTTGCCTTCTTTCAGCTTCGGGGCGCAGCTGAGATTCCCATGTTTCAAAATGCCATGGACGATGGGCTGGAGTTTGACGCCATCTACAAGGGGCTGACAGGCAATGATACCATTCCAAAGAAAAGTATTAAGTGGTTTGATCGTGAAGAAGATACCATTAGAGATGCGCTATTTAAATCAGAAATCTGGAAAAATGCCATTGTTGGACCACTCGAACTGCGCGATGGATCCGTTATCGTCATGCAAGTACAGGGTTGGATTGATCAACCTGTGATTACAGACACTCAAATGAAACAACGCTGGGCAGATGTTTCTGAGCGGCTACATGAGCGGAAATCCAAAGCTATTTACCAGGATCTGGTCGCAGATATCATGACTGGAAAGCAGATGAAACTCAATGAAGCTGTCTTTATGCCTTACGCCCTGGCTGCAGCTGAACAATATTTAAAGACAGAAGAAGAAAAGAAAGCGCAGCTCAATCAGGGTATCTGGGATGTGGAGGAACATCTCGAATCCAAGCCCATAGAAGCTTTCCCAGATGTCCAAAAGTCTGAAACTTTACTCACTCTTGATGGAGAGGACTGGTCGGTGTTGGATTTTGAGAGGGCTTTGCGTAAACATCCTCTGGTATTTCGGGAACGTTCAATGGGTAAATCCGATTTTCCAGAACAGATGAAATATGCAATCGCCGATTTAATCAGGGATCATTTTGTTACCGAATATGCCTATGATAAGAAATTAGATCAGGTGTCCAGTGTTCGTCAAAATGTGAACCAATTCAAAGATCACTACACCAGCCGTCAGCTCAGGAATGATTATCTGGAATCTGTAGTACCTGATTCACTGAGAGAGGGGATCAGTGAGGCAAGACTGCTAAAAAATTATTTAAATGTCTATGTGGATTCACTTCAATCCAGGTACAGCGATATGGTTTCAATAGATATGGATAAATTTGAAAAGATTGAGCTAACTCATACTCCCATGATGGTGAGCCAGAGGGATGTTCCCTATCCACTCATCGTACCAGCCTTTCCAAGACTGACCACGGATTCCCGGGTTGATTATGGATCGCTGCAAAGTCAAAAGAAGTAAAAGCAGTGCGTAAATTTCTCCCACTGCTCATTTTACCAATCCTGATCCTGGGACAAAATTACCATGGGGCAGAATATCGAACACTTGAAAGGTTTCAGTACGGTCGTTTTGAAACCAGACTGAAACCTGGCGCAGGCGATGGCTTCCTCTCCAGCTTTTTTACTTACAATGATGACTATCCGAATACCGAATGGACAGAAATTGATTTTGAAATTCTGGGCAGATGGGATGACAATATTGATATGAATGTTATCGATGAGACCGGCTCACATCTTCGTCAACATCCCACTTTTCAAAATGTGCATCTCGATTTTCACACGTATGCCTTCGAATGGACCCCTGATTACGTCGCCTGGTTTCTTGATGATGATGAAATCTATAGACAGACGGGTGATCACATTAATGGTCTGAGTGACTCTAGCAAAATGATGATGAATATCTGGACTCCGGCCTTTACCGATTGGGTAGGTGTGATCGATCCAAGAATATTACCGCGTTATGCATATTATGACTGGGCTTCCTATGCTGCATACACTCCAGAAGGTGGAAGTGTCGGTTCTGATCTGCTATTCACTCCGCAGTGGCGAGATGAATTTGATTCATATGATACCACACGCTGGGAAAAATCAATTGATCACATATGGAATGGCAATCTGTCTCTGTTGATTGAAGACAATGCCGTTTTTAAGGATGGCCATTTGATACTCTGTCTCACTGATGCAAATGCATCTGGTGTAGCTGATCATCTACCACCGTCTGGAATTTGGGCCACAGCCCAGACAGCAGATTCAATCATCATTCGATTTAGTGAAGAAGTTGACAGCCTTACGGCGAATAGTATCAATACCTATCATATTAGTGGGATACAAATTATCTCTGCAGAATTGTGGGAGGATCAGCGGACGGTTTCCCTGACTGTTAGTGATCTGAATCTATCAAACAATTACAATCTTGTCATACTTGGTTTGAAAGATGACAATGTTCCACCCAATACACAGATGGGGCAAGTTCTTGGTCTCAGCATCCCTCCACCAGTTGAATTACCCCTCAATATCAATTGCGGGGGACCTGAAGTTCAGGGATATCTGGCAGATCAGTGGTGGTCAGCTGGGGTGGCCTATGGCCATGAAGGCGGCAATTATCAATTGAACCAAACCTATCCCGATATTTCTGGAACAGAGCTTGATTCAGTCTTTGCTAGCTCCTTAAATCGCTTTTCTCGTTATAACGTCCGCCTTGCACCAGGCCTTTTTGATATCACCCTTTCTTTTGTCGAACAGAGCTACACAGATCCCGGAGATAGGATATTTGAACTCTATGTAGAAGACTCTCTTATCAGTGGGACCATTGATGTCAACGCTGCTGTAGGCTCCCAAGTCCTCTACCAGATCACTATAAATGAATTGCTTATAACTGATGGTGAATTGAATCTGCTTTGTTCAGCTTCCATTTATGGCCGCGGTTATGCTTATGCAGGACCCTTTCTAAATGCTATCCAGGTTGAAGGTGAGTATACAGTTAGTATTGGAAATGAGCCAATTGAAGCTCCAGATGTATTTGGTTTGTCTCAAGCTTTCCCCAACCCCTTCAATGCATCAACCACATTTCAATATCAATTGAGAGAAGCAGGAGTAGCAGAGTTGCATGTATATGATTTGCGGGGAAGACACAAATCTACCCTTTTTAGCGAGTGGAAATCTGCAGGTAAGCATACTTATTCCTGGAATGCCGATGCCCTGGACAGTGGTATCTATGTGGTTCAACTCAGCTCCGCCCATAAAACAGCGAGCCAAAAAGTGTTAATGATAAAATAATGCGCTATCTTCAAAAAATAAGCATTCTACTATATCTCAGTGTTGGACTGATCATGCTAAGTGCCTGTGAAGAGACTGAAACGCCAGTAGATGATGTGATTGTTATTGACACGCTAAATATTCCTGGATGGACGCTCACTTGGCATGATGAATTTAATTCCGATACTGTCGACACTGACAATTGGATAATCGCTGATGGTCATTGGTCCCATAATGGGGAGGAGCAGTATTATGCTCCAGATGATGTTTATATGCACGAAGGCTCCCTGAGGCTAAGATCCCAATATCGTCATTATGAAGGACTTTCCTTCACTTCTGGTCATATTGAGTCCGTTTACTATCAGCGCTATGGTCGCATCGATATCCGGGCCAAAATGCCTGGAACCAGAGGAATGTGGCCAGCATTATGGTTACTTCCCGCTGCTCGAACCTGGCCACCGGAAATTGATATCCTTGAACTCTTGGGGCATGATCCCAATACCATATATATGTCCAATCATTGGGGTCCACTTACGGATGGGAAATCTCCGTGGGAGCTTGGACAAACTCGAACATCTGGTTTCACGGGTCAAGATTTCACACAAGATTTTCATTTGTTCAGCCTTGAATGGTCAGCAGATACACTCTCATGGCTGGTAGACGATACCGTTAGATTTGTGAGTACTTCGGGTATCCCACACGAACCAATGTATCTAATTATGAATACTGCTGTGGGTGGTGATTGGCCAGGAAGCCCAGACGGAACAACGATTTTTCCACAATACCACGATATTGACTATGTAAGGTTTTATGTGTGCAATGAAGAAAATTAGTGTTTTACTCTTCCTGCTTATCGCAGCGATGCCCCTTGAGGCCTTCGTTCATGCTGAAGGTAGAAATATGGTTGATGCAGAGGGCAACCTGGCTTTGATGAAGGGTATGGGGCTGGGAGGCTGGCTGGTGCCCGAGGGCTATATGCTGCACACCATATCCCAATCTCCTACGACCATTCGCAATGACATAATTGATGTGGTGGGCGAAGCTGGTGCAGATCAATTTTATGCAGCCTATCATGAGAATTATGTGACGCGTGAAGACATTGCAGAATTGGCTGAATGGGGTTTTGATCATGTTAGAATGCCCTTTCATTACAATATGTTTTCACCAGCACGGGGGGTCTGGAGTGAGTGGGGTTTTGAAGTCACTGACTCCCTCATCGCCTGGTGCTCCGATGTGGGTATGCATGTCGTCTTAGATATGCACTGTGCCCCAGGTGGTCAAAATCATGGTCCCATTAGTGACAGCGATGGAACAGCTCGCCTCTGGTTGGCCGATTCTAATAAGGCCCACACCATTGAAATCTGGGAAGCCATTGCCCAACGCTATGTGGATGAGCCCTGGGTGGGAGGGTACGACTTGCTCAATGAACCCGTTCTCCCTCAAGGTGTTACAGCCCAGGAATTTCGATCTCTATATGTGAATATTCGCAATGTGATCAGAGCCATCGACAACAATCATATTCTGTTTATCGAGGGGAACTGGTACGCCACTGATTTTAACGGGCTCACGCCACCTTTTGATATCAACATGTCGTATAGTTTTCACAAGTATTGGAGTGTGAATGATCAAGCCTCCATTCAGAGCTACATCAATATGCGCGGAGCCAACAATGTCCCGCTTTGGATGAGTGAAACAGGCGAAAACTCAAACACCTGGTTTCATGAAGCAGTACAATTATTCGAAGAACACGATATTGGGTGGTGCTGGTGGACAACCAAGAAATTTGAAACCATTACCAGCCCATATTCTGCGGCGCTCCCAGCCAATTGGGATTTGTTACGCAATTATTGGCAGGGGACAGGTCCCAGACCCAATGCTCAAACCGCCCTGGCAATCCTTATGGAATTTGCGGACAATTTGAAAACTGAAAATTGCCATTTTAGTCCCGGTGTGGTGGCATCTTGGTTCAGTCCAGAGTACGCTTCTCAGAACATGCCCTTAAAGGAACATGTTATCCCAGGTACTATTCTCACTGCTGATTATGATATCGGTGCTCAGGGTGTGGCTTATCTCGATGATGTCTACGAGACGGTTCATTGGGATGATTAT
>Ga0307991_1003318_pt1 | contig 10453 bp, 10 predicted proteins | sample EllFjometagen131_FD_203146 | JGI IMG/M metagenome (GOLD analysis project Ga0307991, IMG submission 203146) | Marine microbial communities from Ellis Fjord, Antarctic Ocean - #131 | ecosystem: Environmental > Aquatic > Marine > Unclassified | place: Southern Ocean | collected 2014-10-08 | reverse complement strand
AGAATTGATTTTGATGACAAAAATATTGATTTTAATTGGCAGACGGAAAATAAATAATTTATTTTGATTTAATGGTTATGAAATTATTGGTAACAGGAGGGGCTGGTTTTATCGGCTCTAACTTTATTCATTATATTTTGAAAAAATATCCGCATTACAATGTGGTTAATTTAGATATGTTGACTTATTGTGGAAATCTAGAAAATTTGAAGGAGGTTGAGAATAATCCAAACTATAAATTCGTCAAGGGAGATATTTGCGACCTTGAATTAGTTGATGGATTAGTTAAGGATTGTGATGCCATTGTCCACTATGCTGCCGAAAGCCACGTAGACCGCTCAATTCTGGATTCTACACCATTTATTAAAACAAATATATTCGGAACGGTTAATTTATTAAATGCGGCCTTAAAATATAAAAAAAGATTTCATTATATATCTACGGACGAAGTTTTTGGTAGTTTAGGGTCTACTGGTTATTTTAATGAAAAATCTCCTTATGATCCTCATAGTCCTTATTCCGCATCTAAGGCAGCAAGCGACCATCTGGTTCGTTCTTATTTCTATACACATAAATTGCCAATTACGATTACTAATTGTTCTAATAATTATGGTCCTTATCAATTTCCAGAAAAATTAATTCCTCTCTTTGTAACCAATCTTTTAGAAAATAAAAAAGTTCCAGTTTATGGAGATGGTTTAAATGTTCGGGATTGGTTGTACGTTGAAGATCATTGTGAGGCAGTGGATTTGGTTTTACACAAAGGCAAGATAGGTGAAACCTATTGTGTGGGAGGAGATGAAGAAAGGACTAATTTGGAGATTACTTATAAAATATTAGAACTTTTAAATTTTGGTGAAGAAAAAATTGAACATGTTGCTGACAGAAAGGGACATGACAAAAGATACGCCATTGATGCTTCTAAAATAAAGAATGAGTTAGGTTGGCAACCGCGACATACTTTTGAAAAAGCAATGAAAAAAACTGTTGAATGGTATAAAAAAAATCAGGGGTGGTGGAAGCGGATTAAAACTGGCGAATATCTTGATTATTATAAAAAACAATATAAATAATTTTGAATTATATTTATGAAGAGATTGTTTGCTCTTATCGGCATTGTTGTTCTTTTGGGAATGACCTTAGTGGGAACGTTTAATCTTTGGTTGTCTCATCCAAAGGCCTCAGAATTTTCTTCAGACAATAATATAGAAAAAAATGATTCAACATCGGAAAAAATAAAAGATATTCAAACAGAACCAGTTGTTTCTAAAGAGTTAAGGAGAGAAGATGAAGAAATTGATTTTGTTTTTGAAGGAGAAGCAAAAATAGATGTTCTTTTCTATACCCAATCTCCTTTTGCTAAGTGGGATGATTTGCACAATGAAGCATGTGAAGAGGCTTCATTAATTATGGCAGAATCTTGGGTTAAAGGGGACATATTAAGTAAAGAAAATTTAAATCAAAGAATTTTAGACTCAATAGCATGGCAAGAAAAGAATTGGGGAGGGCATTTTGATCTTAATGCTCAAAATGTAGTAGAGATGGCTAATCAGTATTTTGAGATTAAAAAAATATATTATACTTCTTTGAGTTCTTTGAATGATATAAAAAATGAGTTAAGTAAAGGCAATTTGGTAATTGTGCCGACAGCTGGTAGATTATTGGGAAACCCTCATTATCGTAACCCGGGACCTGCTTATCATATGTTAGTAGTAGTTGGGTATAATAAAAAAGAGATTATTACTAATGACCCTGGCACACGTAAAGGTGAGAATTTTTCTTATTCTAATGATGTATTTTTTAACGCTATTCACGACTGGCCATTTTCTTTAGAAGAATTTAAATTTCTTTCTAAAGACGAGAAAGCAGAAGAGGTAGAATTACAAGGCAGGAAAGTAATGATAGTGGTAGAGAAACATGAGAACATTGGAACCCCGTAAAATGTACTATCACGGGGCAGGCCTCGTAAAGTCGCTACCTCGCCTCATCGGCGAGCAAGGCTCCCACGGGGCAGGCATTGGAACATATTAAAATTGACCTCGCGAGGTCAATTTTTTTTAAAACAAACATAGGGACCCCAGGGGTCCCTTATGATATACATAGGGACCCCTGGGGTCCCCCTTTATGATATATAAACTGACCTGTTGGGTTGGTCATTTTACTTCTATTTCTATTTTATCGCTTGTAAGTATTTCTCCTTCTGTGCTAGTTATTTCTGCCCATATCTTATGCTCGCCAACGTTAGCCATAGACCAAAAGAAATTTATTAACCCAGCGCTTTCGGGCGAAAAAACAGTTCCTATTAAATTAGATTCTTTTCCTATTTCTTGATTAAAAAATTTAATTTTTTGAATTTTTAAAACAGGAATTGTCAAAGAAATAGTAATAGGAAATTTTTTTTGAGCAATTATTTGCCCCTGCAGAGGATTTATCCAGTTTATTTCTCTGTCAAATGATGTTGGGATATTTATCCAAACTTCTCGGGATTTTTGATTATCAATGTCATCAAAAACAGAAACTTTAATTTTATGCGTTCCCGCATTTACTCCTGACAGATTGATTTCACATCTTTTCCTTTCTTCTTGTCCAGCATTTTCTTCTTCAATTTTAATAATATTCAACACTATATTATCTAAAGAACATTTTATCTTTTTTACTCCTCGCGTTGATGAGGCCTTGATTTCAATTCCTAATATTTGTTGACTAATTTTTTGTCCGTTTGACGGTGATAGAATAGTAAGAAAGGGCTCATTGGCAGGGATATGCAAATCGTCATATTCTATAGGTGGGGCTCCTCCTTGGTTAGGATTTTTGTTGAGCCACTTAGCAATTCCCTCTTGCCAACGTTTGTATTGGGGATCTAAAGAAGGATTAGGTGGTATTGGGCCTTGAGGGTCGTCTTTATCTATATAATTTAGGACAGAATAATAATTTTGAAAAGTTTTTTCTTCCACAAAAGAGGCTGGCGTTAATTCTGTGGCTAATTTTTGGGATGCCTTATCAATTTTAATAGTAATGATGTCTTCAGGGATTTTTCCGTTGAGGATAGGTTTCTCAGTTTGAGTTGTTTCTGGCGCATTAAATTTTTTAATCTGCGTATTAACTAAAACTTTTTGCATAAATTCATTCCAAATGGGCGCGGCTAAAGTAGCCCCATCAGCATTGCCTGTCATCATTTGATTGTCATTATTTCCCACCCAAACCCCAGTAACTAAATTAGGCGTATAACCAATAATCCAGGCGTCTCTGGAATTATTAGTTGTTCCAGTTTTGGCAGCTACCGGGCGATTAGCCAGAGTAAGTAAATTTTTTTCACCAAAAACATAAATACGGGCTTGATTATCAGACAAGATGTTGTTTATTTGACGCGCCGTTTGGACAGACATTACTTGTTGCGATTCTACGAATTGAGTGTTGGTTTCTTCTAATATTTTTCCTTTATTATCTTCTACTTTTAAAATACAGGTAGTAGGTATTTTTTTTCCTTCTCGTGCGAAGACGCCAAAAGCGGCTGTATGCTCCAAAAGTTTAACTTCTCCGCCACCCAAAACTAAAGAAAGTCCATAACGATCAGGATCATTAAGGGTTGTGTATCCCATTTCTTGAGCTAGATTAAGGGAATTTTTAATTCCAGTGAGATAGAGTGTTTTAACTCCTGGAATATTTAAAGAACCAGCTAATGCTTGATGGATAGTTACTGGACCATGATATTTTTCATTATAATTTTTAGGAATATAATCTTTCCCCCCAGCTGGTCCAAAGTTAGTTTCTACGTCAAAAAGAATTGTCTCAGGTGTAAGTCCCTTTTCAAAGGCAGCAGCATAGACAATAGGTTTGAAAGAAGAACCGGGCTGGCGATTAGAGGTGATAATATCTACTTGTCCGTCAATTGTTTCATCAAAGAAATTTTTGGAGCCTACCCAAGAAAGAATTTCTCCTGTTGGTGCATTAATCCCGACTAGAGCTGCATTTGAAGCTTTAAAAATTTTTTCGTTTATTTCAGCATGCTGAGAAATTATTTTTTCAGCAATATCTTGTTGATTTGCGTCTAAAGTAGTAATAACTTTTAATCCACCTTGCTCCACTTGTCTTTGTCCATATTTTTCAATCAATTGTCTCTTGACATACATCACAAAATGAGGAGCAACAATATTTTCGTGCCTAAGAACTATTTTTTTCAAAGTATCCACGCTTAGAGCCTGTTCTAAAAGTTCTTCATTAATATATCCCTCTTGAGCCATTGTTTTTAGGACAAAGTCTCTACGTTGAATTAATTTTTCTTTGTTGTTTCCATAGGGAGAATAGTAGGTGGTGGCTTTAGTAATTGCCGCTAAAAGGGCTGATTCATCAAGAGTTAAATTACGTGCTGATTTATTGAAATAGATTTGACTAGCTGCTTCAATTCCATAAGCATTTGACCCATAAGGAATTTCGTTAAAATACATTTGTAGAATTTCTTTTTTAGAAAACCTTTTTTCAATTTGATAGGCTAATAGTAATTCTTTTATTTTGCGGATATATGTCTTTTCTGATGTTAAGAAAGCATTTTTTACAAATTGTTGAGTAAGGGTTGACCCTCCTTGTATTTTTCCTCCTTGTAATACGTCAATAATTATGGAGCGGATAATAGCTGCCATGTCAAATCCTGGATGTTGGAAAAAATCTTTATCCTCAACGACAATAGTGGCATAAATTAAATTTTGAGGAATTTCTGACAAGTCAATTATAGTTCTTTTTTTGTTAGCAAATATTTCATAAAGAAGGGTTTTGCCGGTCCTGTCATATATTTTAGTGCTTTGAGCGATTTCTCTCTGAAAAAGTTTATCAGGTTGAGGTAAATTATGGTTAACCCAAGCAAATGTTACCATTATTAGAGCGCTAAATAGCAAAAATAAGAACAAAGCCACAATTAAAATTTTTTTTCCTAATCTACGGGAATATTTTGAATTTTTTTTTGGGCTTAATGATTTTTTTTTCCATGTTTTTCTTTTTTTCTTTTTAAGGGAAACTTTTTTTGTGGAAATTTTTGATATCGGGCGTTTTTTCCAATTTTTTTTTCTTTTTATCATAGGTATTGGTTAATTAAGTATTTAGATGCTTAGTCCTGCCTGCCGGTAGGCAGGTAATCAGGATTTTTTAGTTTTTCTACTGTGAGCAAAGCGAACAGCAAGGTTCTCGCCATGGGCGAGGTTCTTATTTTAGCATAATGAGATAAAATAACAATTAAGCTATTGGCAAGTTTTAGAAAGGTGGTATCATATGAAGTATGGTAAAAAATAAAAAGATACAATTTTTTATTATCTCACTAATAATTATTTCTTTGGTTAGTTCTGGTTTCGGTTGTAAGTGTGTATCTAAGGAAATGAAAGAAAAGATTGAACCGATAAATTTAGTTTATTGGCGAGCTCAAGACGGCAAAGACGCTTTCTCAGAAATAACGCAGAGATTTCAAAAACTTTATCCACATGTTTCTATTACTTATAATTTAATTCGCACCGAAGAATATGAACAAGCCCTTTTAGAAGCTTGGGCTGAGGATAGGGGTCCGGATATTTTTTCTATCCCTAAAAATTGGTTAGGGAAATATCAGTCTAAAATTTTGCCTTTAGGATTTTCTCAAGAAATAACAATGGCCCGCCAGGTTATGGCAGGGGCAATTAAAAAAGAACCTAAAATTGTGCAAGAGAAAAAAAAGGCGTTAAACTTAAGAGAACTAAAGGAATTTTTTGTAGAAACGGTTTCTAATGATGTTTTGATTGACAATAAGATTTATGGCTTGCCATTATCTTTGGATGTTTTGGCCCTTTATTATAATCGCGACCTTTTAAATGAAGCGGGCATTGTTAGCCCACCACAAACATGGCAGGAGTTTATAGACCAAGTAAGAATATTAAATCTCTGGGACGCTTATGGAAATTTTATTCGTTCTGGAGTTTCTTTAGGAACGGCTAATAATATTGAGAATTACACAGATGTTCTATCTTTGCTAATGTTGCAGAATGGTACTTCTATTATTGACGAGAAAGGTGAAGCAATTTTTGACCAGTCTCTTTTAGATGATAAGACCTATTTTCCGGGACAAGAAGCTCTTCGCTTTTATCTCAGTTTTGCTAATCCCTCCCAGGAAGTTTATAGCTGGAATGAGCAAATGCCAGATTCATTAAGCGCGTTTACTCAAGGTTTAACCGCTTTTTTATTTGGTTATTCAGATTATTTGTCTTTAATAAAAGAGCAAGCTCCTAAATTGAATTTTGACATTGTCAAAGCGCCCCAAATTAGCAGTTCATTGAAAGAAGTGAATTATGCTAATTATTGGATAGAAACAGTTTCTAAAAAAACAAAACATCCAAATGAGGCCTGGGCCTTTGTTTTGTATGCTACTGAAGCGCAGAATGCTAAAACTTTTCTGGAAAGGGCAAAAAGACCTACGGCACACAGGAGCTTAATCCAATTTCAATTAGAAGACTTTGACTTATCTCCTTTTGCTTCTAGCGTCTTAACTGCTAAAAGTTGGTATAAGGGAAGAAAGTATTCTTTAGTAGAAGAGGCATTTCAAGAAATGATAGAAAGTGTTTTATCTGGACAAAAAACCATTCAAGAAGCAATTAAATATTGCGCGCAAAGAATTAATTTAACAAACTAAAGATTATGTTAAACAAAAAGAAAATTATTTTTGCAGTATTGATTTTTGGTTTATTGTTTTTTGTGTTTAATGTTAATACGGCGAAAGCAGGGGGCGCGTCTAATCCTTGTAAGAATTTTTGCACAGAAAAATGCCCAGAATTAAAAGAAGATGGAGCTGGCTATGACGATAGTTGTCGTAAAGTAGGCGCTAAGGGTGAAGGTTATTTGTGCAGTTGTTGTCAATGCACATATGTTGATTTGTCAAAAAATAAAGATGTAGAATGTCAATGTTTTTGTCAAGGTGATAGTGCAAATCCTGCTTTATCAGGCAATAAAATTACAAATTGCCACACGGGCGGTTTATTTAGAGATTGGCACACCGCAGTTTGTGCTTGTTGTGGAGATTGCACTCTAAATGATTTACTATATATTGGGGCTAGTGTGGCTGAATTGATTTTAAAGTATTTAGGGGTTATCGCCTTGTTTCTTTTTGTTCTGGGTGGTATAATTTGGATAACTTCAGGTGGCTCAAAAGAAAAGGTTAAAAAGGGAACAGCGATTCTTAAAGGAGCTATCGTGGGTATGATTATTGTTATAGTTGCTTATTCAGCTATCAGAATTATTATGAAAGATATGTTGGGCGTAGACTCAGATTATTTGCCTGAATCAAGTAATAGAGAGTATAGAATTTCTTAGTAAATTTAGATAAATTTTGTATGAAGAAAAAATATTTTATTTTAATTACAATTCTAATTACTGTTTTTGCTATAAGTTATGTTTCCTGTGCTGCTGATACGGTTCCACTCCCGAATCCTTTAGAGGGGCATGACGATATTCCAATTTTAGTTGGTAAGATTATTCAATATGTTTTAGGAATTCTTGGAATTCTGGCTTTAGTTATGTTTATTTATGGCGGATTAACATGGATGACTTCTGGTGGAGCCACGGAGAAAATAAAAAAAGGGAAAGATACTCTCGTTTGGGCAATCTTAGGCCTGGCTTTGATTTTTTTCAGTTATGCGCTTTTGGATTTTATACTTGGAGCTTTACAACAACCATCATCTTGATAAACATCAAGCGACAATTGCCCTTGACATTTTTTCCAGTTGTTTTTAATATTATTAAATAATAGGTCGAATAATTAATTATCCTCTCTAATTATAGAGAAATGAAAAATCGCAATAAATTTTTTTTATCTTTCTTTGTTGTAATATCTTTATCTTTACTGCTCTTCTCCCCACTGATAGTTAGTGCTGGCGTTACTCCAGCTCCAGCTGGTACAATTACCCTTAATGAAGAATTAGAAGGTTTTAGAACCGGAGCTCAATTAGGAAAAGCCAATTTAGGAGAAGTTATTGGGAAAGTGGTTAAAGGCGCTTTGGGTATTTTTGGTTTGGTCTGTGTGGTTATTTTTGTTATGGCTGGAATTCAATGGATGAATTCTGGGGGTCATAAAGAAAAAATTGCTGGCGCGCAAAAATCAATGGGAGCGGCAATTATTGGTTTGATTATCGTAATAGGTGCTTACGCGGCAGTGGATTTTATCACAGAAGCTTTGTCCACTGTTACTAAAAAAAGTTAGATTAAAAAATTAATTTTCTCTTATTTTAAAAGAGGATAAAAAGAGGTTTAAGATGAAAAAATATTTACCTTTAATTGGCATAGTGTTAATGCTAGCTTTATTGGTTACTCCCGCTTTAGCGCAGAATCTTGATAATGGTTTTATGGCTCAGTTTCAAGGTAATGCTGGGATTGGAAGCAACAGTTTAGCTGAAGTTATTGGTCAAGTGGTTAGAGCAGTTCTAAGCGTTTTAGGGTTAGTGGCTTTGGTTATTTTCATAATTGCTGGCTTCCAGTGGATGACTTCTGGCGGAAACAAAGAAAAAATCGAAAGTGCACAAAAGTTAATGGGCGCAGCAGTTATTGGTTTGGTTATTATAATTATCGCCTATGCCGCTGCTCACTTTATTGTTAATGCATTAACTGATGTAACGGGTAGTGCTTAGTCTATAACTTGATTTTTAGGGAAGCGCAATTAATTATTTAGTTCTATGAATAGAAATTTTTCTTATCCAGAAAAAATATTTTCGGGCATTCTATTAATTGTTGTTTTATTTTTAGTTTTTTGTGGCAGTCCAGCTTTTGGAAATAATCCTCAAGATGCGCTTAAAACTCGAGATGCGCTAGAAGCCGCGGCTGCTCAAGCAGGTATTCAAACCACAGGTTCTTTAGGTCATACTTTGGGGTTAATTTTCCAGAAATTATTAGGAGGAATGGGTTTAATTTTGTTGGTTTTGTTTGTTATTGGTGGTATAACATGGATGACCTCAGAAGGTAACGCGGAAAAGCTAAAAAAGGCCAGAGGCCTATTAATTCATGCTATAATTGGATTAATTATTATTTTAGTTTCCTATGCTTTGGTTAGTTTTGTAACTACAAGATTACAAAATGTTGTTGGTGTTGAAAGAGAAGATCTATATGCAGAGAGCATAAATGACAATTGATTGCTTGTGTTTATTATATATCAAAAATATATCTGATATCCAGATATATTTTTGTTTTAAATTAATTAATGATTAAGCCATCAAAGAAGACGATATTTTAATTTAATTATTTCTTTTAAATATTTTAGTCCTGTTTTAATAATTTTAATTTTTGTTTTTCTTTCATTTTTATCCTCCCAATTAACTGGCATCTCTTTAATTTTGAGATTGTAATAACGAGCTAATACCAAAAGCTCGGTGTCAAAGAAAAGGCCGTTATTTTTAATTTTTGGGATAATCTTTTGAACAGCTGATTTAGAAAGCGCCTTAAATCCACAATGGGTGTCAGTTAATTTAATATTAAAAAATATTTTAAGAATTAGATTATAAAATTTAGAATATATAGAACGGATTAAGCTTCGTTTGCATCGGCTTTGTTTATGATATCGTGAACCAATAGTTAAATCATATTTTTCTTTAGTTATTCCATTGACCAAAGGAATGGTAAATTTTAATTCAGTAGCTAAATCAGCGTCCATAAAAATATTAACATCAGCCAAATAGTCCTGCCATGCTTTTTTGATAGCGATTCCCTTTCCTGATTTTTTTAGATGAAAATATTCTAAATTAGGATATTTTTGTTTTTGTTTTTTGACGATTCTTGTTGTTTTATCTGTTGAGCCATTATCGGCGACGATTATCTTCCATTTATATTTTTTGAGGTTGTTTTTACAAAAGTCAAAAAGCTGGCTAATTTTTTCTTCAATAATTTTTTCTTCGTTGTATGTTGGAATAGCTATTAAAACGCTTTTCTTTTTTAAATTATGTTTGCCCGTCATATGCTTTTATTTTAATAATTCTTTAATTATTTTTATATTTTGTTCAGCAATAGAACTAATAACTTGACCCCCTTTTTCTTCAGGGTCTTTTTCTGTGTCATAAAGGGTCCATTGTTTTTCTTGCGCATTGTATTGATATTTTAAATTATTATTAACAAAATTTAAAGGGCATTTATAATCAGAGGGTTGGATTAAGGGGATAAATTTATCATTAAGTTTTTCTTTGCCTTGAAGCTCGGGCCAGAAGGACTGGCTAAATTTATTTTCAGGATAATTAATTTGAAAAAAATCCAAAAATGTTGGCAGAATGTCTAAGTGGCTATAGACACCATTTATTTTTTTGTCTATATATTTTTTTTCATTACCAATAATCAAAACCAGAGAAGTAACGAAATTTTCTTCAAAGGCCATTCTTTGGTTAAAAATATTGTTTTGATGGAATTCAGCTGGCCAACTATGGTCAGAAGTGATTATTAGGGTGTAATTTTTTTCAGGGAAAAGCTGGTT
>Ga0307991_1003316_pt1 | contig 10454 bp, 9 predicted proteins | sample EllFjometagen131_FD_203146 | JGI IMG/M metagenome (GOLD analysis project Ga0307991, IMG submission 203146) | Marine microbial communities from Ellis Fjord, Antarctic Ocean - #131 | ecosystem: Environmental > Aquatic > Marine > Unclassified | place: Southern Ocean | collected 2014-10-08 | reverse complement strand
GAATGATGATTTCAACTTTGATTTTTTCTGGCTCGGCAGTGGTTTTTCCCATGCCTGAATCTAGACAGGCACTTCTCCGGCCACTGTCATATTGCCGACATGTGAAGGGAACGAAAGCAGAAACTAAGATTCTAACTGATCGATGTCACCCTTTACCTGTAGGAATCTTCGTGAGAATTTGATCACTTCTCGCTCAGCCAAATCATTCAAGACCTGATTGACAGTTTGTCTGGCGGTGGCTGTAAGATCTGCGATCTCCTGGTGGGTGAGAAATGGGCGTACCATCCAGCCATCAACCATCTTCTTGCCGAAGGTTTCAACATATCTGTGGAGAAATGAGGTTATCCGTTGGCTGGCACTTTTGAAAACCAGATCTTCCACGTGTGCCTGAATTTTACGTAGGCGCCATCCGATGAATTTGTTGACACTCAGGGTCAATTTGGGACTTTTCTCCATGAGATCTTGGAAATCACGTTTATCTATGGCACAAACCACAGCATCCTCAACAACTTCAGCGATATTATCGTGGGTATCCTGACCCAAGATGGCACTCTCGCCAAATATCTCCCCCGGTCCCAGGAGTTGAAGTGTGGTGGTTTTGCCGTCTTCGGAAAGTCTGTATATCTTGATTTTTCCAGTTTTAAGAAAGTATATGGTGTTGGAAGCATCTTCGGGGAAATATATAATTTCCTTTTTTCCATTGCTTTGCATGCTGGTATTTTTCGCCATATAATCCATCATACTTGGCGTCATGCCCTCAAGCATATTAAAATTCTGTAAATACCATAACTTGGTTTTTTCAGCCATTATTTATATCTCCTAAAGTTCAAGAGGCAATCCAAGCAAACAACAACATCTCACCACAAACTGTTCAATATCAATTGCGTGATTCCTGATGGTATATAATAGTTGAGCGGTCACCATATTCAAGATGATAGTTGCCAAAGTAAAACGGCTCCACAATGGGAGCCGTTTCAATTGATTTGCTTCAGGTTTAGATTTAGCTAAGGGGCTCAAACCTCGCCTGGAAAAACCTGAGATATTCAGGTTCATAGGTAAACTGAAGACCTGTTATCTCTGTTCTTCTTTCATAAACGTCGGCAATGGACTCAGCAACAACATCCATGTGAGCCTGGGTGTATACCCGACGCGGAATGGTAAGACGGACCAATTCCAACTTGGGTCGGTTATGGTCTCCCGTTTCTTTATTCCTACCGGCTGAAATGATACCCCGTTCCATGCTGCGAACACCGCTCTCGATATAAATTTCTGCAGCCAGAGTCTGCGCAGGGAAAACATCCTGTGAAAGATGAGGCAGGAATCTTTTAGCATCCAAAAAGACACCATGACTTCCGATTGGCTTTACGATGGGAACACCATACCCTTGAAGTTTCTTGCCAAGATATTCAGTTTGTCCAACACGAGCACGCATATGATCATCCTGTACCGATTCATGGATACCAATAGACAGAGCCTCCATGTCCCTTCCAGCCATACCACCGTAGGTATGGAGACCTTCATAAATGACTACCATATTTTGAGCTTTGCGATAAACATCCTCGTTATTCGTAGCCATAAAACCACCAATATTGACGAGAGGATCCTTTTTAGCACTCATGGTTGCATGGTCAGTCAGCGAACAAATCTCAAACACGATCTCCTGAACACTCTTGTCAGCATAGCCCTCTTCTCGCTGTTTGATAAACCAGGCATTTTCTGCAACACGTGTCATGTCATGAACGATATCGATGCCATGTTTTGATGTATATGCACGGAGTTCTTTGATATTCTGGAGTGAAATGGGTTGTCCACCAGCCATGTTCACGGCTGTGGCAATACAGATATATGGAATCTTGTCGGCACCTACTTTTTTAACGAGATCATCTAATTTCTTCATGTCAACATTGCCCTTGAAGGGGTGTTCACTTTCAGTATCGTGAGCCTCGTCAATGATGACATCAACAAAGGTTCCACCCGCAAGCTCCTGATGGAGACGGGTTGTGGTAAAGTACATATTTCCAGGGACATAGTCCCCTTCCTTGATCAGAATTTGTGACATCATGTGTTCTGCAGCGCGTCCCTGATGCGTGGGGATGATGTATTTGTAGGAATAGTAGTCCTGGATTGCTTTTTCCAGGTTATAAAAATTACGGCTGCCAGCATAAGACTCGTCACCAAGCATCATTCCGGACCACTGTCGATCACTCATTGCATTGGTACCGCTATCTGTGAGCAAATCGATATAGACATCATCGGATCTCAGTAAAAATGTGTTGTAGCCAGCTTCTTCGATTGCCTTGATACGATCTTCTTTGGAAGTCATCGTCAAGTGTTCGACCATTTTAATTTTCCAGGGTTCTGCCCAGGATTTTCTGTAGGTCATTGTCATTCTCCATCCATAAAACATGTAAAACTTGTTGTTATACGAGATGCCCTGGGTATCGTCCAAAGCGGCTTCACCCACCACCTCGTAATCAGAACCGTATTGAGGGATAGTTTCTAAATCCGGTTCACTGAAATACCAAGCAAGAAGCGTTCCACGCTGAATTAAGCGCTAAAATAAACACCCCTTGAATCAATATCTTTGCCAGAGGTGTTTGTGAGGTTTATGAAGTCTATTTATTTTTTAGAAAGCAGCGAAGTCCGGTTCTGCAACTGGGAACGGAATGCTGATGGTTCCATTGTCCAGGTGTAACATATGTATTGAATTCTCGGGCATCATTTCAAGGTTTAAGGATTTCCCCGTAAAATACTGCACTTCCTTGCCATCGATATTAAGAATGATACTAGGTATTCTGGTTCCGTTATTCAGTTCAATGACATCACTGAGTGCCTCTGGATCTTTGCCTTTTAAAAGAGCGTGTAAAACAAGATTTATATTTGCCACGAGCTGTTAAACCTTTCTTCGGAGGATTCTCTTTTCCGACTGAGGCCATTTTAATATGAAAGATGATCAGGCTCAATCAGGTCGCACCTAGTGTTAGGGGTAGATTTTCCTCATGATTTGAGAAAACCATGGTCACATAACCATATAAATGGCTGCTCAGGGAGATTGGTTCCCAGCATTGGCGACCTACCACCTATGTGAGTACTGTGTTGAAGAACGAGATGGAAAAATCCCTTTCCACAATAGAATTTGTAATCATGGAAAGGGATCTGAATTGTACTTTAATCAACTCGAGCTGATTAAATATCTACCACCAGATAGTATAAAGCACTGCAAGGATGGCAAAGATACCGATGGAGCCTACATTGAAGATGGTATCAGTATGGAATAGATCTTTATCAATCTTGAATGCTTTTGATGAGACACCCTTCTTCTCAAGTAACGTGATGGCAACCACAACGGCACTGAGAATTAAAAAGACCACACCCATGCGATTTAAAAAAGGCATAGCAGGGATCAAAAACTTGATTCCCAGTGAAAGTGGAATGGTCAGGGTTGCTGCCCAAACGGCGGAATTGGCAGTAGCCTTTTTCCAGAACAATCCAAAAATGAAGATCGCAAAGATTCCAGGACTGATAAATCCGGTAAATTCCTGAATGAATTGAAATGCCTGCTCAAGACTCGACAATGAGGGCGCAATGATAACCGCAACAAGCAAAGCCACTGCACTCGTTACTCTTCCGATAAATACGAGACGTTCCTCAGATGCTTCCTTATTGATAAGCTGTTTATAAATGTCCATTGAAAATATGGTTGCTGTGCTATTCACCATTGAACTCAGTGATGATACAATGGCTGCAATTAAAGCAGCAAACGCAAGTCCTTTGAGACCCGTGGGGACAAAGGTACTGAGGAGCCATGGATAGGCTTCATCAGGTTTCGCCAGATCGGCACTGAGGGCAAAAGCAACAATTCCGGGAATAACTACAATGAGGGGTGTCAAAATCTTGAGATAGCCACCAAACATGAGTCCACGCTGTGCTTCTTTGATGGACTTGGCTGCGAGAGCTCTCTGAATGATATATTGGTTACATCCCCAATAAAAGAAATGGGCCATCCACATCCCACCCAGGAGAACGCCAAGCCCGGGCAGTTCTGCATAGTTCGGATTCGATTTATCCAGGATCATATCAAATTTCTCAGGTACTTGAGCCATAAGGTCGCTAAAGCCAGCGAAGGCTCCATGTCCGCCACTGACTTGATCGAGGGCGAAATAAGTCGTTACCAATCCACCAATGATAAGAATCATAACTTGAACCACATCGGTCCACACGACGGCTTTCAGTCCACCATAAATAGTATAGAGTGCTGAGAATAGAGCCAATGCAATAATCCCCCAGATAAGGGGTACACCTAGGATGGTTCTCATTGCCAGGGCTCCAAGATAGAGTACGGAGGTTAGGTTAACGAAAACATACAGGAGCAGCCAGAATACAGCTAAACCAGTTCTGACGCGGCTATCATACCTGATTTCCAACAATTGGGGCATGGTGTAGATACCCTCTTTGAGAAAGATGGGTAAGAAGAATTTTGCCACGACAATGAGTGCGATTGCAGCGGTCCATTCATACGTCGCTATTCCGAGCCCAATAACAAAACCAGAGCCTGACATTCCGATATATTGTTCAGCGGAAATATTGGCAGCAATAAGTGAGAAACCTATAGCCCACCAAGGCAGTGCTTTACTGGCCAGGAAGTAGTCACTTGAGTTCTTGACGTGACCCTTTTTCTCTCTGGACACATAGAGACCCAAACCTACAATGAAGATGATGTAGCTGACAAAAATCACATAATCCAATGTTGAAAAATGCATGAATTAACCCTTTACCTTTTGTTTTAATCCTAAGTGACTGATATGCTGAATGATCAGTCCGTATCTCAATAATTCTGGTAGTAAAAGCTATTGATACTAAAGTCTACTTGTGCTTATGACAAATATCAGGCCATAAAGATGATGGTATTATTTCAACCTTTTAGCCTGATTTTTAGGAGTATTTATTATCATATTCATAAAATTGATTATCAATATGAACAGGGATTTGGCTTATGAATTCAGGATGTTGATGGCTAATCCCTAGTGGAAAATCGATAAGAGATATTATGTTCATATCGTTCTCCAGGTCCTATCTCGGCAGATGGAAAACATGGTTCATTGGGAGCATTTGGAAACGCCTGTGGTTCCAAACAAACACCACCCTGTTTCACAAAATTCCTGCCCCCTTTTCCCTGGAAATCTGAATTCAAATGGTTTCCTGTATAAAGTTGCATACCAGGTGCATTTGAGCTGACAACCATTTCACGACCACTGATAGGATCGGAGAGAATGGCACACCCTTCGTGCTCATCTTCAGTATCACTGAGTACATAACAGTGATCATAACCATTGGCAATCTTTAGTTGTGCATCATCGGTGTTTATGAAAGCACCAATGCTGTGATTTTCCCTGAAATCAAACGGACTATTCCCCACACCACGCATTTCTCCAAGTGGTATCTTTTTGCTGGATACTGGTAGATATTTGTTTGAATTAATGCGCAGGTTATGATCAAGAATTTGCCGCTCCGAATCTCCTGATAAATTGAAATAGGGATGCATGGTCAAACTAACAACCGTTGTCTGATCTGTGATAGCTAGGAGTTGGATCGACAATGTGTTGTTATTGTTCAGCGAATAATCAGCAATGACCTCAAGCCGTCCAGGAAATCCTTGATCACCATGGGGACTTATGTGACTCAACCGCAAGATCTCATCATTCTCCAATTTGATTATCTGAGAGTTCCACAGCACTTTCTGAAAACCTTCCCTCCCGCCATGGAGGCAGTTTTCACCATCATTCATATCTAGTTTGTATTCCACATCATCCAATTTTATTTGAGCTCCGGCGATACGGTTTGCATAGCGTCCAACGAGGGCACCATGGGAAGAAGAATCAGCGAGATAGTCCTTCAGATGGTCAAAGCCCAAAATGATATCACCGATAACGCCATTACGATCCGGCACCAGGATAGACTGGAGGATGCCAGCATAATTCAAGACACAGACCTTTATTCCATTACTATTGGATAGTTCGTAGCGAATCACGGTTCTTCCATCCGGCATCATGCCAAAGTTTTTCGACTTTATCCTATTTTTCATATCTGTTTTGATCCAATTATTTGAATATTCCACTTTGAACAATCAGTGCGTGACGTGACCTGCAAGTGCAATTGTAAGTTCACATCCTTTTTTTTGAGTAGGGTACCAATATGATTTTTCGAACAGGAACAAAATTTAAGAATTGGTCACGCGGTCAACCACAGCCATCAATTCTTCTGTATTGAATGGCTTATTGATTGAATCATCAGCTCCAAGTGTGATGGCTTCTTTCAGATAAGAATCTACGTACCCAGTCATGGCGATAATTTTGACGCTTCTTGATTGTTTTCGGATTTGTCGGATCGTCCCGATACCCTCAACGCGGGGCATGACGATATCGGTGATGACGAGATCAGTTGGAAATCTCTCAAAGGCAGCAATCCCCTCTCGACCGTCGTTTGCAGTCAATACATCATATCCATTTTCCTGAAAGAAAGTAACCAATACATCTCTGATAGATTTCTCATCATCTATGATTAGCACCGTTTTTGAATGGTCAATCGCTGTAGTCAAGCCTGACCCTCTTCTATGTGATATTTACAATCTCAACCGTTCTATAATTAGTCTGAATAGTTGAGGTTTGAAAGGATTTTATGGTCGTTTCGATTTGTTAGGCCACCCACTTGACACCTCCTTAGCCATTATAGGAATTCTCTCATTCAAGAACCCCCAACATTATCTAATTTTACTTGCATTATAGTTGATTATAGCAAAGTTTGGGGCATGGTTTCCATTCATATCATCGATGATGACTCTGAGATCAGAGAGCTGCTCAAGGAACTTTTTGAATCCGAAGACTACGACGTCTCCACATTCAACTCGGCTGAAACTGCCCACCCCTATATTCTTCGTGAAAATCCTGACTTGATTCTGCTGGACATCGGTCTACCCGGAATGGATGGCCTCACCTTTCTCGAGAAGCTGAAAAGTGAAGTTGAAGACGTTGAAATCATCATGATAACAGGGCAGGCTGATCTTAGATCGGCCATCCGTGCCATCAAGCTGGGCGCCATGGATTATATACGCAAACCCATCGACCCCGATGAATTGAAGATTCAGGTCAATCAGGCTATCGACCGCCGTAAGAAACGTGAACAGCTGAATTATCTGCAAATAGAGAACCAGTACCAATTTGGAAATATTGTTGGTACCAGCGATTCCATGCAGAAAATATATCAATTTATATATCAGGTAGCAGAATCTTCCAAAACTACCATCCTGATCCGTGGTGAGACCGGTACTGGAAAAGGACTTGTGGCCCGCTCAATACATTATCAGAGTCCTCGGGCAAAACACCCATTTATAGAAGTGAATTGCTCGGCAATTCAAGCCAGTCTACTCGAATCAGAACTCTTTGGCCACGAAGCCGGTGCCTTTACAGATGCCAAGCATCGCAAAAAAGGATTGTTGGAACTAGCCCATGAGGGGACCTTCTTCCTTGACGAAGTTGGTGACATGAACCTGGCATCCCAGTCCAAACTTCTCAAAGTTCTGGAAGAGAAAACCTTTCGCCGAGTCGGTGGAACCAAAGAAATTAAAATTGATGCCCGTATCATCAGCGCTTCATCGCAGGACCTGAAACAACTCGTGGAAGAAAAAAAGTTCAGGGCCGATCTATATTATCGCCTTAACGTAGCTTCTGTAAGACTTCCTGCACTTAGAGAACGTAATGACGACATCCTGATCCTGGCGAATTACTTCCTTGACGTATTTAACAAGGAATTCAAAAGAAATATCAGAAGTATTTCCCCTGCTGCTCAGAAAATGCTCATGAGGCATCCCTGGGTTGGTAATGTGAGAGAAATCCGGAATGTCATGGAACGAGCCGTACTGTTCGAGCAGAGTGATGTGCTTTCATCTCAAAACATAAGTCTCCAACAGATTAGCCAGAAAGAAGTGCCAGAAGTATCAGGGATAAATGATGTGAATCAGGAAATTAATCTTCCCGAAGCGGGTCTTTCGCTAGAGAAACTTGAGCAACATCTCTTAAAGCAAGCCCTGGAACGTACCGGGGGCAATAAGACCAAGGCAGCTGCGTTACTTGGTCTAAGCCGGGAAACCATGAAATACCGACTGAAAAAATTTAAAATTTCCTAAAAAAGGTCATTGATAAACCTATCGATTGAAGTGAATAACGACCGAGTAGATATATGAGGGACAAAGTGGATAACAGCAATTCAGGCCAGTTCGACATTGATGCATACGAGGAGTTAATGGAGTTGGTGTTCGCCTATACCGCTGCTGCACAGGACTTTGGGTTTACTCACAAGATGAATAATCGATTCACCTCCCTCTCAATGAACGCTTCCTTTTTAAAACAGGCTCTAGAAAACAAGGATTACGACAAAGCGACTGCTAAGGCGGCCCAAGTCTCAGAATCCATCAATAGCCTGGTAAAATTTTCACAAAATCTAATGAACACTGACCTGATACCAGCTGAAAGTCAGGAACTTACGTTTCCAACAATGATTTCAGATACAGTTGGAAAGCTCTTGAGGTTACCTACCTTTAATGGGATTGAGCTCCAACAGGACCTTGCTACAGGAGTAATCAACACCCAGGCCAATCCAAGAATTATCTGGATATTTCTGTATGCCTACTTGAAACATACAAAACGTTATACAATAGAGGGGCCAGTTTTTATAAGTACTTCTCTCGATAAAGAAAATATGCAATATATAATCAAGACCAATGTGAACCAGATTCTAACAGCACCTCCAATGGGAACTGAAGAAGATTCACTCACATTTCCCTCTGCAGGTGAAGTGCCCTTACGATACCTTGCCAGAGTGATACGAAATGTTTCCAATAGAATCGAATTAATCCATCACACAGAACGCCCCCTTAGTCTAGAACTCAAAATCAAATTGTCCACTATCTAGGGATCGGTTTAAATCAACCGGGTCTAATCACCCGACATGGTTGATATAAACCACTTCATCCTTTAATTTAACTCACCTGATTCTTGACCAGAATTGAGTCAAAAGTGTTTTGCGTTATTCCAAGCTAACATGATCAGCTTAGCTAAATCACATATCCGAATCACCTTAATATCATTATAATCAATATCCTATGCTGTGGATTAATTCTGGAGTATGGTAAGATTTCGTGATGAATTATTGTAACGAACGATTGCCACGTCCGTTCCAGAAGTGCTCGATATTAGACTGGCATGAAAATTGGAATAAATAGAGTCTGCTACATAATGGTATATTGTGCCTATTGCTTAAAGTTTTATATTAAGAAACTAGCGTAGGTGATTCTGGTAACGATAGTTATAGGTTCACTCCTGTGGTCTATGAGCCGTCGATCTCTAGAATCGAACACAATTTGGGATGAATACTTGGATACGTTCATTAGCTGAAAAGATTCAGCTAATGATTAATTATATGGTAATTGTTTAGAAAGGAATCGTCTCATGAAACAAATTAAATGGGTGCAGATTTCGGTACTGTTGTTATCGGTTTCAGTACTTTACTTCTGCTCCGCAAATCCACTTGATCCTGACATGGAAAGTAGTACAGCGTTACAAAAAGGAATTCCAACAGACCAGATAAGCTGGGCAGAATGGAATCCTGAAGTCACGGCAGCGCTTGCAGAAGCCCAAAGCGGTGATCTCGCTAAGAGGACTGGTCGCAAGGGTTATGCATCTAAAACGATCCGTAGCGACGTGGGCGGACAGGTTGGTGGTGAAAAAACATTCATGAATATGGTTGAGGTACCTCAGGATGCTTTTGAAGAGAATCGCCTTAGGATCAGCGTACGCGTACTCAATTTTGATGCATCAGGCCAAACTGCTGCTGGTGTTGAATTTCTGCCTAGCAGAAACTATGATGCCGATATGCGAATCACACTCAGTTGGGGCTTTCTGAACATTGAGGGAAATGCCTGGGAAGAATTAAATCTACAACCATATTACAGTGAAGATGGTGGAGACAACTGGTTTCCAGTTGATGAATATGTCGTCGATCATGTCGCGAAAACCATTAATTTTGGAATTGGCCACTTCACACAATATGCCTGGGCTCTGGGTGAGGATGAAGATTGATATGCTAATACAGCATGTCAATCTAAACACATTGAATTTAAAACATAAAGAAGATATAAATTATGGGTGATACAAATTTACAATCATTCCTGAGAGCCATTCGCGACTTGGCTGTTGAAAGGTGTGGGCTTGATTTTGCCGACTACCTGAAACAACTGCGCAGCGAGCGTGAGAGACTCCTCAAGAAGAGCTGGAAGAAAACACCACCCGAGGCTCTTGGAAACAAGAAGGAAGTTTTTCGTGAAATCGATTTTGATACGATCCAACTTCATTCCTCCAAGTTCCTGGACGAAAGACAGTATCTAGAGTTTCTATATGATATAG
>Ga0307991_1003315_pt1 | contig 10456 bp, 10 predicted proteins | sample EllFjometagen131_FD_203146 | JGI IMG/M metagenome (GOLD analysis project Ga0307991, IMG submission 203146) | Marine microbial communities from Ellis Fjord, Antarctic Ocean - #131 | ecosystem: Environmental > Aquatic > Marine > Unclassified | place: Southern Ocean | collected 2014-10-08 | reverse complement strand
CGATCAAATCGGGAAGATGCTTTTCCGCGGCAATCACCTCGCCATATTTTCTCCCCTTCATAAACTGGATCATATAAACCTTGAAACCGTGGCCAACTGCCCGGAGCGCCTGCCCTAACGCCGATGTGGTTTTCCCCTTTCCATCTCCTGTCAGGACCATTACAAGGCCGCTGTCATGTCTTTTCGTCACTTTGTCGATGTCGTCGCTCATCCCGTTACACCTTTCAATGGCTGCTTCCTCAAATATTTTTTCGCTACTTCCTCGGCGCAGGTATACGGATCGGTCTCTTTCTTCAACAATTTATCCACCAGCGTATCGAATTCGCCTTCAGCAATCAGTTGTTCCAGTATGGGCGCAAGTATGGAGAACTGAAGAGCTTCATTCAATTCGGCTGTGACCTTACGACGGACTCGGTCACCGAGAAGATCGTTTTCCACGAGATTCCGGTAATGCGCATCAATACTTTCAGCCAATTCTGCAATATTTTTTTCAAATATATCTTTCTCGAACAAGCTGCCGACTCTGATTACAGGGGGACGCCATCCGCCGGGAAATGAATCCACCATATTGAGCATAGACATCAGTTCCTGGTATAACTTATCGGCTCCATCACGTTGGGCCTTGTTGATAACGAAAACATCGGCCACTTCGAGTATCCCTGCCTTTATCGCCTGGATACTATCTCCCATTCCCGGGACAATGACGACGATGACAGTATGCACATGATTCATGATCTCTACTTCCTGCTGCCCCGTCCCGACCGTTTCAACGAATATGACCTCTTTTCCCATCGCGTCCATCACATGAACGGCGTCACCTGCCGCCTTTGAAAGCCCGCCAAGGGCACAGCGTGTTGCAAGGCTTCTGACAAAGACATCGGAATCTTCCGCGTGACGCTGAAGTCGTATCCTGTCTCCGAGTATCGCTCCTCCCGTAAAGGGACTGGTGGGATCAACAAGAAGTGCTCCAATTTTTTTATCTTTTTTTCTATAACAGGCGATCAATGAGTCGATCAGTGTGCTTTTACCGGTACCGGGAGCCCCGGTTAAACCGATGACACGCGCTTTTCCGGTAAAGGGGAAGAGGTTTCTTATCGTCGATCTCGCCTCGGGAATATTATTTTCGATATTCCGGATCAGGCGCGTGGCAGTACGAACATCCCCTTTTCTTATTTTCTCGGCCTTTTTCATATCGGTCCCGGTTTTTATCAAGTCAGCTTCACATTATTTTTTATCCACTCAACTATGGAGTCGAGAGATGCCCCCGGTGTGAATATCTCCCTGATTCCCGCGTCGTAAAGCATTTGGAAGTCCTGTTTCGGGATTACGCCGCCTCCTATCACCATAATGTCACTGGCATCCTGCTCTTTCAGCAGTTCCACCACCCGGGGGAAGAGGTATCGATGGGCGCCTGACAGGCAACTGAGACCTACGACATCCACATCTTCCTGTATGGCAGAAGCCGCAATCTGCTCCGGGGCCTGATGGCAACCGGTATAAATCACTTCGAACCCGGCGTCGCGAAAACACCTGGCAAGCACCCTGGCCCCACGGTCATGTCCGTCGAGTCCCGGTTTGGCAACCATAATGCGAAGTTTTCGTTCCCCCATCTACCGTTCTCCTCCTCTGTGTTATTTGACCGACAGGTGTTCATCCGAAATGGATGACCACTAATACATTGCCGGATCCTGGTATTCACCGTATACCTCACGATATACGTCACATATCTCCTGAAGGCTGGCAAGATTCTTAACCGCCTCAATGCAATGGGGCATAACATTTTCGCCCGTTTTACACGCGTTTCTTATATCACCGAGACTCCTCTTGACGGCTTTGCCGTCACGCCTTCTCCTGACCGCGTTCAGACGTTCCATCTGTTCCTTCTCGACACGGTCATCTATATCGAGGACGGGTATTTCATCCGCTTCTTTTGTCGCGTACTTATTAACACCCACCATCACCCTTTCGCCCGAATCCAGCTGCCTCTGATATTTGTAAGCGGCATCGGCGATCTCCATCTGCGGGAATCCCCTTTCGATGGCGGCTACCATGCCCCCCATCTCATCGATTTTTTCTATATATTCCCAGGCCTTTTCCTCCATTTCATTGGTCAGAGACTCAACGAAATACGAGCCCGCCAGGGGGTCTATCGTGTTCGCCGCGCCGGTCTCCTCGGCTATTATCTGCTGTGTTCTCAGGGCGATCTCTACGGCGTGTTCGGTGGGAAGGCACCAGACCTCATCAAGCGAGTTTGTATGCAGCGACTGGGTTCCGCCCAATACGGCGGCAAGGGCCTCAACGGCCGTTCGGACGACATTGTTGTAGGGTTGCTGCGCCGTAAGAGAACATCCCGCTGTCTGGGTATGAAAACGCATCCACCATGAACGGGGATCCTTTGCCTTAAACCGGTCGCGCATAACGGTAGACCAGATCCTTCGAGCGGCCCTCATCTTACAGATTTCTTCGAAGAAATCGATATGGGAGTTGAAGAAAAAGGAGAGTCTCGGCGCAAAAGAGTCCACGTCAAGTCCTTTTCGTTTGATCACATCATCCACATATTCGATGCCGTCCCTCAACGTGAAGGCAAGTTCCTGAACAGCGGTGGAGCCTGCTTCTCTGATATGATATCCGCTGATACTGATGGTATTCCACCTGGGAACGTATTTTGTGCCGAATTCAACGGTGTCGCTGACCAGCTTAACCGACGGCCCTGGGGGGCACATAAAGGTCTTCTGGGCGATAAATTCCTTCAGCATATCGTTCTGAATCGTGCCGCCTATTTTTGTAAGAGGAACTCCCTGAATGTCAGCCGCGGCACAGTACATGGCCCAGAGAACCGAAGCGGGCGGGTTTATGGTCATTGAAGTGGTGATCTTATCCAGCGGAATTCCGTCAACGAGTTGCAGAAAATCCTCGAGGGTATCGATAGCAACGCCGCATTTTCCACATTCTCCACGAGCTTTGGGGTCATCTGTGTCGTATCCCATAAGTGTGGGAAAATCAAAGGCCGTGCTGAGACCCGTCTGCCCCTGTTTCAGGAGCAGATGCCAGCGCTGGTTGGTGTCTTTGGCACTCCCCATGCCTGCAAACATCCTGAAGGTCCAATACTGCCCACGGTACCCCGTTACCTGGTTGCCCCGCAGATACGGAAACTGCCCCGGATATCCGATATCTCGTTCGAAATCCATCTCTTTAATGTCTTCGGGACCATATATTCTTTTGATTTCCAGGTCAGATACCGTAGACCAGCGTTCTTTCTGATCAGTATGTTTGGCCACGGCCTTTTTGACCTCATCTTCCCACTTCTTCTTCAGTTCAGGGGACTGTTCAAGCACCTTGTTATTGAAATACACGCTTCCCCTTCCTTTCTATTGGGATACAGCCATAATGGATTACATTTAATGGTGATTTCTGCTCGTTACTTTCAAAAATGAGAAAATCCCGGCATTGTCCTTCATCTGCCGGGTATTATTTTCCTAAGGTTTCCCTGGCGATGACAATACGTTGAACCTCCGAAGTTCCCTCGTAAATAGTTGTGACTCGTGCGTCACGGTAGAGTCGCTCAATTTTATATTCAGAGATATAGCCGTTACCGCCGTGAATCTGGAGGGATTTGTACGCGGCCCTGTTTGCCAGTTCAGACGCGAAGAGCTTTGCCATGGAGGCCTCTCTTGTGAAGGACTCTCCGAGGTCTTTCCTGTTGGCTGCCGACAGGACGAGCCAGTATGCCGCTTCAATCTGCGTAGCCATATCGGCAATCATCCACTGAATAGCCTGAAGGGAGCTGATAGCTTTGCCGAATTGCACGCGTTCCTGAGAATAAGTGACAGCCTCGTCGAGGCATGCACGAGCGATACCGAGAGACTGTGACGCGATGCCGATTCGGCCGCTGTCCAGGGCAATCATGGCAACCTTGAAGCCCTGGCCTTTCTTCCCCAGCAAATTTTCTTTTGGAACCCTGCAATCATCAAAGACAAGTTCAACTGTGTCTGATGCGTGAAGGCCCATCTTCTTTTCTCTTTTCCCGATGGAAAATCCCGGCATCCCTTTTTCGATAATAAAGGCTGACAGACCACGAGTACCCTTTTGAGGGTCGGTACAGACGATCAGGTTAATAATATCGGCATAGCTGCCGTTAGTGATGAAGAGCTTTCTCCCGTTGATCAGATAGTGATCATCTTTTTCCACGGCGCGGGTTTTCATGCTGGTTGGATCGGAACCGGCCTCAGATTCCGTAATAGCGAAGGCCCCGAGTTTTTCACCGGCGGCAAGCGGTAGCAGGTATTTGTTCTGCTGCTCCTTGCTCCCGAAGCGAAGGAGCGGTTCAGTGGACAGGTTTGCGACGGACATGGTGACGGCTGTGGAAGCGCAGGCATAAGCGATCTCCTGGAGTGCGAGCGAATAACTTACAGTGCCCGCGCCCGACCCTCCGTATTCTGGAGGAACCATCATACCCATAAGGCCGAGTTCACCCATTTTCCTGATTACTTCCGAGGGGAATGTTTCATTCTTGTCGCGTTCGCAGGCATAGGGCTCGAGCTCTTTTTTCGCAAAATCTCTGGCCATCAGCCTGACCATTTCCTGTTCACTTGTCAATTGAAACAAAGTGCATTCCTCCTATGGAATATAAACTATGACCAGAAGCTCGGTGGCCTCCTTTGTGGGGTTGCTCAATTTATGATGGAGGGCGGAATTGAAATGAATATATCCAGCCTTTTTCAGCTTTGTCACGTTATCCCCGATTTGGATTGTAAGGCCGCCCTTTAAAACATAGACGAATTCTTCACCTTCGTGGTGGTACTCAACACCCTTATGCTGTGTTTCAGGATCAATCGTCACAAGATATGCCCTCAGGTGCTTATCTGAACCAGGACGGGACAGGGGAGTGTACGAGTAGGAATCCACCCTTTTTTTGTGACTTTTGACCCGCAGTCGGGAGGCCTTTTTTTCTTCCACACTCTCAAGCTGGTCAACATCTATCTTGAAAATATGGCTGAGCTGTATTACCAGTGACACGGGGGGGACAGTATTGTCATTTTCTATTTTTTCCAATATATCAGGAGGATAGCCTGTTTCATGAGCCAGTTCCTCCAAGCTTAATCCCTGGTTTTCCCGCAAGGCCTGTATCCTTTGACCAAAGGATTTCCATTTCTTGTCTTTTTTGGGCATGATATTACTCCATTTCTATAATCATGGTGACTGCCTCGCCGCCACCCAGACAGAGAGAAGCCTGTCCCATCTCAAGGTTTTGGCGCTTCATCTCATGTATGAGCGTTGTCAGAACCCGGGCGCCTGATGCGCCAATCGGATGACCAAGTGCAATCGCACCACCGTTGACATTTACTTTTTCGTGGTTGATACCGAGCTCTCTCATGACGGCAACCGTTGATCCCGCAAAGGCCTCGTTGATTTCGTGCAAATCAATATCGGTTGTTTGAAGGCCTGCCTTCTTGAGTGTTTTCGGAATAGAACGGATGGGAGCCATAAGGACATGTTCAAGCTTGATTCCAGCCGCCCCATATGCATAAATTTTCGCGAGAACAGGAAGACCTCGTTCCTGTGCTGTTTTGCGGGATGTGACCACGAGGGCCGATGCCCCATCACTGATGATAGAAGAATTCCCGGCAGTCGCATATCCCTCTTTCCCGAAGGCAGGTTTCATTTTAGAAAGGAGTTCCATACTGGTAACCCTGGGGCCTTCATCGGTATCGACAGTAATGATCCCCTTTCGTCTGTCCTGATGTGTGACAGGCACGATTTCATCGACAAACAATCCCTTTTCGATTGCTTCAGTTGCCCGTCTGTAGGAATCACAGGCAAATGCGTCCTGATCTTCCCTGCTGATCTTCCATTCTGCTGAAATAATGTCGTTGGTTAAACCCATGTGAAAATCATTAACGACATCCCAGAGCCCGTCGTGAACCATATGGTCAATAAGGCTGCCTGTCCCCATTCGAATCCCGAGGCGCGAATTGGGGAGATAATGCGGCGCCGCGCTCATGTTTTCCATACCACCGGCCACCACAAGGTCCGCAAAACCTGTCTGGATATACTGTGCCGCCAGCATTACCGCCATAAGACCGGAGCCGCACACTTTATTGACGGTGATCGCACTTTTTTCGACGGGGATACCCGCCTTGATGGAGGCCTGTCTCGCCGGGTTTTGCCCGTATCCGCAGGGGAGAACCATGCCCATAATGATCTCGTCAATATCTTCCCGCTGAAGGCCCGCCCTTTTTACCGCTTCTTTAATGACAATTGCGCCAAGCTCTGTAGCCGGAATTTTACTCAACCCGCCCTGAAAAGTCCCAAGTGGTGTTCTGCACGCACTTACAATCACCGCGTCACTGTCGTGTTGCATGTAACTTCCCTCCTCAAATATTTTAGCTCCTCGTTCTATGATCCACTGAGAAGAAGATTGCCTCCCATTCTCTGTCATTCCCGAGAACGAAATCACATTATTGCTTTTGTCTGATACTGTCAACTTTTTTGTGAAAATCAACGGAGCTGCATGGCAAGATGGTAAAAAAGGCTGGGGAAAGAGCGGCAGGCATACTTTAAAAAGCGTAGCATGGAATCTTTGTGGCCCGCAGAACACATTCAAACTACCTCGAAGTCTCAAAATACAATACTTATCAAGAAAGTTCAGCAGCTAAAAATTTACAAATTTTTTCTTGGCATCCATTACTTTCGCAAGATATTTTCTTGCCTCATCGTGGGACAATCTTGTTTGAAGAATCTTGAGCACCTGAAGCGGGTCGAGTTTGTTTATGCATTGCGGCGCGTGGTCTCTGTCGGGGTCAAAGGTGCGCAGGACATTGCCGGCACCGGTGTTATAGGCAGCAATTACACAATATTCCCTGGATACGGGATCTCGAATATCGCTCAGGTATTTGTAATGCAGGATATGAAGGTAAGCAGTGCCATATTGAATGTTGTTCCCGGGATTAAAGAGAAACTCTCTGGAAGGCAGGCCATCAACCTTATTCAAAAACATGTGAACATCTTGCCCGGCAGTTGTAGGAACGATCTGCATGAGTCCAAAGGCCGGAGCATTACTCACCGCGTATGGATTGAAATCACTTTCGGTCTTAATAATAGCATATACAAGATTTCTGCTGATGGAAAGGTCCTTTGCAAAGCGTTCAACGAGCGGCTTGTACTTCAAGGCCCGGATTTCACCGTGATCTTTTACCATCGGGATAACCACACGAGATACCTTTTTAATCTTATCCCCAGTTTTAATTGCCTTAGTCTGAAGCCTGTTTTTAATAAGATAATCGGCAAAATATCCTGCCCTCCAGGACCATCGAATATTTTTGCCCTCCTGGTCATTTACTTCACCATAGAGAAAAGGCATTTTACCCAGTTTCACAGTTCTGGAAGAATAAATATCCACGGCTCTGGGATCATCCGGAGTAAGCAGGGTTGTAATGATGGCATTTTTCAAGCTTTTTAATGGATCTTTCCGGTCCAGCGTTTCAACAGTGATTATTCCCCTGTCAAAATCAACCGAGGCGCGGGAAAGGTAGTTCTGGGTGTATTTGACATACTCCCTGGGTCCCGGTTCTTTTATTTCTTCTTTCCCCCAGACACCTCCGACAGTTTTTCTGAATGTTTCAATAAGTTTCGCAAAATCTTTCTGAAAACGCTTTATATCCCGATCCAGCGACTTCGGGTTCGCGGCATACCTGGTTGCTTTCTCTACAGCCATTCGCTGAGCAGACGCGATATCCCCGGTAGCCGCTATTCTGGCCAGGCGGGCAGCATCCCACGCGGAACATCCCGAAATAATTAGAATAACAAGCAATGCTACAGATAAATTTTTCATAAGTCACAAAAAAATTCCTTGGCGAATTTCATCATAGCTGGCTCTGTGTTTCCGTTTCAACTTTTCTGATATTGTCGCATGTCAGTTAACGCTGCAAATGGAGCGTAGCGGAGTTAAAATCCAGTGAGTTGATTTGCCGGACATCTTTTAAAAGCTGTACTTTCATCAAATGTACAAAGCTGTCAAACATAAGTTTATCTGCTCGATCGCTAAATAGCCTATTAATGTCTTTAGGCCCGATATCCTCAGCTTGTTTGAAGCCGAGAGTCTGTAGATCCATTATAAGTAAGTTTGGATCAAAGAAACTTTACCAAGATTTCCCGACAACTTCCAGCCTATAAGCCAATAAACGTAAAACCAATTGCCGAAATAAGTCTTGCGAAGAAGGTGGGATTAAATAATCAAACACAATTTTGTTACCAGAAGGTATCAGAGAGGCGATTTGTTTCATTGTTTCCATCCCTGTTTCCGTAGTCAAATACATTATTACCCCTTGAAAGTCTCAACGAAATATTTCTTGACAAGATATCATAATGGAGTTAGTGATTCAGCGGTTTAAAGTGTTGATCTTGAATGTATTATACGTGATTTTGTGCGGCTATAAATGCGAGGTTGGCTATGATCTGATCATCTAAAGCCCTGTTTCTCAAAACGAGAGATAGGGCTTTTGTTTGTTGCCTGTTTTTAGTGACAATCAGAAACATTTTAACAAAGCGGAAAAATCAGTGGATGTTTTTCCGCTTATGTGCTCTTAATGTAAAAATAGATGGAATTAAATCCGTGCTATAAGGCTAATATCATGTAAAATATTTCATCTATTAACACTGTTATCCGGCAAGGAGATCTCTACGAAGAGGGAGCGCGTCATAGCGCCAGACAACGTTGCCAAAACATATATTATATATAGAGGATTTATTAAGTTATGGAGGTTACTATATCAGGTGAGATATGTAAAAACTGTGGTGAGTGTTGTAAACATTATCCTTTTATAGAATTATCTCAAATTGAAATCGAAGCGTTAGAAGAATTTACAGGATTGCGTTTTGATGTTTTTACAAACGCCAAAGGCAAAGGAGTTGAGGAATATTTTCTAAAATTTAAAAAAAACGGAGATTGTTATTTCTTAAATACAAATAATGGTAATTATTTTTGTGATGTGTATGAAGCAAGGCCTGACATTTGCAGAAATTATCCATCCACACCCAGTCAGAAGAAAGCCTGCGATGCAAACAGGAACGCATGTCTGGGTAATAATTCTGAATAACAATTACATTGAGCAGACGGAAGTTACGATACTGCAAACATCAAAAATATGGGCCGCTGCTCATGAAAAACGTTAGCCATCGGAGTGCAGCATCATGCCAATCGTCAAAGCAAGGCACATAATTACATCCCTTCACGAATGGGAGATATAAGAAGGGGTCAGGTCTCCGTTTGACCTATCATCACGGAGTTCTTTATTCTCTCATATCGCTTGTGCAAATCCTGATTCTTTTGAAACAGCTTTCCCATAGTTTCCAGAACGTTGCTGACGGAACTGTAACCACCCCTCTCCTGTGTGGACAATATGGAAAGAATAAAATCTTTGTGAAGCCAGTCCCATCCCCTGGCTGACGATAAATAGCCGTTATGGCTGCTCCAGGGGTATGCCTCCGGATGATCCACAATGCCCGCCTTTAATGGGTTTCTGTGTATATAACGAACCAACTGTAGCAGATAGCTGTCTCCATCCACCAGAATCGACTTAAACCGTCCACGAAATAACGGGCCATCATAGCCGTGGACTCGGTTGAAACGTTGCGTATATACACCATTGATATGGCGCATGTATCGCGACAGGTTTTCTTTAGGGGTATGTATAAGCAAATGGTAGTGATTGGACATCAGGCAATAAGCGCTTATCCTGACATCCCATAATTCGGCAGCCTCCTTGAGCAGATCAAGGAACATCTGGTAATCATTTCAAACTTCAAAAATCCGATCAGATCGCCGCCCACGGTTCATTACATGATACCAGGCGCCCTCATATTCTACTCTTAATGGCCTGTTTATGGGCATTACTTATTAAAACAGTCAACATAAGTCAAACAGAGACTTGACCCCTTTTTCTCATATTGTTTCAGAGGAGACATTATCTAATCTTGAAGGGAAAAGGATGATTAAACTTTATTTTTTGCATTCCTGAAATGACCTGAAAAGTGGTAAACTTTGCTCAGGAATGGATGGCAGGTTTAGGCAAGAATCTACATTATGAAGGCCAAATGCTAAAATCAGGCGATCGAAAAGCAATTGAAGCTCTCCGCAACAAGTTACGGGGAATGCGCTCGCTGTCCAATTCAAGAAATTGGTAATTGCCGAATCATTTGAGGCTGTAAAAGAATATAAAAATGCAAAAACCCCGCGCGGTTTTTTGGGTCGCCTGCATGTTGTGCCTTTTTTCATTTGATGACAGCACCTTTAAACCGCAGTGTTTCTCAATAGGCCGAAAATCCTTATCATGAGAATTATGTGTATGCAAACAAAGTTATGCGGAATGTCACGCATTACATAAAGTTCACAGGGTCCACATCGACCCTGATACGCAGGCCTGTTTCCCTGGTGTTTGTCAGTATGCTGCCGGCCAGG
>Ga0307991_1003314_pt1 | contig 10457 bp, 10 predicted proteins | sample EllFjometagen131_FD_203146 | JGI IMG/M metagenome (GOLD analysis project Ga0307991, IMG submission 203146) | Marine microbial communities from Ellis Fjord, Antarctic Ocean - #131 | ecosystem: Environmental > Aquatic > Marine > Unclassified | place: Southern Ocean | collected 2014-10-08 | reverse complement strand
AGTTTCCAGTCTGCATATAAATACTTCTTTTAAATTTTAAATCTTTTGGATATTTCGTATAATATTTCGTATAATATTTATCAACATCCTCTTCGTTTTCTTGAATTATTGATATTTCTATTAATTTTTTCAAACTTCCAATATCCTCTATTTCCATATAATATTGTTTTGCTATTTCATAATCTTTTATTTCTTTTGCAGAATTTGCAATAAATAAGTACACATCATCTCTATATTCTTCATTTATTGTTATTTCATCTTCTTCCATCTTTTCCTGTAAACTTATTATTTCTAAATATTCTTTTTGTTTATAATAAATATACATTGAATAATAATAATATTCATTTTCATATTTAGTTTTATCCAATTTTATAATCTCTTTTAATACTAAATCATCTTCTTTTAAGTTTAAAAGTGTTAATATTAATTTGTATCTGACATTCACATCTTCTTTTTTATCTAGAATTTTTTTATAAATCTTTCTTGCTTTTTCATAATCGCCTCTATTATATTCATCTTCTGCTAGAATCAAAAAAGCTATTTTTTCATATTTAGTATTTATCATTTTAAATATATTTTCTCTTAATTTTTCAGTTTCTTCTGTTTTTTTATATATTTTAACTATATTATAAATTGTCTCTTCATAATATTTACTTTTTTGATAATTTTCTTCTATCTGTTTATAATATTTCAAAGCTGTTTCAAAATCTTCAATCATTTCATTAGAATAAGCAATAACATATATAATTTGTGCTGTATTTTCATCTTTTTTTGTTTTATTTAAAATATACTCTTCCAATATTGCACTTGCTCTTGTATATTCTCCTTGTTCATAATAGACCATTCCTAAATTCAATAATGCTCTCTTATAATATTGTCCATCACCCTTTAGCAACAATTTAAAATATTTTATTGCATCAATATATTCATTTTTTTTATAAAAATAGTTTGCAATTGTGTATATCCCATTTTGATTTAATTCAGATGATTTTTCTATTTCATTTACATATATTTTTGCTTCATTACCTTTATCTTTTGCCAATGATATTTTCATCAAATAATAATATGCCTCATTTTTAAAACCACTCCTCTTTAATCTAACATATACTCGTTTTGCCTTTTCATATTCTTTCAATACATAATAATTATATCCTAACAAGTTCAGTGCTGTATCATAAAGTTTTGATGTCGGATATTCTTTTAAAAATTCTTCAAGCTTTATAGTCGCTTCTTTGTAATATTCATTTTTATATAATTTATATACAAATTTCATGTCTGTTGTATCATTTGCTTGCATTGATATAGTAAAAGCTATAAATAATACACCCACTTTTTTTTTCATACTTTTCCTCCCAAAAAAAGATTAATTATTTTCTTTATTTCATCTACATTAACTTTTGTATTATAACAAGGACCATTAATTCTTTCATTAAAAATACCATAAATTGGTAAAGGAAATGAATCATATATCCCTGTTATTAAATCTCTTTCACAGGCTACTGCTATTACTAATTTTGGTCTTTCTTTTTTCAAATAAATCCTAGCCAATGTTCCTCCTGTAGCAATTTTAACTTTAATTCCTTTTTCTTTCTTTATATTTAAAATTTCTCCTATTTCACATTTTCCACAATTTTTACAATTATCTATTTCTGAAGTTATTTTTATAGGACATTTATCTTCTTGAAGACAATGTGGTAATAATATTGCTATATCTGAACATTTAATTTTTTTATTTTTCAAACGTTTTAATGTGAATTTATTATTAGAAATGAGTATTTTTTTTGAAATTTCACTATTTATATAATTACTTCTATCTGTCTTTTTTCTTAATAACCAAAATAACATTTCCAAATTTAATTTTAGCCGATACCAATATAATTCCAGCATTTTTTCCTCCACTACTTTATATATAAGCTTTTCTATACCATACTTTTTAATTTAGCTATAATCATTTTTATAGCTATCAAATTTTCTCCACCACGTGGTATTATTATATCTGCATACCTTTTACTCGGCTCTACAAATTCCAAATACATCGGCTTTACTGTTTTTAAATACTGATGTTTAATACCCATAAAATCTCTACCTCTTTCTTTTATATCTCGCTCAATTCTCCTTAACAGACGTTCATCTTCATCCGCATCAACAAATATTTTAATATCAAACAATTCTCTTAATTCTGGTATAGCAAATATTAATATTCCTTCTACAATCACTATTTTTTGGGGTTCTAATATTTCAAATTTTTCTTTTCTCAAATGCGTTGTAAAATCATATATTGGTTTTTCAACTTTTTTTTTCTTTTTTAATTCCTTTATATGCTGTATTAATAATTTGAAATCAATTGCATTAGGATGATCAAAATTACTATTTTTTCTTTCTTCAAAAGGTAGATATGAAATATCTTTATAATATGAATCCTGTTCTATTATTAAAGCTTCTTCTTGAAAATCTTCTGCTACTTTTCTTGAAACAGTTGTTTTCCCCGAGCCTGTTCCTCCTGCCACTCCCACTAAAATAATATCCATTCATTCCTCCTTAAATAATTCCATTATATATATTGATGTCCTTTTAAAGTATACCATAAAGACTTGAAAAATTCAATTACAAATACAAAAAGAGCCTGTAAAAACAGACTCTCTTTATTTTTATTTTTTTAATTTGAAATAAATACCTGCTAACGATGGTAATGTTATTTTTAAAGAATTATCCTTACCTTGCCATCCCATATTTTCGCTATGTAGGCCACCACAATTTCCTGAATTACTTCCCCAATAATTTCCAGAATCCGAATTAAATATTTCTTCATAATATCCAGCTTCATTAACCCCGATTCTATAGTTTTTCTTCTCCATCGGTGTGAAATTAAATACACAAACGATTGTTTCTTCTTCACTTTTTCTCATAAAAGAAATTATACTATTATCTGAATCATGAAAATCTATCCATTCAAACCCTAAGTCATCAAAATCAATTTTCCATAAAGCAGGTTCATTTTTATACAATCCATTTAAATCCTTCACATAATTCAACATACTTCTGTGTGCTCCAAAATCTAATAAATGCCAATCTAAACTTTTTTTACAATCCCATTCCTTCCATTGTCCAAACTCACTTCCCATAAACATTAATTTTTTCCCTGGATGTGCATACATATATGCATAAAATAATCTTAAATTCGCAAATTTTTGCCAATAATCTCCTGGCATTTTTTCTATCATAGATCCTTTACCATGAACTACTTCATCATGTGACAACACCAATTTAAAATTTTCCGAAAAAGCATATACCAATGAAAAACTTAAACTTCCATGATGATATCTTCTATATATAGGATCTTTTGAAATATAATCTAATGAATCATTCATCCATCCCATATTCCATTTCATTGAAAATCCTAATCCTCCTAAATATGTCGGACTTGAAACTCCTGCATAAGAAGTTGATTCTTCTGCTATCGTTAAAATACCTGGATAATATTTATGTGAAATTGAATTGAAATATTTCAAGAATTCAATTGCTTCTAAATTTTCCCTTCCACCATATTTATTTGGAACCCATTCTCCTTCTTTTCTACTGTAATCTAAATACAACATTGATGCAACCGCATCCACTCTTAATCCATCTATATGATACTTATCTAACCAATATAATGCGTTTGTAATCAAAAAGTTTTTAACTTCATTTCTTCCATAATTAAATATATAAGTTCCCCAATCAGTATGTTCTCCTTGTCTAGGATCCATATGTTCATAAACTCCACTTCCATCAAACCTTCCTAATCCATGGGAATCTTTTGGGAAATGTCCTGGTACCCAATCCAATATTACCCCTATTTCATTTTTATGAAATTCGTCAATTAAGTACATTAAATCTTCTGGTTTCCCAAATCTACTTGTTGTTGAGAAAAATCCTGTTACTTGATACCCCCAAGATTCATCCAATGGATGTTCTGCTACCGGCATTAATTCTACATGTGTATAATTATTTTCTTTGACATACTTTACTAATTTATCCGCAAATTCTATATATGTTAAAAATTCATTTCCCTCACTTCTTGCCCATGAACCTAAATGAACTTCATAAGTAGTCATTGGACTATTCAACCAATCTTTTTTGGCTCTTTTTTCCATCCAATCAGAATCATTCCATTCATGTTTTCCTTCTATTTCATATACAATTGAAGCATTTGCAGGTCTCATTTCAGTATAAAAAGCATACGGATCTGACTTTAATAAATTGTCTCCTCCTTTTGATTTGATTTCAAATCTATACAAATCTCCTTCTTGTACTCCTGGAACAAATATTTCCCAAACACCCGAAGCTCCTAGCATTCTCATTTGATGAACTCTTCCATCCCATGTATTAAAATCTCCTACTACACTCACTCTTTTTGCTTCTGGTGCCCAAACTGAAAAATGTGTTCCTTGAACTCCTTCATGATTTATTATATGTGCTCCCATTTTTTCATAAATTCTATGATGATTCCCTTCATTAAAAAGATACGTATCATATTCAGTCAAAACAGGCATAAAAGTATACGGATCTCTAGAAATCCAAGTATCCCCGTTATGATTTTTAAATTCCAATTCATAATTAAAAATTTCTTCTTTCTCTATTTCTTTCTCAAACAAACCCGCCTCATTTATTTTTACCATATCGACATTTTCATTTAACTCTTTTGAAATTATCGTGATTTCTTTAACTGCAGGATGAAAAGTTCTTATTACTATTTTTTTATCATTTAATTTATGTATTCCTAATACTTCAAACGGATCTTTTGTTTCAGCATTCATTACTTCATTTACTTTTGTTTTCAATATAATCCCTCCTTTTTTGATTATTTATTCTTCTCTCAATGCCAAAGGCATAGTCAAATATATAAATTTTTCTTCATCTTCTCCTTGCATTAAAACCGCACTATTTGAATTAAAAAGATGTAATTCAATGTTTTCTTTATCAACTCTTGATATATAATCCAATAAGTATTTGACGTTTAGTGAAATTTTTAAATCATCTCCTTCTTTTAAAGTATCAATTTTTTCATTAACTTTCGCTTTATCCGAAATACCTTTTATCAATAGTTTATTTCCAATAAAACTAAACACTCCACTATTTTTTGCTTCTTTATTATTTCTAACAAATATCAAAACTCTTCTCAAAATAGAATTTAATTCTTTTGTATTTGTCAAAACTTTTTTATTATATGTACTATTTTTCAATATACTATTATAATCTGGAAATGCTAAATCAATCGTTCTACTTAAAATTGAAACTTCGCCAATTCTTATAAAAATCTGACTTCCTTCATATCTTAAATTCAATACATCTCCTTCTACCATTTTTATTATTTTTAATAAATTATCAACAGTTTTTAAAGGAACACTAACTTTAATTACTTTTTCTGATGTTTCTTCAGTATTAAGATTACTCTCACAATATACCATCCTATATGTATCTGAGGCTATCATTTTTAATTTTTGTTCTTCTATTTCTATCCTCACACAATTTACAGCCAAATTATCCGATGAAGTTGCTGCCGCTACTTTTGTTTTTTCTAATAAATTTGCAAAAATATCTTTTTCAATATAAAATTCAGTTCCACCCTCAAGACCTTTTATTTCAGGATATTCCACCGCATCATATATTGAAAATTCTGAAGTTGATTCTGAAGTTTCTACTATTATTTTCCCTTCTTCCTCTATTAACTTTATTCTTTGAGTTGCCACTTCTTTTAAATACTCTTCAATCATTTTATGAGAAAATACAATTACACCCTCTTCCTCAATTTCTCCATCAACTATTATATTTATAGTTCTCTCTAAATCTGTACCTTTCATTACTATTTTATTGTCCTTGGCTTCCAAGTATATCCCCGAAATTACCGGTCTAATCTTATTATCTTCTATTGCCTGTTCTACTACTTGTAATCCCTTTAAAAAAACTTTTCTTTCTATATTTATTTTTAACATTTCTCCTCCTAATTAAAACTCTTTAATACTTTTTCTTCATCTTCAAAAATTTCAAAAAATTTGGTTAATCTTGTAATTTCAAATATTTTTTTAACATTTTGAGTTAATTTCAATAATTTCAAATTTCCTTTTTCTTTTCTTATTCTTTTTAAAATTGCTACTAAGACTCCTAATCCTGAACTATCTATATATGTGACTTTATCTAAATTTATTATAATTTTTTTTGTTCCATTATCTATAATTTCATTTAACTCTCTCTTTAATTCTATTGAAGTATATACATCCACTTCACCTTCTATTTCAATTTTTATTATTTCCTTTTTTGGCACTTCAATTTTATTTATTTTCAATAGATACACCCCCTATATTCTTATCTTTCTCTTGTACTCGATACTTCTTGTATTTCATTATATTTTTTTCACTTCCAAACAATTCATACTAGTATAACGTTATTCATCTATTTTTTCAAGGATTATCTAAATAAAAACCCAAATCCTTTTTAAATTCAATTTCTAATTTTTTCAAAGCTGTTTTTTCTAGTTGCCTAACTCTTTCTCTTGTTAGATTGAAAATTTCACCTATTTCTCTCAAAGTTTTCGGTTCATTTCCTCCCATTCCATACCTCATTTTTATTATTTCTTGATCTCTTTCTTTTAAAATTCCTATTGCTTCTTTTATTTTTTCTTTAATTATTCCATTAATAATATCATTTTCTAAATTCAAAGTTTTTTCTTCAAATATTGTATCTTCCAAATTTAAATTTTCACTTATTTTTGTTTCTAATGACATTAGTTCTTTAAATTCTATTATTACTTGCATTATTTTTTCACTTTCAATTCCTATACCTAAAGATATTTCATCTATTTTGGGCTTTTCGCCATTTTTATCTATATGCGAAGAAATATATGAATTGATTTTATTTATTATTTCATATTTGTATGAAGGTATCCTTATTTTTCTACCTTTATTTATTATAGATTTACTTATTGCCTGTTTTATCCACCAAACTGCATAAGTACTAAATTTATACCCTTTTTTGAGATCAAATTTATCTATCGCTACAATCAATCCGAAATTTCCTTCACTTATTAAATCCATAAACCCTAGCCCTCTGTTTGTATAAGATTTTGCTATTTTAACTACTAGTCTTAAATTCGATTTTATTATTTTTTCTTTTGCTTTCGCATCTCCATTTTGAGATTTAGTGATTAAATCTACCTCTTCTTGCTTAGTTAATATTTTATATTTTCTTATATCATTAAAATATAACTTAACTAAGTCTTCTGAACCGTTCAACTACACCACTTCTCTATTTTCATTTTTAAACTTTTCAAGTCAACTGGTTTTTCTAAATATTCTTTAACTCCAAACTCTTCTGCTTTGTCCTTATATTTTTTCATTCCCAATGCACTTAATATAATTACTGCCGTTTCTCTATTTTTTCCCATATCTCTTAATTTTTTTAGTATATCTAACCCATTAATTATGGGTAAATTAATATCTAATAAAATAAGGTTATATTTTTTTTTCCCTAAAAGTTCTAAGGCTTCAAACCCATCAGTTACCTCATCAATTTCAATATCTTCCTTAATCATCTTTTTATATAAAAATCTTAAACAAAGTTCATCTTCAACAATTAGTATTCTTTTCATATTTTTTCCTTTCTTTACAATAAATGAGTGAATTCAATTAAAATATTTACTTTGGAAATCAGATTATAATTTGCTTTTTTAATAAAATTCTTCTTTTAATTCTCTTCCCATCAATTCTTTTATCATTTTTTCAGGATTTTCTTCTTTATATAATACTCTATATAAAGATTCAACTATTGGCATAGGTATTGATTTTGATTTCGCAATTTCATAGACAGCCTTAACAGTTGGAACTCCTTCTGCAACCATTATCATTTCATTTAGTATTTCAGTTAAAGTTTTCCCTTTCCCTAATTTTTCTCCAACAAATCTATTCCTACTATGTTTACTTGTACAAGTGGTAATCAAATCTCCAATTCCTGCTAATCCCGAAAAAGTTTCTTGTTTTGCTCCAAAATATGTTCCAAATCTTACTATTTCTCTCAATCCTCTTGTTATTAAAGCTGATTTTGTATTATCACCTAATTCCATTCCATCTACAATTCCCGAAGCAATTGCAATACAATTTTTTAAACCTCCTGATAATTCCACTCCTATTATATCATCATTTATGTATACTCTAAAATAATCTGTACTAAATAATTCTTGGACTTTTTTGGCACTCTCTTTATTTCTAGAAGCTGCTACAATTGCTGCTGGTTTTTTTTTACTTACCTCTTCTGCATGAGTAGGCCCAGATAAAACAACTAAATTTTCATACGCTTTTTTGTTAACCTCATCTTTGATTATTTCAGAAAGCCTTTCATGTGTTTTTATTTCTATCCCCTTTGCAGTATCAACTATAATTAAATCTTCACTTATTTGATCTGATACTTTTGATAAAATATTTCTTAAAAATTGAGAAGGTATAGATAATACTAAATAATTTATATCATCTAATAGCCCATTTATCTCATTTGTTATTTTTAAATTATCTGGAAATTTTCTTCCTTTCAAAAAAGTTTTGTTTTCTCTTTCAATTTCCATCTTTTTTGATAATTCTAGATTGTATTCCCATAATATAACATCGTAATTCTTTTCTGCTAATAAAATAGCCAAAGTAGTACCCCAGCTACCTCCACCCATAACTACTATTTTTTCCATTTAATCTGCCTCATTTCTTTTTTATATTAAATTTATTTTCATTCCCATGTATTAATCTCTGTATATTTGTTTTATGTTTGTATATTACATATACACCAATCAAAACAGAAAATAAAAAAGTTATTTTTTGTTTCGAACCATATAATGCTAAAACTAATATTGGCATCATTCCTGCTGATATTATAGATGCTAAAGAAATATATCTACTAACATACACAATCCCTATAAATAATATTACTAAAATCATCATCACTTTTGGTACTAAAACAAAGAAGACTCCTGTACTTGTTGCAACACCTTTCCCTCCTTTGAAATTAATAAAAATTGAAAATGTATGTCCCAAAATTGCAACAACTCCTACAATGATAAGAAACATCTCAGATAAACCTAATGTTTTTGCAAGTAAAACTGGAATACTTCCTTTTAATATATCTCCAATTAATACCATAATTCCTATTTTTGTTCCTAATACTCTATAAGCATTTGTTGCTCCTGTATTTTTACTGCCATATTCTCTTATATCTATTCCTTTTAACCATTTCCCTAATATTATTCCAGTTGGAATACTTCCCATAAAATATGAAAATATTATTAATAATAATATTTTTACCACTCTAGCACCACTCCTTTTTTGTTATTATTTTACTATTCTTTTATTAAGTATTTTATTCTTTTCTTGATAGATGGATGTGAGTAAAATAAAAATTCAACAAATTTATTTGGATTTTTATTTACTAAATTTTGTTTTTCTAATTTTTTTAAAGCTGATATTAATCCATCTTCACTCCCTAAAACTTTTTTGGCAAATAAATCCGCTTCTTTTTCTCGTTTTCTTGAAAATATATTTTCTACTGTCATTGTTAAAAACTGAAATACACTTAAATAAAATGCTAATTTAAAAACATTTATATATTCTAAATAATTCAATAATATTATTTTTGAAATTATAAATAATGATATTGACAACATTGAAAATGATGTGATTATAGTTTTCAGCATATGCCTTTTCTTTAAATGTCCTAATTCATGTAAATAAACTGATATGATTTCTTCATCTGTAAAATCATTTAATAAATTATCTGCAATTAAAATTCTTTTTGATTTTCCAAACCCAGTAAAAAGTGCATTTGCTTTTTTGGTTTCTTTACTTAAATTAAATTTATAAATCCCTCTTATATCTACATTGTATTTACGATTTATCTCATCAATTTCCTCTTTTATTTTTTTATTTTTTATTTCTGTCAGTTTATAAAATAATGGTAATATTAAAATTGGAGTTAAAATCCCCAAAACAATATTTAGTATTAACATAAATATTAAAAAGTAAAGCCACCAATTCTCTTTAGTTTTAATTAGCAAAAAGTATAAAACTCCCATTAATATAACACCTAAAAGAATTACAAATAAAAATACTTTCATTTGTTTTGTTATCCACCCTTTAAGACTTTCATTTGACAAATTATACTTTTTCTCTAAAAAATAAGAAACATATGATAAAAGTCCATTTATAATTAATACCAATATAATCGTAAAAATACTGTATATCAAAAAAGATATTCTTATATCACTAGACATACTTCTAATATAGTTTTCAATTGCCATTCCATATTTAGTAAATCCTAAAATAAATATTAATACTAAATTTATAATCGTTCCGATTGTACTTATATACATCTTTTGGAGATTATACTTTTTTGATTCACTTTCCATTTATTCTTCATCTCCTCTAAAATATACTTTAGGAGGTTCT
>Ga0307991_1003311_pt1 | contig 10460 bp, 7 predicted proteins | sample EllFjometagen131_FD_203146 | JGI IMG/M metagenome (GOLD analysis project Ga0307991, IMG submission 203146) | Marine microbial communities from Ellis Fjord, Antarctic Ocean - #131 | ecosystem: Environmental > Aquatic > Marine > Unclassified | place: Southern Ocean | collected 2014-10-08 | reverse complement strand
TAGAGTACGATGCCAACCAGATAAGCTACGCAACGTTGTTGGACATATATTGGCAGCAAATAGATCCGACCGATGATAGTGGTCAGTTTGTCGACCGTGGTGAGCATTATCGGAGTGCAATTTTTTATCATAATGCAGAGCAGCAGCAGTTAGCGGAGCAATCAAAGGATAACTTGAATAGCAGTGAGCGTTTTGTGGCACCAGTAGTTACGCGCATTCTTCCATATTCAGCATTTTACCGAGCTGAAGAATATCATCAAAACTTTCATGATAAATCACCGCAGCGCTATTGTAATTATCGAAAAAATTCTGGTCGGGACGAATTCCTGGAAAAGATTTGGGGTCAACGGGAGGGTGTTAAGATGAACAGCGGGGAAGTTAAGCAAAGTAAAAAATTTGCGGCAAACAAGTTTGTCAAACCAGTAGATGTGGATTTGCGTAGTCAATTAACAGAAATGCAATACACAGTAACCCAACATTCTGCAACGGAAAAACCCTTCGCTAATGAATACAATGGCAACAAAGAAGCCGGTCTTTATGTAGATATTATATCTGGTGAGCCACTGTTTAGCTCAAAAGATAAGTTCGATTCTGGTACTGGATGGCCAAGTTTTGTCCGCTCAGTGGACAAAACTTTCATAGTTGAGAAACAAGACCGCTATTTGTTTATGGTGCGCACTGAAGTGCGAAGTAAACTGGCTGATTCCCACCTTGGGCACGTTTTTAATGATGGCCCAGCACCGACCGGTTTGCGCTATTGCATAAATTCTGCGGCTTTACGTTTTATTCCCCTTGGCGAGATGATCGACGCAGGTTATGCCGAGTGGCTATCAGCGGTAAAATGATAACCTTTAACGTGCTTGTCTTAGTGAAACTTGTTCTTGCTTTCATTGCCGGATATGTGCAAACCACAGTGGAGACAATTGCGGAAATACATGGGAAACACGCCATTCATGTGAAAGAGGTTTTTGCAGTTTGGACAGCGGGCAAAGGCGGTTACGTTGGCCGCTATGGTTACAAAGACCAGCCAGAAACCAAAGAAGATTCCCGTGGTTTTGTCTGATTGGGAAATATCAAGTACCAACCATATCATCGGTAGATATATAGCGATCATTATCCATAGAAACATTCTTTTACGGCGTATTGATTTTAATCCCAGTTCTATATCTAATTTACTCGTCTGCTGCGACATTGTTCCTCGTATTTAGTTTGAAAGGATTATTTGCAGAATTTCGCATAAAATAACATTCACAGCATTGATTGTCATCCGTTGATGATGAACTTGGGTGTTAAAGTAGCGAAAGCTTCTTTGTTATTATCTATCCTGAGTAGCACTAATCTCCCGCTCTGGTTTTGTTTCCCATATTCGTCATACTCGCGAAGGCGGGTATCCAGAGGTTTTGCATAGATTGCTAAACTCCCGCCTACGCGAGAGTGACGACCTTTGTGGCGATAACGGAAGATTAGTAATAATCAGATTATATATTGAAGTGAAGATGTTTGTTGGTGAAAATAGAATTTTTGCTGACAGTTAGTTGTGCTATCAACCGCCGGTGGGCTTGAATCTGTTTGTTACTTCAGGTATAACAGGTCACAGGATAATTTAGGTGATGCGCGCGGCATTACCTTGGTTGATGTTGTTATTCTACCTGGTTCTTGTCACCTATCTTTCACAGATTTCGTTGTGGTTATCTGAATATGTTGATCACCTTTACGGTTATTGATAAATGTGTGGATGATTGTGGGTGATTGTGGGTGAGATGACAGCCGGTGTTTCACCCACAATTTTTATGGAGATGATTGAGCTTAGTTATGGAAATCGACCCACGCATTCAAAAAGCAGTTGTCACAGTTGTAGATACTCAAATTGAAACCAATGAACCCCCAGAGATCGCATTGACTTTTGCGCGCTTGGTCAATGAAGGATACTCACCAGCCGCAGCTAAAGACCTGATTGGTTGTGTGGTGCTGTCAGAAGTGTTTGATGTGATGAAACATGGTGATAAATTTAATTTGCCGCGCTACGTTGCGGCACTAACTCGTTTACCGGCTATTCCCGAGAATAAAGTCTAGCCTATGGCTAAATCAGCGTAAGTGCGGCGTGGTTGGAAGTAAAGAGTGGCGGATCACGGCGCAATATCTGGGCAATTTCAGGTACGCGCTTGAACTCTCGATCTAGAAACGTGCGGATTTCTTTCCTGTTCCAGCCTAGCGGATGATCAAAGTCGGTGTACAGGCTTAGGTCGGCTGCATAAAAACTGTGTTTTTTGAGTGTGGTGGCCACGGTGCTGCTGATGGGCAAGTTGAATATAGCCAGATTTAAAAAAGTAATACATTGATGATACTGGCGCACAAAATTTAATGTGTGTCGTGCTTTCTCCTCAGTTTCACTCGGGGTGCCAAAAAGCAGATAGATATAGGTCGCTATACCCGCTTGATGTAATGTTTCCAATACCCGCCCCGTAAGTTCAACCGTTACCCCTTTTGCCATTTCATCTAAAACCTGCTGATTCCCAGATTCAATGCCTAACTTCAACATGACACAGCCAGATTTTTTCAACGCTCGGCAAAAGTCTAAGTCGCTCAGTTGCTCATTTACTCTTGCGAAACCATACCAAGGCACCTCTAGCGCTTCTTGTGCTAATGCCGTCAGCAGGTTAGGGCTTATTGCGTTATCTAATAGGTGTACTAGTTTTGGCTTATGTTTAGTTATAAGAGAGCGTAACTCACTCATTACTTGTTTGGTTGTAATTGGGGCGTAGCGGTTACCTTCAGCCAGCTCGGGGCAAAATTCGCACTTGTTCCAATAACAGCCGCTGGAAGCAGCATAGGGTAAAATCATCCCCGGGGCCAGATAGTCGCCGTTAGGTAGTTGTGCATAATCTGGCAGATGGTTCTTCGTTGTGCTTTTGGCGTTTAAATAATGCAATAATTCGCACTCTGCAGGTCCGGTGAAAATTCGGTCGACAAGCCCGGTAAATGGTCCGAGAGGATTGGCGAATGTTGTCCAGTTGCTACTGCATAGCCACGAAGTAATTAGTCCACCACCGAGAAGTAATTTTATCTCTGGATAGTTTCGCCTTATATAGCCGAGCATAGAGAAGGTTGTTAGAGCCTGACTGAGAAAGTTGAGCGAAAAACCTATATGTGCAGGATTGTGTAGTTCAATAAGTTGCTGTAAGCGCAGGTTAAAATACGGATAAAAAATATTTTTCTCTGGATTGCTGGCCGACCATAATAGATCTGCACTATTCAGTGGGGAGTGGTGGTTGTCCTGATAGTTACCCAGACTCAGATGTACATCGAATGGTTGTGCACTAACATTGAGCAACCGATTGATATCGGCAATGGCGCGCTGGTAACGTCCTTGGTTATGGTAGATCTTATCTGAGCGCAACTCGCTGAGGTGATATTGTAGGTGTTTACTGGCGCGTTTGCTCCAAGTGTCTGTCACTGATGGTTGATTGTTGAGCAGAAACAACAGCCCCTCAATGTTGGCATCAACCACAGCACAGTTTATATCATTACCCTTTAAGCACGCGCATAATTTGGCGATGCCTGCTGGCGGTTCACTAGGCTTTACCACGGGTGGATTAATGAGTAGAATAGAACACATACGCTTATTGTTTCCCCCTGATAATGACAGAAGAGCCAAGGTGCTATGCCTGACTGCTGCAACCGTCATGAGTGCCTTGGATAGGAAAACGTAAAATAAAGGTAGTGCCTTCACCAAGAACACTATCAACCTGCATAGTGCCATTATGGGCTTCTATGATGCGCTGACAAATGGGTAGCCCTAAACCAGTACCATATAATTTAGTGGTAAAAAATGGGGTAAATAATTTGTCGATATCTTCTTTAGAGATGCCGTAACCTTCATCGCTGACTGAAATCATAAAAATGCGTTCATTTAAATGAATGTCGGTGCGAATAGTGCCGCCATCCGGCATTGCTTCGGCTGCATTGGTGAATAGATTCCACAGTACTTGGCGTATCCGCTCTTTATCTAAACTGAAGACAATATCTTCCTCACAGTTGAGCTCGAATTGTACCTGTGCAAAGTTTTTCTTATTTTTTGCTTCAGTAAACAATTGTTGCACCAGTTGCCCGGGATAGACTTCAGTCTTGATTGGATTCCAAGAACGCGAATAATCAAGCATTTGGCTAACAGTCGTCTCAATGCGGGCAATCAGAGTATTTATCTCTTTTAACACCTCAATATGGCGCGGATTGTCTTTAATGCCTTTAATCAGAATCTGCGCAGCGGCGCTTATCCCCGCCAATGGGTTTCTAATCTCGTGGGCTATTGAAGCCCCCATTTCACCAATAGCAGCTAAACGTTCGCTTTGTTCTACTTTTTTGTGCATCAATTTTAAATCTGATATATCGCGAATAATCCACACGAAAAGCGTCTGCCCACCAATAACAACCGAGTTTGCCCGCATATGTACAGGTAAAAAGCCCCCATCATACGTACGCCCAGCCATTTCACAGCCAGAATCAAAACACTTATAGTGACCGGTGTCAGGATAGTTTTTCAATACGGCTATAATTTGTTGAGCATGCTCATCCTGAGCCAAAATAGATATTGATTCTCCTTCCAGGCTTTGCGCAGTGTAATTAAACATACGCGCCGCAGCTGTGTTGAGACTCTCTATCATACCATTTTGGTCGACGGTAATAATCCCATCCGGGGCAGTGTCCAAAATAGCTTGAATACGTTTCTGCTGTCCACGCAAGGCTTCTTCGGCAGCTACACGGCGCAGTCTGTCTCGCTGGACTCGCTGTACCATTTTATTAAATCCTTGCCACAAGATGCCAATTTCGTTGTTGCTTGGTGTTTTCAACGGGATAGTGGACAAGTCGTCAGCGGTATTGATGCTGTTGACATGATCAGTTAACTTGCTAATCGGTTTTATGACATTACTGCGAATAAACAGGATAAATATACCAATGATTATGAAACCAGACATTATATTGGAAAGGGCATTGTAGTTAATCATGTCTAGCCCGTGCAAAGTGCCAACCCGGGTGATAGTATGCTTCAAGACTATATCTGCTGTGCCATTGACACTATCAATTTGTTTGTAAATAAGGAGGATATCCTCCAGTGGTTTAACCAGTAGGTTATTATTCTGTTGCAACAGCTTAATTTCATCTTGTGATAACGGTTGGTCACCTTTTTGCACTAATAGTTGAATGGTTCCATGCACATGGTTATTGATTCCATCAAGAGTATGACCAGTAATCAGTTTGCCCATAATTAGATAACCGTTAATAACTGCCTCTTCATCGCTGTCAGTTATTGGGCGACATACTAACAGCAGAGGACCACTATCGGTCATGAGAAAGCCTGAGCTTAAGTCCGGGTTTTGCCTTAGTGAAGTGTTGTTCCAGTTAATGTCGTCGCAGAGATCTTGATGGTCGATGGAATCTCGCCAGAGAACATTACCTGCAATGTCTAGATAATAGACAATGGACAGATTGTTTTGTTCAAAAGTTTTTTGCCCAAGATTAGATTTTTTGTAATCAATATCAGCCCCTTTAGATTGGATAAAATTGTAGCTGTCGTCCCATGCCGCCCAATCATGGCAGAGTAAATCTAACCCTTTTTTTTCATAATAGAGTATCGCCAGTGCGTGATCAGTATGTTCCTGAGCTTGAATTATTTCCTGATCTAAAAATGACTTATTGATGAAAGTGATGTGGAAAAAATAATCCATCGCGCCATAAATAATTAAAGTAACAAACAACATCAGCAGTATCTTGATACGTAATGGCATATATGAATACCTATAATGATATAAATTAGTAAGATAATTGAGAGATTAATCTAGCATGGATTGTGTTTTTACTGAGCAGAAAATTTATTCTGAGTAGCACTAATCTTCCGCTCTGGTTCTGTTCCCCGTATTCGTCATCCTCGCGCATGCGGGGATCCAGAGGTTTTGCTTAGTTTCCTAGACTCCCGCCTGCGCGAGAGTGACGACCTTTTTGGCTATAGTGAAAGACTGGTATTAATCAGGAAATTTATTGTATTTTTTGCTGACAACAACCTGAATCATGCCTTGCTAATTCTGATTAGTATTAATCTGCCGCACTGGCTATGTACCTTGTACCCGTCGTGCCAGCTCAGGCGGGTATCGAGAGTTTTTTACGGGTTTCTGGACTCCCGCCTGCGCGGGAGAGACGATCCTTTCGGCTGGAGCGGAGGATCAGGGCTAATCAGGTTGATAATTGGTAGCTATACGATGCGGAGTAACTTTTTTTGTTTGGTGTTTACATTGTAGAAACAATGGCAGTTCCCTCCGTCGTTTTTGGCGCTATACATGGCTTCATCGGCTTTGGTTTGAAGATCACTTTGATCTGATGCGTCGAGAGGGTATATTGCTGTGCCCAAACTTGCGGATATATTGAGGCGTAAGTTGTCAATTATAAAAGGGGCAGTAAGCACAGTTTGTATTTTATCAATTATGTGTGGAATATCGTTTTGCGTTTTAATCCCGGTAAGTATCAGTAAGAACTCGTCGCCGCCAATCCGTGCAATGGTATCATTATCGCGCAGACAGTCTTTCATCCGGATGGCACATTTTTGCAGAATAGCATCACCTATGGCATGACCATGGGTATCATTGATTTTTTTGAATTGATCCAGATCTATATATACCAGAGCTGCCTGCTGGTGATAGCGCCGAGCCTGATGAATCGCTTGAGCCAGCCGATCATTTAACAGGTAACGATTAGGCAAACCGGTCAACATATCGTAAAATGCCATTTTTATAATTTTTTTATCCTGTTCACGTCGTTGACTTATGTCTCTGAAAATACCTCTGAGCATGTGCGGTTTACCATTATTAAAGGTGCAGCAACAGTTACCCTCCATAGTTATTGTTTGTTTATCATTGGTTACAAAGGTTACTTCAAAACACCCCTTACCCTGTCCTGTTAATAATGAACCCATGTGCTCTTTGCAATGACTTTTACAATCATCGGCAATAATATCGAAGATGTTCATGCGCGAGGCTTCGTTCTGGTTATAGCCTAAGGTTTCTAGCCAGGCATCATTGACAAATAAGATATCCCCTTTGGTATCTACCACTAGAATCAAGTCTTCAGCTTTAGTAATCAGGTCCCTCATCAAATTGTGTGCTTTATTGCTACTTTGTTGCGCATAAGTATTCCTCAGGTACAAGGCCAGATACAGCGCAGCCAGTGCTGCTGCAGTAAGTCCGGATGGCATAAATAAATAGTAAGCCTCGGCGCTTAGATGGTTACTGCTTATTAAGTAGATAAAACCAGCAATACTGAAAATGATGGCGAAACAACTGAAAAGACAAAATATAAGACGTTGACTAGGTTTCATGTAGTTATCCTATATGGGGATAAGATCATTATTGTTTGCTTATCTTGAATAGGGAAAAAAGGCGCCTGACCTAGATCAGACGCCTTATGTAACGTTAAAAGTTAATCTTTAGAGCTGTGACAGATAAAACAACCTTTGTTATCAAATTCTGTTGCAGTTGTTCCCGCCTCCATATTGGCACTGGTGTAGTTCCAGCGTAGCAGGTCGGCATATGGTGACCCATGAGCGCGGTGGCAAGAGAGGCATGTGACAATTGACGTATCTGCACTTGTGGCAACTGATGTTTTAACCACCTCTGTTGATGATACGGTAGAAGCGGCGCTTTCCTTCGACGTAGCGACTGGAGCGATTGGATTATAATTGCCAGCGGTACCATCAGTTCCTGAATAAGCGCTGTATTCAGGAGACGCACCATTATCGACAGCAGTCTTTAATGCATAATCAGTCGGGTGACGCAACCATGGTGATGTTCCTATAGCGTCAGCACCGTCTGCATCACCATCGGAAATAACCTGAGCATTCCCTGAATGGAAGTTTCCATGACAGGTCCCACAAAAAGCACTGATACCACGACCTGCAGCAGATCCTAGTGTTGGCACAGCGATAACCTCTGACTCATTCGTGTTCGCATTACCAAAATACTGGTTGTGATCATCATAGTCGACGGTAAATTCCCAGTCATCATCTTCGAAGCCAATAATGCCTTTTAAAAAACGGTAACTTTGAATGGTCGTAGAGCCATTTATAACACTGTCGTCACCATGATGAGAACCACGGATGTCAGCAAAATCGTCTGCATCGGAGTGAGAACCATGGCAACCGTATGTGCCCGCACATGTCAGTTGATTAGTTGACCAAGCATTGCCTGTGGCTATACCAGATGTTCCCCATCCAGTGACCCAACCTGGTGGTTCATCTGTTGTTATAGTTGCATCGGAATCATCCCCTGTACGAAGCCCTTTAACATTGTGACCAGTTGCGTCTGCAGCGCAGCCATCGATACCAGCGGTTGCAGTTGCCACATAATAGAACGTACCACCAGCCAATGTATTGGGAGTTGTAACTAACACCCCGCTGGAATCATAGTCTGGTCCGTATGTCGGTTTTGAGGTGTTTGTAATAAAAGGAGTATTTCCATCAGTAACATTAACTCCAGTATGGCAACCTATGCAATCACCTTTTGTAAGTGATCTGCCAAGGTCTGTTTGCACAGTCCCACCATCCTGACTGTTATGCATGGTATGGCATTCTGAACACGGACCACTTACCGTAGCCCATACATTTCCACCGCCTAGCAGTAACAGTGTTATTACCAATACCCAAAGTTTGTTGATCATAATAGCCTCGCTTTCATTGTTGTGGCAGTTATTGTCTCATTAAATTTATTATTTTAAATAGAATGATGATTTTACTTCATGTTTAAATGCAATGTTCTTGCCAAGAATGTACTGTTGTTTTTAGCTCAATGAAATCGGATGGTTATTGATGACTAACCGGGTAGGATTATGCTGAACTAGGGTGGCAAAGGATTAGACAGGGGGATGTGCCCCACTGTTTGTGGGTTATCCCCCTACTGGCAGTGGGCAGGGTTATTTCTCGCTGAAATCTGAAGTGGTGAATTTATACAGGGTATGTTGCAGCTGATCGAGCAGTTGCTGTTGCTCGTCAGTGAGTCCATGTTGTTGCTGTTTCAGCTGGGTGCATAGATCTTTTGCCGTAGCAATTTGACTATCTATGCTGGCGACGGTGTAATTTATCTGTTGCGTGAAATGGTGCAGAGTGTCGTGGGAGCGCAACTTGATTCTATGGCTTAATTTGCCGCTCTTTATCAGTTCTAAGTCACGTTCAATGTGGTACAGCGGGCCGGCAATTTTTTGCGGTAAAAAAATAGCCAGCAAAGCGCCACTGATAATGCTTATAGCCCCGCCGGATAACACTACCGGTATAAGCAGTTCACTAACCCGGCGTATTTTGATGTGGGCATCATAAAAGGAGTTGACGGTTTCCTGATGAGCGTAACCGTAGAGTATTAACACCGATACCAGCGATGTTAAGCCGATTATCCCTCCTATCCGAATCATCAACCATACTTGCAGGTGGTGTTTAACTTTCAAATTAATAAATTTACGTCTGTAGCTTCTTTTACTCATGTCAAACCTCTGAGAAGATGTAATTCAATAGAGCCTTTTGCCAAACTCTTTAAAATCCAGTAATCGTCATTGCCGCGCGGTCGGTAATCCAGAGGTTTTCTGGGATAATCGAAAAAACTGGATCCCCGTTTTCACGAGGATGACGACTTTTGATAGTTTATCAATAGTTTACGTGGCAGCCGATACATAGCTCGCGCTTGGAATCTTTAACTAGGCGATATTCCTTATTGCTGCTGTGTACCGAATGACATGTCATGCAGCTCATCCGCCCACCGAGTAATAGTGGGTATTCAGCTGGAATAATCATCCCTGGAGGTGCAATCACATCCACCGGGTGTGATGTCCAGCCGAGCATGTTCTGATGACAGCGGTAGCAGATGGTCAGGTTAATCGCGTGCGCGGGAAGTAATTGCGCGTGTTCGTCTTTTGCTGATAATTGTTGGTTTGCGCTGACTGTGGTTCCCGGTGGCTCAGGTAGCGTAGCTATAATCTCAACTGCGGATTGTTGTTGGTTGCCGGCCAGCTGGTCTGCATTTTCAGTTGTTCCAATCGACACACTAAATTTGAGTGGAGCTGATAGTTCCAACCAGATATCCTGCTGGAGTTTTTTGAAATTATAATTTATCTGTTCCTCTGTTAGTGATTGTTTTCTGTCTGTATTTCTTGCAGTACAACGACGGGGCAGCGATTCAAGTTTTTGTGGCGCTGTGCTGAGTTGCTGCCCGAATGGATCCTCACAACTAACTTGTATAAGGTCATTGTTATTGCAATTGTGTAAAACTATATTGTGCTGCGAAGTGAAAAGATCATCTTCTGCGAGTGAATATTCATTATCTGCCGCTATGTATGTTATACAGCAGCGACACTGGTTGGATGTTTCCCAGGCAACAGTGGCGTGGGATAACAACATGTCGTGGTTGTCAATTACGTGTATGTGCTCGATTTTT
>Ga0307991_1003309_pt1 | contig 10464 bp, 24 predicted proteins | sample EllFjometagen131_FD_203146 | JGI IMG/M metagenome (GOLD analysis project Ga0307991, IMG submission 203146) | Marine microbial communities from Ellis Fjord, Antarctic Ocean - #131 | ecosystem: Environmental > Aquatic > Marine > Unclassified | place: Southern Ocean | collected 2014-10-08 | reverse complement strand
CTGGTCATTATATGGTTTAGGGCTGAACTGTTCAAATTCCTTTATCCTGTTTCTGCATTTTCTATACCACGCCATTTCACTCGCTTTCTTGAATTGTTTAGACATTATCTGCCTCCAATAGTTCGGGGTTATCGTGGATATTTCCGATAATTTCAAATATTTCCTCACAGTGATATTTGCAAAAACAATATCCTGCATCTTCCCACCCTAATTGATTGGTTCTTTTTGATCTTGCAATTATTCTTATATAGGTTACGGTTTCGTGACCGGTAAGAAGCAAAATATCCCCCTCATATATCTCAATGCCCTTCATGTCTTTTAGTCCAGTATACTGCCCTACGGTTTCAGGGACAACTTCATATCCCTCTGTTGTTATTAATTCTGTTTCATCATCTGCTTCATTAGTAATATCTATTTCTGTAACTTTGTTTATAATAAATGATTGCCCATCATCTATTACTAAATTGCCATATACCCATTCACGAGTATCAATCCGTTTTGCTCTAAACTTTATCTCTCTCATTCCACCTCCTCCAATTCCAGCTTCAACTGGTCTTTATCTTCGTCAAACTTACTGTCAACTTCATCATACATTGTGTCACCTATATCTAACCGTCTAAAGTCAATCTGACCTATGCCTATATTCTGCTTACCGACTACCACTAACATCGCACCTTCTTGTATCGACCACGTAGAGGCTATCATGTAGGCAGGAATAAAATCAGGGTCGGTAAAGGTAGATAGCTCCTTATCACTACGCTTAACCCTCCAAAGACCTCTGCTATAATATATTGTTATCGTCAACATCTTTTCCCCTTATTTCTGACCAATCTTTTTTAGCACTTATCAGGCTCTTGTGCCAACTTGTGCGTTTTCTACAGGAATAATTCTGACAGACCAGTGAATATTTACCGTTATCATGGGTTACGCAGATAGTTTTCTCACCACATTTACACTTGCCAATCGGGATAAATAATGCCAATATGAAATCAGCTATTCCGATAAATGCCGATAGAACGCACTTGATACCCCTAAACAAAGTGCCTGCAAGTAATAATGTAAGCACTGCCAATATAATAAATTCTATGCTCATTTTACCTCCTTAAATTCATGCTTCGGACAGTTCATTTTGCTACCCATGATTACTCGAATGTCATTAAAGACATCACCTAAACTCTTATCATCATATCCTACATCACCGTCATGGTAAACATAGTTATACACGTCACCGTCACATGATAGTTCCATGCGGTTCTCAAATCCATAGGTTGGGTCTAATTTGTCACCAGTGTCTGAGAAATCGTCACCGTCAACATTTCTCACACACAAATCACAAGTTCCACGAGTGCCGTCAAAATCATCTTTCCAGTGCTTACAGTTGTCACAGGTCATTAGACGGTTTTGGATAGCTAAGGTTGCTTCAAGGTTAAATCCACCGTAAGCAAACCTGATTGCACCGTTTTCCCACACGTTGATATGATACCCCTCTGACCGTACAGCAACAAAAGTATCATACTCCTGATATGTTATCTCTTCAATATCCATTCCAGTCCCATAATAGGTTTTAATCAGCATTTCGGTCATAAATTCCTTGTCAAGTCGAGATATGGGTAGTTTCATATTGCCAACTCCCGATACGCATTGACCTTCGATAACATGACCTCTAACTCTGGCAGGATTGACCGAACGAAATCTACGTCTCGCTTGTAGTTATTTCCGCAATCTTTTACCCTTATTGATATTAAGCTGGCAGACGAAAACCCACAAGCCATATTTACAGTTCCTATTTCTCCACCGTAGAAGTTGTCAATACCTGTTGTTTGCTGATAAAAGACATAGAAATTGCCTACGTGAATAACAAGCCTCCTAAGCCACACGTCATTAAATGCCTTCCAATCGGTTATCTCGTATTCCTCACCTGCCAACTGCTCCGCTACCAACTGCTCTAACTTATCCATTGTTTACCTCCTGTTCAAACTTGTATATCCTGCCTTCTAAGTCTGATAACAACCATTTTAGCTTGTCAATGTCATCACAATTTTTAGCGTCATCAACACCAAGAAATTTCATGTTATGTTGCTTAATGTTCTTATATTCGGGGTCTTTCCAGTCATCAGGAATAAGTGACATAAGTTCAGCGTAACAACCCCTGATAGAGCTTCGCACCATGCCAATATCCATATCATCAATAACAATCTCATTAGGGTCTTTCACCTCACCATCACCCATGAAATCACCCACCTCTGCTTCTTTGAAATAGCTTTCTTCCGCCTGAGTAATTGCCTGTTGTACTTCTTCCATAGGGCAATCCTTAAGCGTCTTAATCAGGACAGTTTTCTTTGCCTGAGCCTCATAGTTGGTTTTCCACCCTGACTTACTGCCTCTCCACCCTTTGACATATTTTATCTTATGTTCCTCTATCTCACGGACTGTCATTTTCTCATAGAGGATATATCCAGTAGCTAATTCCGCCACACAAAATATCAGTCTAAGGCTTCCCCTGTCACCATCACATTTGGCAAACTCAGGCTTCTTATCATATTCCCCGTGGTCATCAAAATAGTCATTGTCATAAACGAGCCATGCCTTGACGCCTTTAGCAAGCGGTGAACGGTAGAACAACTCCCTAAGTCCCTTGTAACCTATCTGGAATGTGCATTGACCGCCATAAGGCACAAGATAAGCACGTCCCAAAGCAGTATTTGGCGTCATGCGAAGTTGTGCCATAGAAATAGCAGATTTAACAATAGAGGATTCAGTGCACCTTCTCAATTCTGGATTATCACAAATAGCAGATACGAGACTTTGCTGGAACGCAAGGGCTTCTTTTCTGCCACCTAAAAGATTGACAAACTTATCCTCATTGCGTTCTACAAGAGCCTGTATGCCTTGCTCTCGCTCATCTACGACCGCAATTTCTCTACCCTGATTAGGGTTTCTCATTTGGGATTTTAAATCATCTACGTTTTTCATTTATACCTCCTTATAATTCCTGGTCGGGGCAATGTGCAAGGCGTTCAATCTCGTCCTGTATCTCGACAAACGCATCTTCACCCCATTCGGGAGAAAACCCATTGCTTTCCCTTGCTATATTAGCCACCTTCATTGACTCTAATTGAGCCACTAACGCATAAATTCGTGCTAATCTTTTTACATCATAACTTGTCATTCTATACCTCCTTAATGGGTTTCACTGAATAGCTTCCAGTGGTTTTTTCTTTATCTTCTAAATATTCACCATATAAATCAGGGTTTTTCTTGCTGAATTTACTCTCATTGAAAACCTGTTTTGTTTTGACACGCCTGCTGTTACTGGCAATAAACATACCGGATGTCATTTTACGATAGTTTCCCTGTTGATTTTGTAACTTCAGCTTGATAACATCTCTTTCGTTTTTGAGCTTTGTTATTTCCTGACCCAATAGATAGTGTTTTTCCATATCAGTGATAACGGTAGGATTATCTATTGTCTCATTGGTAAGCTCCCCAAACTTCTGTTTCTGGATGTAGGCAATGGTGCTTTCATCAGCAAAGGTTATTTCAGGCTCTATATCATCTGTTATCTTCTGCCAAAAATCAGTTTCAGTCTTTACTATAAGCTCTATAAGTTCATCGTCTCTATCGACTCTTATCCAGTCCATAAGTCTATTGCCGAACCAGTAAGCTAAATAAGCATAGTCAATACCTGTTACTGCAAAGTAATGATGTAACTGAACCAGCCAGTGTTTGGGCAGTTCCCCGTTTTTCAACATTATTTCGTTCTCATAATCCCATGTATCCTTGACCTCTAAGATAAACTGCTTGCCGTCTTCATCAACGCCAAGACCGTCAAGTGAAGCGAACATAAAGGGATATTGCTCTGAGCGGATAATATAAGACGGTTTATCTACCTCTAAGCCAGTTTCAGAAACAAACCATTGCCTGATTACATCTTCTACCAAATTGCCATGTAACATAGGGGTGGTTTCCTCTGTTTCCTTAGTGTTACGGTTAGTCTTATCAAGCCATACAGAAAAGGGTGAGCCATACTTATTCAGGATAATCTGATAGGCGTCTGAGCCGCCTAATCCTGATTTTCTTAGCCCTAACCACTCTGCCTTGCTCTTGAACGGTATCTTAATCATATAACCTCCTTGTTATCTGCCGACAAACGTAAATTCAGCTTTACATCTGTCAAGTTATTTCTTGCATTATCTCTCATAACAATTCCTTAAATGTGGGAAATAGTTCGTGGTTGGCATTTCAAGGCAGCAATGATACCAGTCATGTAGCTGCTCATTTTTTTTCATTATCCAGTACATATACTCGTATAGCTCAGGATTGCCATTCTTGATGTATCCACAAGTCAGTTCATATTCACCGACCTTTGACTCAGGAATGGCAGAGGTGAACATGTTGGTGTTATAGCCCTCTGACAGGTTGGGAACATACTCCCTGAACTGCTTCTTGCCATTCAGCTTAGAGGGGTCAACTACCTCCATGTATCTCGTGTCGTCTTTATCTGCCATTATATTTCCTTAATTTCCTGCTCGTTAAGATATTCCATTACATTAATTTCCATTCTTACCTCCCTTGTTTTAAATCAGACAATCTAACAGCAAAACCAACCGTCAATCCCAATCCATCTGCGTATATATCCTGCCAATTAAAGAAAGGGTCGTTCAGTTCTTTGCCAAACGATACTCCCACGCATAGCACAAATGGAACGTATCGGGGCAATCCTGACCACTCACACACGCAATCTGATAAGATATACAAACCTGAAATTGCTGTGAAATGTGCCACCTTATCTGGCTCGATACCCTGTGACAAAAGATAATTTGTTATCAGGAGTAACAGGAATATTATTGTTAACTTTTTCATAAATCCTCCTTATACCATTTTTTATCAGCAAAACGAGTAGTTTCAGGATAAAATATCGCATGACCTACCCCGATTTTGCCTTGTCTGTTTTTTCTGATTAAAAATTCCATATCGTTCTCATTAGAGATCGTGTGATAAACCCAATCACGATAAAGGAATATTACTTTATCTGCGTCTTGCTCGATTGCTCCCGACTCTCTCAAATCAGCAAGAGAAGGTCTTTTATCTTCACGACTTTCCACCTGCCGATTAAGCTGAGAAAGAGCAATTATCAATATTTTTTTCTCTTTGGCAATTATTTTCAATCCCCTTGTTATTTCCGATATTTCCTGCTGTCTGCTTGAGAACTTTCCGACCGCTGACATAAGTTGCAGGTAGTCAACTATCATTATATCAAATTTCTCACCATCTGACTCCGCTTTATCCAGTACTTGCCTGCACATTTCAGGTGTAACCTTACCAGCGTCATTCACCCTTATATTGGCAAACCTAAGTGTATCATCAGCAGAGATAGACCGAGCCATTTCAAACTCGTTCATCAAGTGTTTATAGATTTGCTCTGAGGGTATTTCTCCTGCCATTGACTGCATACCGATAGCAAATTCCTCTACATCCATTTCAAGGGTAAAAACTAAGACCTTATGTCTGCCGATAGCACTCCAGTTATAAGATAACTGCCTTGCAAGTGATGATTTACCCATAGCAGGGCGTGAAGCTATAACAACCACATTGCCCACTGACATTGTGACATAATAATCTAAGCAATCTAAATAGGTAGGAAACGACTCTAATAGCTCAATTCCTTCATCATATTTCTTTTCTAATATATCACATACATCACCAATCAATACCGTATTATCTCCGCCCTCTGCCATGATTTTAGCCACTTCTGAATTGTATTTCTGACATAATTCCTCAGAGGTCAATCCGCTTGTCTGGTCATCTGCCATAGTCTTAGCTAATAAAGAAAATTGACGTAACTTAGATGTTTCCTTGACAATATCAATATGTGCCTTTACGTGCGAGCCACTCACTACTACACTGGTAAGTTTATTAAAAAACTCAAATCCACCAGCTTTGTCAAACGTTTTATTCTTCTTCATGTGGCTGGTAAGAGTTATCAGGTCAACTGCTATGCCGTCTCGATATAATGCCTCGATAGACCTGAAAACCATCTTGTGTGAGTGCCTGTAAAAATCAGTCTCAGAAATTCCAGCTGACAGGCTTGATACTATTGCCTTCTTTTCAATCAAACAGGCAGATAATATACCAGCCTCAGCGTTAGGGTCGTTAGGTAGTTCGAGTTCGTGCTTGCTCATATTTATCCTTCCAGTTTGACATTATTTCACGTAAAGCAGACTCCAAATCTTCAACAGGTAAATCATAATCTGGCAGGTCATAATCTTCTGCCTTGACAAAATCCAATATAGCAGGACAGTTTTCAATCAGACCCGATACATAGGTGTTTACCTGCTTGATTCTCATGTCTTTACGCTTCTCCGCCATGCTCATTTTTTTCTCATTTTTAATGGGGTGATGTGGAATTTCTTGCATAGGTCATAAAGTCCTTGCCTTGAATGGGGGAACATATTTTTTGCTCTCGCAAACTTAGATACTTCAACAACCGTATGTTTCTTTAGCATTGCCTTCAATATGTCAGTTTCGATGACATTTCGCCTATTACCCTGCTTGAATTTACGCTCCCAACCAGACCGCTTGATGTATCTGTAGAATTTTGTATATTCCACATCGTGCTTTAATGCCAAACCTCTAATAGTGTAGGTCTTTTTTGGTGAGCCATTCAGGTCTGTTATAGCATCATCAAATTGAGTTATGATATACTTAATGATAATATGACCGAACAGCTTATATTTGTCGATTACATGCTGTATCTGGCTCGTATCACAACCTGTGGAACGAGCAAGACCAATTAGGGAATATTTCAGTTTATGCCCTCTAATATATTGGGCTAATTTTATATCGTTCATTTCACTTCCTTAATTTTTATTCCATAATCTTGCATTTTTTTATATACCCAACTTCTGGACACTCCGAACATATCTTCAATATCATCAACATCCATTCCGTTTGAAATTAAGCTGATTAGTCGTTCTTTAGGCAGATGAAGCGGTTTAGCCTTACGCTTATGTTTTGACCGATATTTCTTTTTGCCATAATCCAGAGGGCAGTCAAATCCTTGTGGGGTATAGTCCTTAACCCACTCATTTGTCTTATAGCATAACTCCCTTTTGCCGTCAAGAGCATAGCAATCAATACAACATTTGCAGGGTTTCATATCACCTACCCGATAGGAACGCAAATAACACCGCAAAAATCGAGGATAATAATAAAGCGGTGAAGTTATACCATATTTCATACTTAATCGGTTTAAGACTATCCATTCGGGCAAATATGATACATTGCAGATACCAGATTGATAATGCAAAGCAACCAAAATAGAGATAGGTGAATATGCTATTTGTCATTTGCCTGCACCTTTGGCTCAAACCAGATACAGTCGCCACCGAGTAAGCTGCTGCCATTGTCTCTGTCGGCATCACTGCAATCATCATCATATTTACAGTTGTGACATGATTTATTCATAACCTTCCTCCGTATCTGACAATTCCTCTAACTTCCAGATTAATTGTAATTGTTCATATTCTAAATCGTGTCTCATATTGGAATTATTGATTTCTTGCCGCACAAAAACAGTTTCTTCATGTAATAATCTTTGGATTTTCCTATCGAGTTTCAAAACAGCATTAAGTAATTCTCTAATCTCTACCTTGCTCATCTTGTAACCTCCCTCGATACTTGACGGATAATTGACGGGTGATACTCGCTGAATTTCGCCATGTAGAAACGCTGTGCATCTCGAATGTCGTTACATTCCTTATATTGGATTGAATTATTACGGCAGGGCGAACGCTTGCCAGACTCGAATAATGGATATATCTTGTGGGATTTATCGTCAAATGGTACTATGATACTCATTTTATTTCTCCTTAGTTAAATAATTATCATCATAAAATCGCAGGAAATCACCTGTCAATGCCGATATTGTTACGCCATTACGATTGAAACATAACTCATTGTCAATTATAAGGATTGTATCAGCCTCAGAGCCATGAAAAGAACGAATTGCAGATAATAATTGACTGTCCATTTCTACATAAACCCGATTAATCTGGGGATTGACGGATAATCTGCCAGTCCAGAACATGAGAAGCATAATAGCTATAATTATAAATTCTATGAGTACTCTTTTCATCATTCACCGCCTGTCAGTTTATGCTGTAGGGTTGCAATCTCATCATTTTTCCCCCTTAGTTATTGAATTTTAAATCTGTATTGTTTACAAACCTGACAAATTATAAAATAATTCCTCAAAATATGCAAAATTTTCATCGTATGGCTTGATATATGCCTGATGACAGTCCTTTATCAGCCTCCACTGGTCTCTTGTTAAGTTCTCCCTTGCTTCCTGCCATTTTCCCCCTCTACTATATTCAATAACAACGGTTGTAGGGATATTTAAGGAATAATCAGTGTCATTGACCTCAGAGTGTTCAATGTTAATCCCATTGGTAAAATCAGTAAACACCGTTATATATTTCATAAATCCTCCAGAGCAGTTTAAGACTTGCTCAGGTCTGGTTTGAATGTTGATTAATTAAGCGTGAGTATGTATCATGTGCAATTTCTTTCTGGTAGTCAACCTGCCAATAGCCATTAAAGCGGATTCTATAGCTTCTCTACCCACTCCAGAGATTGAACAGTGTTTTCTCTTTTTGCCTGAATGGAACAGCTTATAGCCTGCATTAGTTATTGCCTCCTGTACCGCTGCCGATTCCTTGTCATATCCGTAACCACCTACCCAACCACTACCAGACTGATAATCACTATCACTAACCCACAGGCAGCAATAACAGCGGGTTGCAGTCCAGTATATCCTACAGTCTATCTTGTGGTTAAAGTCTTTGTCAACCAGTAGGAAAGTGCCTGAATATCCTTTCTCTTTCCTGTCATTAATACTAATACCCTTACCCTGAGTGATTCTCTTTGCTTTCATCATCTCTCCTTTGTTTTATCGCCCTTACTTTCCACATTAAACACCATGACAACTATTAATGCAAGTAGTAATATTACTATTGAGTGCATGGTTTAGCTTCCTTAATATTATTTAAAAAGCTCTCTATTCTCTTCAAATTGGCTTGACCTTGAGAGAAGCGAAACCGATAAACCCAGAAGGCATCAGAAAACTCATTTTTATAAACTATCCCCTCTTTATCAAAAACCCCTCTGAAAGTGTCTGCAATCTCTTGAATTTTCTTTCCCGACCTACCAAAACAATCAATACTAAATCCAAAGGAAGTATAGTAAACACGTGAAGTTTGTATTTGTAGATTCTCTTTAAAGAAGGTAGTTAAGTTTTCCCATTGGCTCTGGAATCCTAATTTATTGATAGTTTGGTTTATTTTCTTTACATAATAATTGAGGGTACGCTTTTCAACAACAGGCAAATTAAATGTTCTATAAACATAATTAAAACCCTTTCCGAGTGGGGTATTTACTGTAACCTGCACCCAATCTTTAGGAGCATTACCAAATTCTAAGTCAACGCTTAAGTCTTCAAAGGACTCAACTAATGTCAATAACTCATCATAAGACACTGATTGCTTAATTGTATAAAACCTTTCTAATTCCACAAAAACCCCCTAATACTCGATTTTATTAACTCTTTCATTTCATAACCTCCTTTAGATTACGTTGCCAACACTAATAATAGACTAATATCTGTCAAGTTAATCTTGCAAATATACCAATATTTCACACACCAAAACAAATATATTAATTTTGTTTAAACTTTGGAACGAATAATGCTCTTTATACTATACTATAGTTATAACTATATAGTTATATATTAAATTTACTATATAGTTATATACATTAATAAACAATAACTCTACTATATAGTAATATATATAGTATAGTATATAAGTTATAGTATAGCAATATTGTAATGTATAATATTGTAATGTAGAGTATGAAGAAAAAAGAATAAAAAAAAAGAGCAGTAATTAAACTGCTCAATTTTAGAACTAATTTTATCTCAAAATACCCTACCACAACTTGACTTGATTATTGCAGTATTGACTTTATTTAGTTCCGACATTACCACCAGCATTGCAGCCTGTATCTTCTTCACGTTGCTGATTTTAACTTTCATCATATCTCCTTTGTTTCAGGGTTGCCAAAATATGTCGTTAATTTCCAACCAGGTTCATCACAGGCCATCTCGCAATCATCAGCCTGGATTATTCTATCGCCATCTTCCCACACTTCCCCAGAACCGAGCGAAAATATTACGTCTGGGTTCTCATTAATGAACTGTTTCCATTCTGCCATAGAGCAGCTATACGCCTTAATTGTTCTTTTCATCATTCCCCCTTTATTGCGTCTTCAAGTTCACTATAGAACTTGTTATTGATTATATTAAAGTATCTTTCACTAACATGTTTTGTATTACTCCCTAAAGCCCAAACGCTGCCTATCGAATAAGCCCAAAGATGATACACCTCAGGATTACATGTTTTA
>Ga0307991_1003308_pt1 | contig 10467 bp, 10 predicted proteins | sample EllFjometagen131_FD_203146 | JGI IMG/M metagenome (GOLD analysis project Ga0307991, IMG submission 203146) | Marine microbial communities from Ellis Fjord, Antarctic Ocean - #131 | ecosystem: Environmental > Aquatic > Marine > Unclassified | place: Southern Ocean | collected 2014-10-08 | reverse complement strand
AGAACGATTGAGGATAAATTATTGTTTGTTGTATTTTCCATTAGAAAAGAGAAAATAAGGATAATTTCAGCTCATAAAATGAATAAAAAAGAACAAAAAATATATGAACAAAATTAAAAAAATTCCAAAATTTAAGAATGAAGATGAAGAAAGAGATTTCTGGGCTAAAAATGAATCAAGTAATTACATGGATTGGTCAAAAGCTCAAAAAAATCCAGCTTTGCCTAACTTAAAACCGTCTACAAGGGCAATATCTTTACGTCTGCCTTTAACCATGCTTGATCAACTTAAAAGTCTTTCTAATAAAAAAGATGTACCTTATCAATCTTATATTAAGATTATATTGGATGAAAGGATTAAGAAAGAAATTGAACGAAGAAAAAGATAATTTCTTGTAAGAATATAACACAAAAACACGCTAATTTAGCGTGCTTTTTGTCGTTGAGCGGGTAACGGGAATCGAACCCGTATCTCTACCTTGGCAAGGTAATATAATAACCATTATACGATACCCGCATTTTTCAATACTTCTATTTTATTAAACCCTACAACTAAAGTCAAGCTAAAAAAATTTAATAACCATCTTTATAATAAAAAACTGTGATAACCACAGTTTTCTAAGTGCCGCGGGGGAGAATCGAACTCCCACGATATCGCTATCATTGGATTTTAAGTCCAACGCGTCTACCAATTCCGCCACCGCGGCTTAATATAATATTAGGGAAACTGTGGAGATGGCGGGAATTGAACCCGCGTGCAACAAAGTTTCTTAAATACTTTTACAGAGATAGAACGGTTTAAAAAATAAAAACAATCATCAAAACCGAACAAAAGCGATTGTTTCTTAGTCTTTTAGGTTTCAACTTAAAGTCAAAGACAAGTCTTTAAGTCTAGCTTCTAATATGACACCTGACTCCGCCTCTGAAGCCTAAAACGGGCAGATGGTTACTGGTTTTACGCAGCAACAGGAGCGAAGGCTGGAACTTTCCATGAGAAAGCTTTGCCTTTGCTTGCAAATTTGTTTGCAGTTGTAGTTTTGAGCTGAATTTACGTGTAAACTCAAACACGCTCTGAATATTTAAGGTACGTTTATTGTCGATACCGGTCATCCCCTAATATCTACATTTTTCGTTTTTTTAAAGCATTGAAACGCCTATCTAAATCTCTTCTTTTTATCGTTTCTCTCTTATCATGCTGTTTTTTACCCTTAGCTAATCCTATCTCTAACTTTATAAAACTATGCTTAGTATATAGCTTTAAAGGGACAAGTGTCAAGCCTACTTCTTTAGTCTTACCTAAGAGATAATCTATTTCCTTAGTGTTTAAAAGTAGCTTTCTTTCTCTCTCTGCGTTATAAGTTTCTATATTTCCCGTCGGCTTATATTTACCCACATGAGCCTTAATTAAATAAGGTACGGTCTTTTTAGTTTTTCCATCTTGCCTGAAACTAACATAACTACCTTTTAAATTAACCGTACCCGCTTTTATAGCTTTAACCTCGTAACCTTTCAAAACTATTCCCGTCTCATAAGTTTCTAAAATCTCATAATTGTGTCTAGCTTGCCTATTTAAAGCTATACTTGGCATATAATTTAATTATTTCTTTATATTCCACTCCTTAAGTTGCTTAATAACCTTTTGGTTAATAAGTAGATTGTGTAAATAATTTCTGTAATCAGCACTCTTTAACATTTTTTCTACTTCATCATTGCCCTTGTTTTGCTTTGTAATTACATCTAGTTGTTTATCAACCTCATCATCTAAAACTTTGATTTCTTCAGTTTGAGCAATTTTTCTAATTACTAAAGCTGTCTTAACTCTTTTTATTGCCTGAGGCAATAAATCTAATTTCATTTCATCTTGACTTTTTTTAATACTAGACAAATAATCTTCAAATTTAAGATTTTGCTGCTCAATTGATTTTTTTAATTCAGCTAACATGTTATTTGACTCATTATCAATTAATACTTGTGGCAATTCACCAACTTTAGCATTTTTTAGTATTTCTTCAAGTAGCTTTATCTCTGTTTTCTGATTAGCTTTTTGTTCTTGCTCAGCTTGAACATTTTTTTCTAAGTTAGATCGTAAATCTTCTAAGTTTTTAAACTGTAAAACCTTAGCAAAATCATCATCAACCTTGGGAACGTTTCTCTCATAAATTTCTTTTACCTTAACTTTAAATTCAACCATTTTACCAGCTAAATTTTTCTGATGATGACTATCAGGAAAAGGTAAACTAAATATTTTTTCCTCGTTTTTCTTAGCACCTAAAATATTATTATCAAAACCTGGGACAAAATAATCTTTACCCATAACAACAGCTACGTCTTGACTCTGTCCACCCTCTACAGGAACATTGTTGAGACTCAAATAAACATCAACTATAGCTTTATCAGTGTCTTTAAGCTCTCTATCTACAATTTTTTCCTGAGCCCTCATCTCCGCTAACTGATTTAAGGTCTTATCTATCTGTTTCTCATCTATTTCTATCTTCTCTTCTTCTATTTTTAAATCTTTATAAGAACCTAGCTCCACTTCTGGTAAAACAGCTATGGTTAATTTATATTCTAAATTATTACCTGGAGCTAACTTATTAATCTGTATCTGAGGTTGACCAATGGCTTGAGAGTTTTTATCCACACCTTCATCTAAAACTTTATCTAAAGTTTTATTAATAGCAATATAGGCAGACTCTTCTAATAAAGCCATTTCACCTACTTTTTGTTTAACTATCTCTAGGGGAGCTTTACCTGATCTAAATCCCTCAATTTTAATTTTCTCTGACAATTTTTTTGCACCTTTTTCAATATAGGGTTCAAATTCTTGCCAAGAAAGATTTACAGTTAATTCTACTTGTGATTTTTCTAAATTTTTTTTATTAATATCCATAAGAAATATTAGTTATTTGTTTATAGGAGTAGTCCTACTATTAAAAGTGCTACTATGTTTAAGATTTTTATCATTGGGTTAATAGCTGGTCCAGCTGTATCTTTATAGGGATCACCAACAGTATCACCTGTAACTGCAGCTTTATGAGCTTCAGAGCCTTTACCGCCAAAATGTCCATCTTCAATATATTTTTTCGCATTATCCCAAGCGCCCCCACCTGAAGTCATGGAAATAGCTACAAAAATACCAGTAATAATAGAACCGACTAATAGACCACCTAAAGCTAGTTGCCCAGCTAAAGGGTTAATTAACTTACTAAAGCCAACACCAATAATTATAGGGGTCAATACAGGAATTAAGGCAGGAACTACCATTTGTTTTATAGCAGCTTTAGTAACAATATCTACAGTTCTGCCGTAGTCAGGTTTTTCGGTACCCTCCATTATTCCCGGCTTTTCTTTAAACTGAGCTCTCACGTCATTAACTACTGAACCAGCAGTTTTTCCTACTGCTTTCATAGACAAAGCAGCGAAATAGAAGGGAAGTAAACCACCAATAAATAATCCAGCTAAAACATAGGGGTCGTTAATTAAGAATTGTACTTTATCACCTAAAGAGTGAGTATAGTCAGCAAATAAAACTAGGGCAGCTAGGGCAGCGCTACCTATAGCATAACCCTTTGTAACTGCTTTAGTGGTATTACCAACTGCATCTAATGGATCGGTTACATTTCTAACCTCTTCTCCTAGTTCAGACATTTCTGCAATACCCCCAGCATTATCAGTAATAGGTCCATAAGCATCTAAAGTCACAATAATACCCGTTAAAGACAGCATGCTAACAGCCGCAACAGCTACGCCATATAGACCAACCAAAGCATAAGAACCTAAAATAGCTGCCACAATTACTAAAACTGGCCACAAAGTAGATTGCAAAGAAACTGCTAGTCCTGCGATTACGTTAGTTCCGTGACCCGTCTCAGAAGCTTTAGCAATACTCTTTACAGGTTTATATTTAGTGGAAGTGTAATACTCAGTAATAACCACTAGTAGACCCGTAACTACTAGTCCTATAATAGCAGTTAGATAAATATTAGTAGCTGAGTAAATTGCATTATCGGCAAAAAAGTATCTAGCCAAAGGATAAAAACCAATAGCTGATAAAATACTTGTAGCTATAAGTCCTTTGTACAAGGCCTTCATTATATTCTTCTTTTTTCCTAATTTTATAAAAAATACTCCGATAATAGAAGTAACTACAGACAAAGCTCCAAGAGCTAAAGGAAATATTATAACATTTACATCACCAGCAAAGAGTAGAGAGCCTAAAAACATAGCAGCAATAGCTGTAACTGAATATGTTTCAAATAAATCAGCTGCCATACCCGCACAGTCTCCAACATTGTCTCCAACATTATCAGCAATTACAGCTGGGTTTCTAGGGTCATCTTCAGGGATACTAGCCTCAACTTTTCCTACTAAATCAGCTCCAACATCAGCTGCTTTAGTATAAATTCCTCCACCTAAACGAGCAAAAATAGAAATTAAAGAACCACCAAAACTAAAACCAATTAGAGCATGTAAGTCTTTAGTTAAAAAATAAAAACCAGCTGTACCTAAAAGAGCTAAACCAACCACCAAAAGACCGGTAACTGAACCACCTTTTACAGCTACATTTAATCCTTGTTTTAAGCCACTTCTGGCTGCTTCAGCAGTTTTAACATTAGCTCTAACACTGACCCACATACCAATATATCCAGCTAAACCTGAAAGTATTGCACCAGCTAAAAAAGCTAAAGCAGTTAACCAGCCTAAAGCAGGTATAAAACCAATAATTAAAAACACTACCACCGCTACCATGGCCACTGTTCTGTATTGTCTAGCTAAAAAAGCCTTAGCTCCCTCTTGGATAGCTTTAGAAATAGCTATCATTTTATCATTACCACTAGGCAATTTAGTGATAGATCTTGCAGTTAAAGCTCCATAAATCAAAGCTAAAAGAGAACTGCTAATAATTAAAAAAGTGATTACCATAATTTTAAAGTTAAAATTTAAATATTTATATTATTTATTAATATATCTCTGCCATTTATTACATTTTTCAAGCATAAGTGCCTCTAAATCTTGTAAGTTAATATTTGGATTGGCTTGAAAAATAACAGAAAAGGTTACCAACAAAACATCTACTCCTTCTTCCACAACCTCTTTTTGTCCTAAATTTTTATGAGCACAAGCTGAAACTTTTTCCGAAGATAAAACTGCTTCTGCTAATTCACCAAATTCTTCTACGCCCTTTAAGGTTCTTTCAACAATAGTCTTAGGATCCTTTTTAGTTAAGTTTCTTACAGTCTCTAAAAACTTTTCCATAAATATAACTTATTATTTTTTAGTCTTCTTTTTTTCACTATCTTTAAGCTCTTTATCCTTAGTATCTTCTTTTTTTTGCTTCTTTGCTTCTTTTTTAACTTCTTTTTTAACTTCTTTTTTTTCTAAATTAGACTCATTATCTTCTTCCACTTTTTCAGTTTTTTCTTCAGATAATTCTTCTAGATCAGCAGAGGTTTTTAAAGTTTCTTCTTGTTTCTCATCTTCTATCTCTTCAGCAATAATATCTATTTTCCAACCAGTGAGTCTAGCTGCTAGCCTAACATTTTGTCCATTTTTACCAATAGCTAATGATAGTTTATCAGCTGCCACCTTTACTATTGCCTTTCTTTCAGTTTCATTTAGTTTAATTTCTAAAATTTGCGCTGGAGATAATGAATTAACAATAAATTTAGCAGGATCTTCATTATATTCAATAATATCTACTTTTTCTCCACCTAGTTCATTTATAATAGTTTGAATACGAGCACCTCTTTGTCCAACACAAGACCCCACTGGATCAACGTTTTCCGCTTCAGTATATATTGCTACTTTTGACCTAGAGCCAGCCTCTCTAGCTACGCCCTTTATTTCAATTAAGCCATTAGAAATTTCCGGTATTTCTAAATAAAAAACTTTTTTCAATATTTCTTCACTCTTTCTAGATAAAATAATTTCCGCCCCTTTATGACCTAACCTAACCTCTTTAATATATACCTTAACTCTCTCTCCTGGATTATATCTCTCACCCATAACCTGTTCTTCATAAGGAAGATAGCCTGAGGCTTTACCTAAATCAACTAAAACAAATCTTGGTTCATGTCTTTGCACAACCCCACTAACAACTTCTCTCTCCTTATCTTTAAATTCATTAAAAATCATATCCCTTTCTATTTCTCTAAGTTTTTGGACAATAACTTGTTTGGCTGTCTGAGCGGCCATTCTTCCATAGCTTTCAGGAACAGGTAAATCAGTAACTACCTCTTCGCCGACCTTAACACCTGACTTTAATATTTTTGCTTCACTTAACTGAATTTCTGTGCGGGGATTAAACTTTCTTATCTCCTCTTCTTCATTTTCTGTTTCCTCTAAATCCTTATTATCTTTTTTATTAGCAACAAAGGGTTTATCTTTATTAGCCTCATAATCAGCTTGCTGTTTCTCTTTTAATTCCTCCAATTTTTTAAGTTCTTCTTCACTAAAATCTTCAACTGCAGTTTTTACATCAAAAATTTTAGACGTGCCGGTTTTAACATCAAACTCAACTTTAATATTTTGATTTTTTTCACCAAAATCTTTGCGATAAGCGGCTGCTAAAGCTAACTCTATAGCCGAGATTACCATATCATAATCTAAATTCTTCTCTTCACAAATTTGTTTTATTGCACTTGATAATTCTGACATATATTTTTTTAATTATTTAAAAAAGCTAATTGTCATTTAACAACTAGCTTTATATTTATATATTAACACTACAAAAGTTTTTTGTCAAAATAAAATTAACTATTTTAAACTATCACTAACCTCAATAAAATCAAAGGGTTTCTCCCAAGTAGTAAAATATGATTTATCATCTAATAATTTTAAATTCATTTGAAATAAATCATTAAACAAAAGTCTAAAAGTATTTACAGGTGTAATTGAAGTATATAGTTTATTTTTTAAGCTTTCAGGGACATAATAAGCATTTAAAATAGACATTCTTTCTTTAACATTAGTATTCTCTAAGCTCTCCCAGTCTGTTTGCATTCCTGGTCCATGATCTGATTGTATTATTATAATTGGCTGATTATCGCTGGAATATTTAGATAATATGTTTTCAATCAAGGTTTTAATCCTTTGATCAATATAATGCAATTGATTAACATATTTTTCTCTGTAGTACTCCTTAGAAGCTCTAGTTGCTAAAAAATAATGACTACCATCAACGCCCTGCGGATTTGTATTTTCTAATATTTCCCCATTTTTATCAAATAAAAAGGGTGGGTGAGGCGATAGTATATGACTATAATTAAAGGTCGGGCCCTCTATATTGGCAATTTTAGGTATTAGATCAAAAATTTTTAATACTTTCTGCTCATCCTTTTTCGAAAAAGATTTTATCTCAAATAATATTCTTAGAGGAGTTTGGTCTATAAGTTGAGATTTAAAGTTACTTACACCTTTATTAATATCTATTTTTAAATCTGTTTTAGCTTGAGGCTTTAAATTCCAAGAGCTAGGAGTTGAAACAAAAGTATAACCAAACCTATCCAACACTCTATCAACTTCATTATCCTTTATTAATTTAGTCAAAACTCGCCTATCATCGCTATCTATTCCCAGTTGTTGGGAGATTTTATCTAAGTAAGAAAGGTTTAAAGTTGAACTAATTGATAAATAGGTTTGTGGATAATTAGCCAAACTATTTTCTGCTACATAAAAACCTGTATCTTGTAGAAAACTAATAAACTCTTGGTTGTCGTAATTATATAAGTCCCTCAAAACATCGGACCTAGCATGTCCATCAAAGATTAAGTAATATATATCAGGATAATTTTGATTTTGTTCTTTTTTATGATCCTTTAAATAGATAGCCACATCCTCATTCTCTAGTTTTACATCTCGGAAAGAAAAAAAATAATAAGCAGTGTTAATAATGGAAAAAATTATTAATATAAAACTCAAACAAAATAAATATTTATGCCAGGTATCAAAATTTTTTTTATAACTACAAACTAAACTATAAATAGCAGAAATAAGAAGTAAAAATAAAGCTAACGTTAAATAGTAATCTAAGCTGCCTAAGTAATTAAGTTTAAAAATTGATGAAGAAAATTCGTTAAATAAAGAAAATGAGAAAAATAATATTGAAAAAACTGCTGTTAAAAAAACTGCTTTGGATTGATTTTTTGTTTGGCGAAGCAAAATAAAAAAAACCACAGCGGTTAAGGCTAAAGAAATAATAGCAGGTATAATTATTTCTTTTAGATTAACTAATTCCTTATTGTAATTATACAAAGAGAGGACTGGGATTAAAGCAAAAAGAAAGGGATAAATTGAATAATACTTTTTCATAAAAAATAAGACTTTATTTAATTATTCTTTATCTCCATTAAATATATAAATCTTTTTGAATCTTTAATTTGAAGACTTTCCTTAATTATGAAGTAATTAGAAAATTCCTTTTCAAAAGACTCTTTCTTATATTCAAGGAAAATATCTTCCCGAGAAGATAATAATTTTTTAACTTTAGAATCTTCTTTGGGTATAAACTCAATCACTAAGTACTTTCCTAATTTAGAAAAATATTCAGCGATTTTCTTAAAGGGTAGGTTATTAGAAATAGCCAAATGATGAACTAAGGCTAGGGCAAAAATCATATCAGCTGGACCCCTTTTTTCTAAAGAATCTCTCTCAATGTGAGCCCAGCCTAAATTAGAACTAGGATTTTTTAAGTCTAAAAATAATGGTAGTAAATTTTTTTCCTTCTCTTTTGCAACTCTATAATAATTTTTCTCTAAAGCATTATAATCTATATCAAAAGCGTAAGTTAAAATGCCTTGGCTGCTAGCTAAACGAGCAAATTCTCCATTATTAGACCCTAAATCCCAAACTGTTTTAGGTGAAACTTTTTTTAAAAACTTATTTATAATCTCTTTTTTGAAGGTATAAGAATCTTTAGTATAGTTAGTGAAACTGTAATAGTCTGACCACTCTGATTTAAAGTTTTTTAATTTCATTTTAGAGATATTTTTTTCTAAATTATAAAGCAAAGCTAGAAACGAATTCTTACTTATATAATTTTTCTTATTATTTAAATTAATATTTTTTTGAGAATAACTACTTTGCATCTTGCTGTGAAGATGAATATGACTTAAAAGAAAAAAATTAAACTTTGTCTTTATTGGCAATGATTTACTAGCTAAATCTAACGGAATTCCGTCTATAAAGAGTCGGCTTAGTTGTAAAAATCTTACATCAAGTTTAGAACTAAGAGCTAAAGGTGCTAAAAAATGTTGACAAAACTGTCTATAGGCAATCCATGGAGAATTTTTTTTATATTTTTCAAAAGATAAGCTATCTATTAAAATTGCCTTACCCTTTAAAAATTGGAAGTTATAAGCACTAGCATCTTTTAAAGTCATGCCAAAACTAAAGGCAATTTTTTGAATTTTAAGTAAGCATAAAGCCGCTTCTTTTAACTGAGAAAAAGTCCACTCGTAAGGATAGCTTATAAAAGGAGCTTTCTCTGGTTTAATTACTTTAAAACAGCTTCTCTCTTTAGTCGTATCCACCATCTCTTCATGGGCTATAATTAATTTTTTTTCAACTAATCTATCATAAAGACCTGAAGATAATAAAAAGTTATAATTCTCTTTGTAAACATGATTTATCTGTCTATAGACCTCTCCTTTCTCCATAAAAACAAAACCCGCCTTATCGCGGAATGAACTTGAAACTGCTGAAACATTTTTATTTAGTGACTCCATTTTTATTTTTTCTAAAAATCTTTAAAATAAAGCTTTTAATTCTACGGAAATATAATTTAATAACAAAAAAGAAACCCAAAACACCACCAACTATCATTTGAAAAACAAAACTACCTGTGCCTGGGTCTATATAAGCGCTAACCCCTTGACTAAGGAAAACGAAAAATGCTACTGAAGAAAAAAAATATTTATACATAATTTGTATCTAAATAATTTATAAAATTCCCTTACATGGGTGGAGGATTGTTATAGTTCCCTTGACCAGTGGTTATAGCCACTAAACGCCACATAATAAAGTAGCTTATACCATAAGAAGAGAGAACTATTACTAAACCTATTACTGAATTAGTTAGTGTCTTCTTGGCCTTGCCAACTTGTTCTTGGTTGCCACCAGCTGTCATCCACTGATAACCAGCCATCACTATAAGAGCTACCATAATAATGCCCAAAAGTGTTAAAACAACATTTAAAACTTTCAGTATTTGTATTCTTATATCATCAGGTTCACCATCTTCACCAAAAACACTACCTATCTCACTTAAACCTGTTTGACTTTCAACTAAACTCTCATCAGCTATCACATAATTGGGGCTAAAGAAAATCACTGTTGGTAAAATAAGAAAAAAGGTTATGATAATCAAGGAAAGCAAATGTTTTTTAACTTTTTTCATTGTCTTTATGTTATAATAAATTAAACTAATATTTATTAATTAAATTATAGCAAAAAAGACATATCTTTATCA
>Ga0307991_1003303_pt1 | contig 10476 bp, 12 predicted proteins | sample EllFjometagen131_FD_203146 | JGI IMG/M metagenome (GOLD analysis project Ga0307991, IMG submission 203146) | Marine microbial communities from Ellis Fjord, Antarctic Ocean - #131 | ecosystem: Environmental > Aquatic > Marine > Unclassified | place: Southern Ocean | collected 2014-10-08 | reverse complement strand
ATTATCAAACCTTGTTCTCTTGCCATTTTTATTGATACCGAATCAAAATTATTTATAAATTTTTGACAACATAATTTCTGTCCACAAACTCCTATATCTCCTAATATTCTTGCTTCATCTCTAACACCTATCTGTCTCAATTCTATTCTAAGTCTAAATATTGCTGCTAATTCTTTAACTAATTTTCTAAAATCGACTCTACCTTCTGCTGTAAAATAAAATATTAATTTGGATTTATCAAAAGTAAATTCTGATGTTATTAATTTCATTGGCAATTTATGATCAAATATTTTCCCTTTACAAATTGTAAAAGCTTTTTCTGCTTCTAATTTCAATTCTTCATTTTTTTCGATATCTTTTTCCGAAGCTACTCTAATTATCGGTTTCAATGGTAAAACTAATTTACTTTCATCCATCATCCGTTCTTCTGAATAAACAATTCCAATTTCTTGCCCTCTTACTGTATCTACAATAACTTTTTGCTTTTTTTTATATTTATCCTCGTTTATCACTTCAAAAAAATATCTTTTTTGAGTTACTTCAAACTTTACTCCAACTATTTTATATTCCATTAATTTATTTTCCTCCTATATTATCCCTTTTGTTGATGGGATTTGAGTTCCTTCTATTATACAAGCTTCTTTTAATGCTCTTGCAAATGATTTAAAAAAGCTTTCTATTATATGGTGGGTATTATGACCCCTTATTAAATCCATATGTAAATTTATACCCGCATTAGAAGCTACCGAATAAAAAAATTCTTCTACTAATTCTGTATCAAATTCGCCTACTTTTTCTTTTTCAAATTCACAATTAAAAGATAAAAATCCCCTTCCACTTAAATCTAAAGAAGTTCTTGTTAAAGTTTCCATCATAGGAATATAAAAAGTTCCATATCTTTTTATTCCCCTTTTATCTCCTAATGCCTTTTTGATTGCTTCTCCTAATACTATCCCTGTATCTTCTACCAAATGATGATAATCTACATCTATATCTCCATTTGCTTCACATTTCAAGTCAAACGAACCATGTCTTGCAAATAACTCCAACATATGATTAAAAAAACCTACCTCTGTTTTTATTTCTGACTTCCCAGTTCCATCCAAATTAATTTCAAGATCTATTTGTGTTTCAAATGTTTCTCTTTTTATATTGATTTTTCTCATTTTTTCTCCTTATAATATTTTGTTTTCGGAAAAACTAAAATAATCATTTTTTCCTATTATAATATGATCCAATACATTTATATCTAAATTTTCTAATATAGATTTCATTTTTTTAGTAATATCTATATCCCCTGTCGAAGGTTTTGCTATTCCCGATGGATGATTATGTACAAAAATTACCGATTTTGCATTACAATCTAATATTTTCTTTACTATTTCTCTTGGATATATATGACTTTTATCTATTGTTCCTCTAAAAAGCTCTTCTTCTTTTATAAATTTATTTTGAGTATCTAAAAAAACCACCTTAAAAATTTCTTCTTGTTTATTTTGTAAATCTAATTTCAAATAATCAACTAAATCTTTACTGCTATTTATATAAATTTGTTTTTCTAATTTAGTTTCTTTTATATAAATTTTATGTATATCTTTTATAAATCTCAAAAATAAAGATGTCTCTTTTCCTAAACCTTTTATTTTTAAAATTTCTTCTGAATCACTATTTAAAACTCCTGATAAATTTTTATACTTTTCTAATAATTGTTTTGCTAAGGGTTTACAATCCTTTCTAATAATTGAATATGATAATAAAAGTTCTAAAATTTCATAATCAAATAGAGAACTAATCCCTTTTTCAAAATATTTATTTTTAAGCCTACTCCTATGCCCTTTTTTCAATTCATTCATTATTTAACCTCAAATTCTTATTTTTTCTTGTTGCCTCAATGGTTATACTATATAAAGGTACTTTTTCAGTATTTTTTTAAAATCAAAGACTAATTTGCCCTGCCGGGCGAGCGTACATGCTTTTTACAGTACAATCCTTGATAAAAAAAACTAAGAATTTTACTATATCAAATATTTTTCAACTTCATCTTAATATTTAATACAGTAAAATCAGTAGATTTAATTAATTTCAATTCTATTTAAATCATTCTTATTATATCCTGTATTTATATTTTTGTCAAACAAATAGAAAAAGTCGCTCAAAAAGCGACCATTCCTTATTTATTTTGTCCAAGCTGGTTCCATGTGCACGTATGAATTATCTTTTCTCTTATACACCACATTCATTGCTCCTGTTTCATGATTCATATATGCATAAAAAAGCTCTTCTAAAGCTTCCATTTGCAAAATTGCTTCTTCTACTCCCATTGGCTTAGGAGATATTAATTTGCTTTTTATAAGTGTCCCCGTAAATTTTTCTGTAGTTTTTTCTTTCGCTATTTTTACATTTGGATGATGTTCTTTATCTTTCATTTTTTCACTATATTTTTTCACTTGTTTTTCTACTAAATCCGAAACCTCATCAATAGCAGCATATAATATTTGATCACTTGCTGTTGCTTTTATTTTCTTACCATTTGCAAACACCAACACATCTGCTGTATGTTTATCTCCTTCTGTTTTACTATGTTCTACTGATAATGTTACATCCATTTCTAAAATGTTTTGGAAATAATGCGTAACTTTTCCTATCTTTTTTTCTGCATAGTTTTTTATTGCGTCTGTTATTTCCAAATGTCTTCCACTTATAATCATTCTCATAAGTATCAGCTCCTCTCTCGTTTTTTTTCTTATTATCTGATTGATATATATACATATACCAAGCTTTTTATTTTTTCCTTTTTTTTTATTTATTTTTTTTATTTATTTTTTATTTATTTGGCTTTCTTCTTTTTCTTCTTCTTTCAATTCCCCAAATTTCAAAATAAAATGTTTTTCTGTCAATCTAGCAAGCTCAGAACTATGAGTTACTACTATTATACTTTGTTGTTTTTCTCTATTTATCTTTTTTAATAATTTATGAATACTCTCACTAGTTTCTTCATCCAAATTTCCAGTAGGTTCATCTGCTAATAATATTTGAGGCTCATTTATTAAGGCTCTTGCTATTGCCACTCTTTGCTTTTCTCCTCCAGATAACTTACTAGGCTTATGATCCAATCTTTCTCCCAGTCCAACTTCTATTAATATTTTTTTTGCTTTTTCTCTTGCTTTATTTTCATTTTCTTTTTTGTCAATCATTCTCGCTATCATAACATTTTCTAAAGCTGTAAATTCTGGTAATAAATAATGAAATTGAAAAACAAATCCGATAAAATGATTTCTCATTATATCTTTTTTGGCATCTTTTAAATTATTAATATTTTCTCCATTTATATAAATATTTCCTGAAGATGGAGTATCTAATATTCCCATCATATTTAACAATGTACTTTTTCCTGATCCCGATTTACCCATAATTGATATAAAATCACCTTTTTTGACATCTAAATTCAAATCTTTTAATATTTCTAATCTCCGATTTCCTTCTTTATAAACTTTGCTTATATTTTCTAATTTTAATATTGAATCACTCATATTTTAAAGCCTCCACTGGAGTTAATTTTGCTGCTGAATTAGCTGGAAAAATACTACTTATAATTATAATTATCATTGTTGCTGTTGATATCAACATAAAATCTTTAAAAGTAATTATAATTGGTAATTTTGTTAAGTAATAAGCATTTAATGGTAATTTATCTGAATAACGCTTTATCAATTCTATTATTATCAAAGCAACAATATTCCCACTAATCACTCCATATACTCCTAAAATCATTCCTTCTAAAAAAAATATTTTCATAACTCTATTTTTGGCTAATCCCATTGATCTTAATATTCCTATATCTTTTGTTTTTTCTCTAACTAATGTATTTAAAATAACTCCAATTACAAATCCCGCTATTATAATTATTAAGGATAATAAAAATACCATCACTGTTTTTTCTAAAGAAAGTGCATATAATAAATTTTTATTTAATTGTCCCCATGTTCTTGTCGATAAATTTGTATCTAATTCCATTATTTTTTTTGCTACTTCTTCTGCTTTATATACATTATCAACTTTCACATCAATGCCTGTAACAATATCACCTGTTTCAGATAAAATTTGTACTGTTTTTAATGGTATTATAAGCAATGTGCTATCAAATTCATAATATCCTGATTCATAAACTCCTTCTATCGTCAAATACAACTCTTTACTTTCAGGAGATACTATTTTAACTTTATCGCCTATTTCTGCGCCTATTTGATCAAATAATTCTTTTCCTATAATTACACTTGTTAATTTTGTTAATTCTACTTTCCCTTTTTTAATTTTTTCATCTAACTTTAAAATCTTTTGAGCGTCTTTTTCTTGTATTCCATTAATTATAACTCCAGAAACAAAAGTTCCATAATCTCCACTATATTTCAAAATACCCTGAGTTGCATATTTTGGCATTGCTCCTTTTACTCCATCTACTTCTTCAATCTTCGTTTTCAACTCATTATAATCAGATATAGCCATCTCTGAATTTGATACTTCAATATGAGCTGTCATTGACAAAATATTATGTATCATATTTTGATTTAAACCATTAGATATAGCCAAGGAAACTAATAATACTGTCATTCCTAATGTTATTCCTAATATTGCTAATACACTTTGCCTTTTCCGTTCTTTTATATGTTTTTTTGCAATAAAATATTCAATCAACTTTACACCTCTATTTTAAAATAATATATATCACTCCGCATCAAAAAAGGAAGCATAAAACTCCCTTTTTTTTATATTTTTCCTATTTTTTTTATTTATCTCTCATATGTGGAAAAAATATTACATCTCTTATTGATGGTGAATTAGTTAATAACATTACTAATCTATCTATTCCTATTCCTAGTCCACCAGTAGGTGGCATTCCATATTCTAAGGCTTTTATGAAATCCAAGTCCATCATATGTGCTTCTTCATCTCCATTTTCTCTTTCTTTCAATTGAGCTTCAAATCTTTTCTTTTGTTCTATAGGATCATTAAGCTCTGAATATGCATTTCCTAATTCTCTTCCATATATAAATAATTCAAATCTATCCACAAATTCATCACTACCTTTTTTGTTCTTAGACAATGGTGATAATTCTTTTGGATATTCTGTTATGAATGTAGGTTGAATTAAATTTTCTTCAACTTTTTCTTCAAATATTTCATTTAATATTTTAAAGTGACTTGCACCTTCTTTAACTTGAACCCCTAATTCATCTGCTATTTTCTTAGCTGTTTCTGCATCTTTTACATTTGCAAAATCTTTCCCTGTATATTCTTTTACTGATTCAATCATAGTCATTCTTTTCCATGGCTTAGCATAATTTATTTCTACACCTTCATACTCTAGGGTTTCTGCTTTATATAAATCTTTAACCATAGATGAAATTAATGTTTCGGTTAAGTTCATCATATCTTCATAATCTGCATATGCTTGATATAATTCCATCATTGTAAACTCAGGATTATGTCTAGTTGACATACCTTCATTTCTAAAACTTCTATTTATTTCAAAAACTCTTTCATAACCCCCAACTACTAATCTTTTCAAATATAATTCTGGTGCTATTCTTAAATAAAGAGTCCTATCTAAAGTATTATGATATGTTACAAATGGATTAGCCGTTGCTCCTCCTGCTATCATTTGCATCATTGGAGTTTCGACTTCTAAAAAATCTCTTTTTTCTAAAAAGTTTCTTACATATTTTATAATTTCACTTCTTTCCTTAAATGTTTCTTTTACTTCTCTATTCATAATAAGATCCACATATCTTTGTCTATATCTAGTTTCTACATCCGTTAAACCATGATATTTTTCTGGCAGAGGATTCACATTTTTTGATAAAAGTTCAAACTTAGTTACTCTTATTGTTAATTCTCCTGTTTTAGTTATAAATAAAGTACCTTCTAAACCTATAAAATCTCCTACTGTCATTTTTTTATATATTTCAAATTCTGCTTCTCCTACTGCATCTTTTCTCATATAATATTGCATTTTCCCAGTAGTATCTTCAATTTGTCCAAAACTAGTTTTTCCTTTTCCTCTAATTGCCATTATTCTTCCTGCAGTTTTAACACAAACTTCTTCATCTTCTTTAGATTCTTCTTGCATTTTTCTTATTTGTTCTGCTGTGTGTTTTTTGTCATATTTTCTACCAAATGGTTCTAACCCCAACTCTTTTAATTCATTTATCTTTTCCAATTTTTCCTGGATTATTCTATTTACTCCTATTTCTTTTTCTTCCATCAACTTAAATCTCCTCTCATTTTTTTTATTTTAAGCATATAAATTTTTGCTTTCGTTTCCCATATTGTATAAGGATATAATTTTAATATACGATCAAATTCACCTTTAGCTTCATCAAAATTTTCCATATTATAATTTAACAAAGCTAAATCATAATATGCTTTCACATCTTTTATATTTGCATATTTAGCAATATATTCCTCTAAATATTCTTTACTTTTTTGATATTCATTTGTCAATGAGTACACTTTTGATAAACTATAATATGCTTTTTTTACTAATTCTCTGTTTTCTGATTTTTTTATAATTTGAGAATAATATAATTTAGATATATTAAACTTATTATTTTCTAAACTTTCAGATGCTTTTTTATAGTAATCATTTTCTGTTTTTAATTTTTCTTTTTGCTCTTCTATTTTTTTTATTTCTTCTTTTTCGACATTCGATAATTGTTCTTCTATTTCTTTTAATTTTTCTTCTTCATTGCTTTCTAAATATATTTTAGCTATTTTTAAATTATTTGACATCTTATAATACTTTATTGCATTTTGTTTATCTCCATTTTCATTGTAATAATCGCCAACTAATTCTCCTAATTCTATTTTTAATTTTTTTGAATATTCATTTATTATTATTTTTATTTCTTTCTCTTTATTTAAACTTTTCTCTAAATTTGATTTTATTAATTTCTCATTATAAAACTCATTATTCAAAGCTATTTTTTTCAAATAATTTTGTCCACTATTCAATTCTAACATTTCAGATATTTCATACAATCTTTCTAATACCATATATTTTGTTTCTGGCAACATTTTATATTCATTACATATATATTTCAAATATTTCTTTTCTATTTCCATTTTTTTTAATTCTCTTGCCAAATTTATAATTTGATAAAAATTTTCTAATAAATATATTGATTTTGGATAGTTTTTTTTATTTATTTCTACACTATACTCTAATTCTATTATATTTTTATTTTTATATAATTCCATTATTATCGCTTGCATTTCTTTTTCTTTTTCTTTAATTTCTTTGAAGACATAAACGTTTTTATTATTTTCTGAATCATTTGAATTCAATCTTATTTTGTACTCTCCTACAATATCTGGAATAAATTCAACCTGTTTTAACCTTGAATTAATATCTATTTTTGAGAAAACTGGTCTACTTATCAATTTCCAATTGATTTCATCTTCTATATTAGGAGCATATATCTTTAATTCATCTCCTACCTTTATCTTATTCTCTATCACTATTTCTTCGTTCCCCATTAATTCAAAACCTAAAAAGAGCCCTATCATTACAATAAATAACATTTTTTTTGTCAATTTAATCCCCCTAACGCAAAATTGCCTCAACTATTTTTGTTCTATAATAAAATTCCCATTTTTTTTGCCACTTTTTTGAAATTCTTCTCTAAAAATAAAATTCCCTATCTTCTTAGCTTCATATAAATTTTTTGCCTCAATTTCCGTATCTCTATATAGTTCATCACTTGGTATAAATATTTTTAAATCAAATTTCATTCCATCACCTTTTCTCTAGTATTTTTCTAATATTTTTATATTGATCTTATTTACAATTTCATTATTTTCATAAATCACATATTTTATTTTGATTTGATCTTTTTTGATTTCTATCTGTTCTGTTTTTATCTTCATTTTTTTTTTCATATATGGAGTTTCATAAAAAAAATCAGTTTCATTTTGCATTTCAAAAATCTGTTCTGTCGTTATTGTTCCTTTTCTCAAAATTTTGATTTTTTTTGAGTATACATATATTCTATTTTCACTATATTCATCCTTGTACTTATAAACTATTCCTTTTGGATATATCTTTTTTTCAACCTCGTGTTGTTGGATTATATTTTCACCATAACCATCTTTACTTATTATTTCTATATACATTTTTTCTCCTTAAATTTGGTGCGCTTGAGAGGAATTGAACCTCCGGCCAATGGTTTAGGAAACCAGTGCTCTATCCCCTGAGCTACAAGCGCTAATTTCCACTTACTAAATTATCTATATATGAATCTAAATCTTCATTAATATCAGCTTCTTCTTCCTCGTCTTTTAAAACTTCTTCATGCCTTTTTTCAATATATTCCTCTTCATAATCTTCTTCCCATAAATCCACTTCATTTATTGTTCCATAATATTCATCTTGCCATTCTTTAACTAACTTTTTTGATTCTTTTATATCTGTTATTGATTCAATTATTTCTTCTGCATTATTAAAATAAAAAACTTTTGTCAATCCTTCTTCTGATTCAGTTATTAGATATTCTTTATTCTTTATAAATACATCCCCGATTACTGTAAATAATATTTCTCCTTTTTGGGTATCAAATGTAAATTTTTCTCCTACTGAATACATTTTCATCACCTCACTTATGATATTTGCCATTATTCAAAATATTAAACCATCTATAAATTTGTTCTAATAAAATCAATCTCATTAATTGGTGTGGAAATGTTAATTTAGAAAATGTTAATTTCAAGTCTGAACTTTTTTTTATATCTTCTGAAACTCCATATGAGCCACCTATTATAAAATTAATTGTACTGTTTCCTTGCAACATTAAATCTTGTATTTCTTTTGACATTTCCTTAGAGCCAAAGCTTTTCCCTTGAATTTCTAAAAGAATATTATAGCCTTTATTTTTTTCTAACATTTCTTTTATTCTAACAGCTTCTTTTTCTATTGATAATTTTGTATTTCGATCATTGCCTTCTTCTTTTAATTCAATTATCTTAAAATTTGCATATGCCTTCATTCTTTTTTGATATTCATCCATTCCCTGAAGTATATATTTTTCTTTTATTTTACCAACACAAATCAAATTTATATTTATAAAACTCACTCCTAATTTTCATTGATTTCAGTACATTGTTTCCTCTTTGAATATTGTAAGTATACCATTTCTTTTTTTAAAAATCAACCTTTTTTAAGCACTTCTAGTAATTTATTTTCTTTTATTGGCTTTAATAAATAGTTCATCGCTCCACTTTTTAAACATTCTAAAACTATTTTTGGTTTCTTATTTCCGCTTGACATTATTACCTTTGTATTCGGACTAATTCTTTTTATTTCTTTTAAAGTTTTAACTCCATCCATTTTAGGCATTTCTACATCTAAAATAACTATTTCAGGCTTCAATTTTTTAAATTTTTTTATAGCTTCAATTCCATTTTCAGCTTCATCTACTACATTATAATCTTTTCTTAAAATATTTTTTAATATTTCTCTTTCAATTCTTGTATCATCGACTATCAAAACTCTTGGTTTTTCATCTTTTTTTTCGATTTCTTTTTCTTTTAATTCACCTAATGATTTTCTTTTTTCTAATGTTTTCCCAACATTTTTCTTTAATTCTACTCCAAAAGGATATTTTGAAATTTCTATTTCTATTGCTTTTTTTCTTGCCTCTTTACTCTCTAATTTTTCTTTTGCCGATAATTTTTTTTCTGCAGATTTTATTTTCATTAACTCTTTTCTTATTTTTTTTGTTGTAGTTTCTAATTTTTCTTTTATTTCTTTCAAATTTTTAGATTCAAGATCACCATTTAATTTGTTCACGTATGGCGTCGCTGCTTCGTAATCTCCTAATTCTATGTATAATGCGCTTACTATATACATAATGATTGTGCTTGCTTTAGGCTCTGTAATTTCATTATACGCTCCTATATAGGCTTCTAAAGCCATCTTTATCGATTTCCTATAAAAATCCATCTCTTTTAATTCTTTTGAATACCAAGCTACTCTCAAATAACATTTTCCTAGCTTTATATAGTCTAATGGCTTTTCTTTTGAATAAATAAACCCTGCTAATATATATGATAGTCTTGCCATTTCATGATTTCTATATACTGTATTTGTTTCCACTCCTTTAGCTAATAATTTCAAATCATCTAAAAAAACTCTAATTATATTTTTATGTCTTTCTACCCCTTTTTTAAAATCTTTATGAAAGGCAGCATACATACAACGTGGACAAATATCTATTTCATAAGATAGTGGATTAACATATTCATCTGCAAAAATAGGAACTAAATAATCCTCTATTCCTATTGGTGTTGTTTCTGGTATTTTAGCTTTTGTCTTTGTCATTATATGTTTGTGTCCACATATTGGACACTTTAACTCTATTTCAAAATATAATCTATCATCTAGCATTGTAATCTACCTACTTTCTGTGAAACCTCTTTTCT
>Ga0307991_1003302_pt1 | contig 10477 bp, 6 predicted proteins | sample EllFjometagen131_FD_203146 | JGI IMG/M metagenome (GOLD analysis project Ga0307991, IMG submission 203146) | Marine microbial communities from Ellis Fjord, Antarctic Ocean - #131 | ecosystem: Environmental > Aquatic > Marine > Unclassified | place: Southern Ocean | collected 2014-10-08 | reverse complement strand
ACCGGTTATAAACTTTTGCATTTCAACCTTACCGACCATCTATCGAGCTACGTTGAAGAAGTATTTTAACACTCGAATGCGAACGTGGCCCGTGCTGTTATGCGCCGTTGCGATCCTGATGTCGATGGCCTGTGCTCCCAATAATTCATACGAGGTCGCAGGGCTGCTTTTCGAGGAGATAGCGACATCGGAATCGCCATTCGAACATCGCGTCCTCGCCGATAACTGGAGGGTGTTCGACGTCATTGGGGCGACATTTCGAGAGAACCCCGATACGGTGCGCTGTTACAACCTTTTCTCGACATTTTTGATCTCGATATCGGACCCCGACGGCGAAGACCTGAAAAATTCCGCGATACGAACGACGATCGAGTATTCCGGGAACCTGCTAACGACCGTTCCGACGGGCGGAATCATCATCGTCGGAGGGATCGAGAACTACTATTACGCGAAGTATGCTCGAGCGATCCATGGAAGAGGGGAGGACATCGCGATAGTGTCCATCGATCTGCTTCGATTCGGTGAATACCGGCGCTATCTCGATTCGCGCCATGGGATTACGATACCGAAGAAGCTTCTCGAAAGGATTGGCAAAAAACCGGGGCAAAAGCTTTTTATCGAGGTTATGCTTAATTGGTTCATCGCGTCGAGCGACCGTCCGGTCTATCTCGACATGAGTTTCCCGCCGTCCGGCGCGAAGAATAGCGTTCTTCTCGGCCCCGGAAGGCTCTACATCGACGGGATGACCGACGAGGAGTATAAGTCGCGCGTTTTTGACCTCTATTCCAAAGACTACCGCTTCGACGAGGTAAATAAATTTTGGGATAGGCTCCCGGTGGAGCTGAACACAAAAGTGCAGACCTACGGCGATGTTCTGCCATATATCGTTTCGCGGTGGTTATCGAGCGATACGGCGGCTGCGGAATCCCTCACAATAGTCGCGCTGGAGAGGCTGCCACATCATTGGCAACCGGTCAAGATTTATCTTGTTCTGAACCCGGAGTTATCGGAGCAGAAAAGGATCGACTTTTCAAAACGCGTCATCGATTATAATAAGAAATATCCGGGCAACCGAAACGTCTCCGAGCTTATAGACAAGCTCGGCGAGGAATTTATGGTCTTACAATGAACGACGATTCATTACAAAGCGCTGGAAAGCGACTCCTCGATTCGTTCGGCAACCTCGTGAACGATCGTTTTGTCGGTCGCGAAGGGATGCTCTCTCGATTAACGGATATACTTAACTATCCGCGAACAGGCAAACCCATGCCGACAATCGTTTTGCGCGGACCAGCCGGTTCTGGAAAAAGCTGGTTGGCATATAGATTTATGCAGGAGATCGCCGAACGCCGAATCCCGGTGGTTACGCTCGACACGCGCGCCGGAGTGGCACGATTGCCCGGTGGTTTCGGATATATAGCGAGGGATATCGCAAACCGGTTCGATTTGCAGACGCCTCGATTCGACCGGGTTCACGAGATATATGCCCGACGCTATCTCGGTATCGAGATTCCACATAAAGAGGTCGAAAGCAGCCTTTTTCAGGATATCATCCGCTCCTTTCGAAAGGAGCCGGAGGTGGAGGATATCGAACCGCTCGGAATCCGCAGGATTTACGGCCCGAATTGGCAGGGCGTCCTTTCCGCAAAACCCATTTATGAAAACATATCCGCGATGGCTATCGCCCTCTCCGAGGATATCGAATCGGCGCTGCCACGCAAAAAATACCCATTCATCGCGCTTATAATCGATAACTGGGACACCGAGTGGGATCTGTTTTTGCCGCACTGGGATAAACTTTTCAAGTCTTCGAGCAGGCTGCTTACGGTAATTACCACCGATGGGGAAACCCGCTTTACGGATTCGGTGGAATTCCCGGTAACGATGTTCAACGACGTAGAAGCTAGGTCGGCTCTCAGGCGAAGGGGAATCGAGGCTAACCACGCCGTCGCCGGAATAATCGCCGAAAGCATGGGGCATCCTACGGCGATATCACTCGCCGCCGCGCTAGCTGAACTCATCTCGCGATCCGGTGATATAATCCGTGAGGGAACCTTTAAACTCCCGGAAAACGAGCGCTTTTTCGGATACTTTGGTATGAATATCGTGGAAAGGCTTCGAGAATCCGAGAGGGAAGCGCTCTATGCCATATCGCACGCCGGAGGAATCGACGCGATAGGTTTGACGAAGCTGTTCCCGGAGGACCCTGACCTCGCGGACGACTTGATCTCGTTGATCTCATCCATCCCGATCGATCCGATCTTCCGCGAGGATTCGCCGATTCGCCTTCACTCATCGTTATATCGCTATATCGAGCCGTTCGTCGAAGCCCCTCATCTTCCCGGCAACCGCGATCTTGCGAAACGGGCCGTCGAGCTTACCCGCGAAGACGAGCGCGATCGATTCGAGGTTTCGAGCCTGAATATGCTTTCCGTGGTCGATAGCGAATCCGCGATGGCGCACGCATTCGAGAGGATCGTTCATTACAATCAGACCGGACAGATTGGATTCTCCGAGGATATGTGGCGCGCTTCGAGACCCGACGAAAGCAAGCACGGGCTTTGCGCTATCCACCGGGATATCGGCGAGTTCATGCTCAAAATGGTGCTTTCACCTAACCAACGCGCGAAATACTTCGATACGCTCGTCTCCGTGGATCATGCGAACGAGGGGGATCGTCGCATTGGTTATGCCCGCGCTATGGCGGATAACGGACATAAGGAGATAGCCCTCGACGAGCTTAAGGACACCATCTCATCGCTCTCCGCCGAGATCACCGAAACATCGGGGCATGAACCGGCGCTATGGTATGTCCGCGGACGAGCACTTTTACTCGCTTCGCGTCTCATTCGGCCATCGGGCACATTCAGAGAAGCATTTTCCGAAGCCGAAAAAGCGGCCGAATCGTTCAAAAGGGCACGCGATGGCGGTTTGGACTGCGCCGGAATCGTATCGATGCGGATATCGTCGGCACTCGTCGAGGCAGCGAGATCGGAGGCCGCTCTCGACGAAACGAGATCCGCTATGAAATGGCTCGACAGCGCGCGCGAAGCCCTGACCGATTCGGCGGCCAAACGCACGGACGAGATGCCTGATATCGAGCTGCTTTCCGCGAGAATACTCGCCCTGAAAGGGGAGCTTTTCAAACAGAGAGGGAGCTTCGATTCCGCCGAGGAGTTCTTCTCCGCCGCGCTCGACGACATCGCCGGTCTCGAGAAACGATTCGGCCTGTCGAATCCAGATGCGGTATTATTCCGGGCAAATATTCACCTCTCCCTCGCCGATCTGCTCGCCAAATCTGGATCGGAAGAGGCCGCATTCAACAGCATTCTCGACGCACAGAAGACGTTCGAGAGATTCGAGGAGATCATCGGCGGTTCCGTTCCGGAAAGCTGGATTGGCCGCGGAAAGGCATCGCTGCTCAAAAGCTCGATCCTCGCCGCCGATAACACGGTCGATGCGATTGACGCGGGAAGAGAGGCGGATGGATATTTTAAGCACGCATGGAAGGTTATTCCATCGGAAGAAGCCGCACTCGGGAGAATCGACGCGCTGATCTCGATAGCCGAGCTGCTCGCCGAGGAAAACAGGGCGGATATGGCGATATTCGAGGAGATCGAAAGGATACTCGCCGACCGAACCAAGACCGACGGCGAGACGGTTCCTTTGATCAAAAGGAGAATCAGGTTATATCGCGCACGTGGAACGGCGTCTTACTTCAAAGGTAAATACACGAATGCCGCCCGATATTACGCCTCTGCGGTGAAGCTTTACTCCAAGCTTTACACGCTCGCGCCGGAGGTTCCATTCGCCGCAGACCTCGCCGAGATTCACATGGCTTCGGCGGTTGCGCTTCGCAAGGCAGCCGAACCTCAGGAGGCGTTCAATTCACTGCTTCGCGCCGGAGAAGCGTTCGAGATCGCCGCAGACAACAGCACAAAGGGCGGTCTCAAGCGCGTTCTGCATTCCGCAATAGGCATTTACAACGAATTCGCCTCCACAGGTATGGATGAAAGCGCGTTCGAGATTGCGCTTTTTATACTCGAAATGGTCGTCCGGGTCGGAGGAACCGAGGTGCTCGAAACCGGCCAGGAACTGCTTACATTCTGGGAATCGCAGGAGCTTTCATCCAGAGAAAAAAGACGACTCGATAACGCCGCTGCGCCACTCAAAGAGCAATGGGGCGAGTTTTAACATCCAAATAAATCGATTATTCAACCGGGCGAAATGATGACGGACAAAGCGGCGGGAATTTCCGTAGGGGACGGGTCTCCCGACCCGTCGGCGTAGGGGCGAGGAGACCTCGCCCCTACGGAGATCGTCTGGCAACCGAAGATAATATCGGCTCCGGCGTCTATCTGGTTCGGGCGAGAATAGGAGAAAGGGAAGTTTATCTAAAATAGGCGCATCGGCGGGTTTTACGCCCGCCCACTCGAACGGGCCTACGCGAGACCGTCCACTACGAAAACAAAAACGGGGCGACCGATGGTCGCCCCGTTTTTTGCTCGGGCTTCGATACGGGCTGAAGCCCCACTCAGCCACCGGAAGTTTGGTCACCCCGTAATCGAAACGCCGCAGGGCGGCATTGCCACCCTGCGGCGTTGCTTTCTTGTGTACTTCACACGAGTCCGAAAACGCGTTCCGTGCAGATTCGGAGGCTTTCCAGCTTTTATTTTGCCGGTAGGCCTACTGATAACAAATCTTGAAATCGATTCAGATTTGTTAGATCGTTTCAGCTATCAAACGCTTGTGAGAGCAATTTCCGCAGCGTTAACAATTTGATATGCTGTTGGCGAAGCTGTCAATAAGGGATGAGTCCCTACCTGGAAAGTAGAAATTTCATAAGCCCTTGTCTTATGCTGAAGAAGGGCACCGATGAAATTAACTATCTCACCAACAGATGATCCGCCGAAAACCTGTCCGCCAATAAGAACCATTGTATCCTTCTCGAATATCAGTTTAACGCCGATTTTTTCGGCACCGGGGATACATCCGGGATGACGATTAACGGAGGTAAATGAACCGGTTACGACCTCGATATCCAATTCCTTTGCGATTCTTTCTGTCATACCCGCTGAACCAACTGCCAGATCGCCTATCATTGTGCAGAAAATGCCTATTGCACTTGTGTTTCTCCTGCGAACCCCGAATAGATTTCCTGCGGCGATTCTCGCTTCGGAAGTTGCGATAGACGCCAGGCGAATGTTCGAGGGCATTCCGCTCAGGTGAGATTTCTTTGCGGCGCAATCTCCAACCGCAAAGATATTTTTGTCGCTGGTTCTCATGAACTCATCGACCCTTACACCGAGACGCCTATCCGCATCCAGACCTGTGCTTGCAGCAAGTTCGACATTAGGAACTACGCCGATTCCAGCAATAACGACATCGGCTTTTATGATCTGGCCACCATCTAACTGCACAGATTCGATTTTGCCATTTCCTAAAAGCTTTTCCACTTTACTGTTATCCAGGACGTTAATATTTCTCTCTTTGAGTTTATCTTCGACGAGATTGCTAATCTCATCGTCGGCCGCAAGCAGAAGGCATTTGGGAAGAAGCTCGACGATTGTGACATTGGGAATACCTCTCTTTTTGCACTCATCGGCAAATTCGAGACCGATAAAACCACCACCGATGATTACAACATCTTTTGCCGAACTCAAAGCGGTCTGAAGTTTCTTGAGATATGGAACTTCTTTTTGAACGACAAATGCGTTCTCCAATTCAAAACCGGGAATCCGGGGCTTCAAAGGCAACGAACCGGTAGCTATGATCATCTTCTCGTAAACGAAAGTTTTTCCGCCCTTTGTGGTGACTACCTTTTCGTCTTTATCTATCGAAGTTACTTCGTCGATAAGCAAATCGACATTCTTTGTTGTGAGCACAGTATCCGGGATGATATTCTTGTCGATATCGCCGAGAGTTCCAAAGATGTATGGAATCCCGCAGGGGATCATGACCTTTTCGTTCTTGCGAATGACCGTGATCTTCTTTTCCGGATAATATCTTCTCGCAGAAATTGCCGCCGCAATGCCAGCCGCGCTTCCACCTACGATAAGTATTTCGGTTTTCTCTTTCATTATTGTACCTCCGTTTTTGGTTTTAAAAAGGTTTCAATACACCTCATTATTGCTATATACCATGTATTTGCATTCTAAATCCAAAAATCCTGCCCTTGGATGGTATCCATTTTCAACTAAGTATAAAGGAAAATCTTTATGTTTTATATTTTTTTATTAATTTGGAATTTGGGCGTTAGTTATAAAATTTGAGTATCGACTGGCCGGAGCAGTCGCCACGTCCCTGGCGTCATCTGCGGGCATTGCCCACTCGAATATTTCCAAACCCACCAGCACCATTAATTCCTTGCCAAAAACCGCGTGGTTCTGTATATTTTATCACCATTAACGGAAGGAGCGGTATTGGAATCGGCGAAAAAAATACTCGAACGCGAAGGCAAAATAGTCAACGAATGGCTCGATAAGCTCCTTCCGGGCGAAAACGAACCACCGGCCAATCTCCATAAGGCGATGCGATACTCGGTCTTTGCGGGCGGCAAAAGGCTCAGGCCGATCCTCGCCGTTCTATCGTTCAGATATTGCGGCGGATCGGGCGACACGATATACCCGCCGGCGTGCGCGCTCGAATTTATCCATACATACAGCCTAATCCACGACGACCTTCCGAGCATGGACAACGACGATCTCAGGCGCGGCCTACCCACAAATCACATTGTATTCGGCGAGGCCATGGCCATCCTAGCGGGCGACGCTCTCCATGCCGCTGCGTTCGAGCTTCTCGCGATTGGCGGGGATATCGCCGTCGTGGCGGATGTTGCAAAGGCTATCGGCACGAAAGGCCTCGTCGGCGGGCAGGTGTTCGATATGGAGGCCGAGGGCAACCCGCAATCGGCTGAGATATTGGAAAAAATCCATCTCGGCAAGACGGCGGCGCTTTTGACCGCGAGCCTCCGAACCGGCGCCATTATCGCCGGAGCGGATACCCGGAAACTCGAAGCCGTCTCGATCTTCGGCCAAAAGATGGGCCTGGCGTTCCAGATAATCGACGATATTCTGGATATTACAGCCGACGAAAAGGCGCTCGGAAAACCGATCGGATCGGACAGGGAGCGCGGGAAGGCGACCTATCCGGCATTCTATGGGATAGAAAAAAGCCGCGAGATTGCCACCGATCTCATCGACGAAGCGAAGGCCGCTATCGGCGAGAGCGAACGCACCGAATCCCTCCGCTCGATAGCAGATTTTATCCTCGAAAGAGCGTTCTGAGGCACAATCCACTGGCATAAAACCTGCATCGCATTAAATGGGCAGAAGCAAATCCTTGTGTCCTGAGTTTTATTTTGTTATATTTCTGTTTGAAATAACCATGTGGGATAAACCGAATCGATGAAAAAAGCCGCCATATTCGTCATTACAGCGATGATTCTCTTTGGATCGGGTTGTGTTTATTATAATACCTTTTTCCTGGCCAAAAAGAACTATCATCTCGCCGAGAAATCGCGCCTTCGAAGCACGACCGACGAGCTTCCCGGCGATGCAAATTCCAAATACGATATCGCGATAACCAAATCGTCGAAGGTGCTTGCGTATTATCCCGAAACCAAATGGGTTGACGACGCCCTTTTCCTTCTCGGAATGTGCTTCTATCGAACCGGCGAGTTTGCAAAGAGCGTTCGCAAGTTCGACGAGCTTATGGAGGCTTTCCCCGAAAGCGACTACGTCCCCGAGGCAAATTATTGGCGGACGCTTTGCGTCTATGAATTAGGGGATTTTGAATCCGCCCTCTTGCGGCTTCAGGAACTGGCATCGAGCGGAAATTACGCCGAGAGAAGCGCGTTCATGATCGCCGAGTTGTTCTACGAAAGGGAAGATTATATCTCGGCAAAAGAGGCATTTCTTTCGTATCTCGAGTTATATCCGAAAGGCTCCTTTTCGAGCCTCGCGCATTTTCGGCTCGCCAATATCGATTTCGTGAACGGAAGATACGCAAGCTGCATCGAGGAGGCGAATAAGGTCGTCGAGGACGAGATAACGCCGGCCGATTTCTTCAACTCGCGGATGCTTATAGGCGAGGCTTTGACGGAGCTGGACAGCCTGCAGATGGCACTCGAACACTACAAGACCCTGCGAAAAAATGAGGATTTCTACGACCGGTGGGCGGAGGTCGATCTTCGGATAGGAGACGTCCATTATTTCATGGACGACACCACAAATGCGATCAAGGTCTGGGAGGATGTGTGCATCTTCTTCCCGCGCACGGAAAACTCGGCGTGGGGATGGTTCAAGCGAGGAGATCTTCACCTCGATTTCGGAATATTCGATGTCGCTAAAATCGAGTTCGATTCCGCCGCAGCGCAGGTCGATCATGGCGAAGTCCGCGAATTAGCACTCCAGAAAAGCGCCTCGATAGCAAGGCTTCAGGAATTCAAAGACCTGCTTGCATCGAGTTCCGACTCGATCGAGATCGATGTCGTCGGCACCGAACTGGCTTTGGCGCAGATGTATCTTCTCGAATTGGATCAGCCCGATTCCGCACTCTCCGAATATCGATATATCCTCGAAAATTTCCCGGACGACAGCCTCGCGCCGAAGGCATCCTACGGCGTCGGCTGGGTCTATGCAAATAGAATGAACGACCGAAAAAAGGCGGACGAGGCGTTCGCTTCGCTGCTCAAGGAGTATCCTGAGAGCGACTATGCCGTCGGTGCGGCGGATTATTTCGTCGGTCGCGGTGCGGCGCTCGACTCGCTTGGAGTGAAAACCGTTGCTTATTACTTCGTTCGGGCGGAGGAGTTCCTTTTGACATACGAGAGAATCGACTCCGCTATCGCCTATTACCGGCTCGTTTGCGAGCAATATCCTGCAAGCCGGTTCAGGGTAAAAGCGATAACCGCGATGGCGTTCATCCACGAGAATATCACATACAATTACGAAGCTGCGGGATCGCTTTACACGTTCCTGTCGGACAGCTTCCCCTCCACGGAACATGCACAACTTGCACAGGTTCGCCTCGGATTGGCGTCCCCGGATATAGAAAGAAGAAAACCGCCGGAGTTCGCCGATTCGATGGAGTTCGTTTCGACAGATGAAGAGAAAGTGGAAAAGTCCGATTCCATTCAGGTTGCGAATAACATGAATATCCGACCGACGAAAGGGGGGATTATCGATCCTCTCACCGGCAAGGAGCTCCCTCGTGCACCGAGGCCAAAATATCAGATTCAGCTTCGATATCCGCAGGCTGAATGGAATAGCAGGCTTCATGGGAGGGTCGTCCGGCTCAAGATTCGGATCGATCCGTTCGGCAAGGTCGATGAGACCGAGCTTTTGGCGACATGCGGGAGCGATATCATCGACGACGCAGCTATCGTCGGCGTAAAGGATTCAGAATGGGACCCGAACGAAATCCCGATCGACCAGATCGACGAATGGTTATATTTCGAGGTGAGGGTTGACAAACCAACTTTGACTATCGAAAGCCCAAGATAAAAAGGAGTAAGAATGTTTGAGATGAAAACTGTCGAGGAATTGGTGCCGAGGATGAATATCGATAAGGATAAAGAGGTCCTCGTGATCGATGGGCCGAATCTCCTCGCCGGACACGTGAAAGCCGAATTCCGGAGTTTTATGGAGCTGGCCCGGATAGAAAAAGAGAGTTTCGGAACGATCTTCGCGTGGTTTTCCGAACCGGATAAAAGGCGCGCCGAAACGATCATCGACGAGGCATCGCGGATCGTCTCACCGGGAGGCGATCTATGGCTCATCGTTACGAAGCGACATTCTATCGAGCAGAAAAAAGCGACGGGTATCACGGACGATATCATCGTTCCGAGGGTCGAGAAGAACGGGCTCGTTCAGAAGAAAAGCCTCGGCATCGGCCCGCACCTTTTCGCAATAAGGATGATGAAACCGGGGATCGGTTGATCGCCGTTTCAAAACCGGTCTAACACTATGAAGGATAAACACGGCTTCGAACTGGAGACCTATTGCGTCGTCGATCTCGATGCATTCCATAGGAATATCGAGAACATCAAGAATTGGGTCGATAACCGCCAGATTATTCTGGCTGTCAAGGCAAACGCTTACGGCCACGGCGTCGTTCCGATTTGCCGCGAGGCGCATTCGGCGGGTGTCGATCACTTCGGAATCGCGACCGTCGCCGAGGGGATCGCTATCCGCCAGGCGGGAATCGATGGTGAGGTAATCATCCTCACGCCGGCGACACTCGAACAGGTCGAGCCTATAGTCGAGTTCGATCTCCATCCCAATATCGTCAGCGAGATATTTGCACATGCCCTCTCCACCGAGGGGGAGCGCCGTGGAAAGCGCGTCGGCTGCCATATCGAGATCGATACCGGCATGGGCCGCACCGGATTTTGGTTCACCGATGCGGTAGGCGATATTATCCGTATAGCGAAGCTCCCTAATCTTTCGATAGAGGGGATATTCTCGCACTTTCC
>Ga0307991_1003300_pt1 | contig 10483 bp, 9 predicted proteins | sample EllFjometagen131_FD_203146 | JGI IMG/M metagenome (GOLD analysis project Ga0307991, IMG submission 203146) | Marine microbial communities from Ellis Fjord, Antarctic Ocean - #131 | ecosystem: Environmental > Aquatic > Marine > Unclassified | place: Southern Ocean | collected 2014-10-08 | reverse complement strand
TATCGAGAGTTGGATAGCAAAGACGACTATACCATTAGCTGAGGATACTCTTAGGCGATTGGGCGTTACTTGTTCAAGGGCATTAGAGTATTCTGATATGGAGGGGTTTGGTCAAGGCTGGGGGTTAAACGACATGAGGCAAATGCTTCGCCAGCACTGGCGGACAGAACATCCCAACTTGCCTATTGAGCAAATTGACGAGATGGTAGAAGAGTTCCTTCCGCACTGGCAGCAGTCAGTGAAGAGGCAGTGGCGCCTCTTCGGTCACGAGATACCAAAACCTAAGCCCCTGCTGAAAGACATTGACACTATCATGGACGCCAAGGCTGAAAAGTTGTTGCGTACCGCAGAGAAAAGAGCGAAGGCAATCGTCGGCAAGGGGCCTGGGGACCCCGCGTTCGATAAAGCCCTAGAGATTAGTGACGTGTTGCAGTCTGGTACTACACCTGATGCCGCGTTCGATGTTGCTGTTGCAGGTCAGGTTGCTGAAGTGGTAAACAAGATGGCAAGTGATTACAAACGCACACCGGCAGCTATCGTCAATGAGATTGCTGGATGGTTCAGAGGGCGAGGTGCAATGCCCCAAGGCGTAGGGCTACACATACAGAGGGCGCAAGATATCCACGCAGAGCGTATCGGGAAGCTATCTAACAGGATGTCGTTCCCGCTGCGAGGACTGGAGAAGCCTGACCGGATGGCGGTAGGCCAGCTTATGGGGTGGTATCCTCGCGTAGTAAGGAGCGATGAGTTCGCAGAGCTTACTGGATTAGCTAAGGGCGAAGTGTGGGGCACTTCGTTACGAGACAGGCTGGAGTACTTGCTGAAGCACACTGGCGAGTATGTGGACGATGCGCAGTTGGATGATATACTGATGAGTGTGCAAAGAACCCCAGACATGGGAACTAAAGAGTTGAATAGGGCTACAATAGAGTTCTTGCCTAAGAGAGCAAGACGTATAATGACAGCTACCGAAGAACTAGTTGACAACTTTATATGGGCTAGGGAAGAGGGGTTGCGGAATGGTGTTGACATCGCTGATAAGGGTGATGCTTACTTAACACGGAAGGTTATCAGTCCCGGTGGCATGACCCCTATGGGTAGTCCAGGGTTTGTTCTGCCAGCTTCAACCGAGCACCCGTTTATAGTTGAGCAAATGCGAATGGCAGGGTATACAGAAGAATTCAGCAGGTCTATCCTTGACCCACTGGATTTATCGCGAGGGTACGGACACGCGCTTGCTAATGTACTGTTTGAGAAAGATGTTGCGAAGGTATATAAGGGGCAAGGTGTCTCGTTCGATGCTATAGAGCCTGGGTTGAGAGAGTCGGTTGCGCAGGCATTGGGGTGGAGCACACGACGAAAGTCACCACTTCGTGACATGATGGAGGAGTCCGCTAACATCGGCGAAGATGTTGTGGAGTCTGCCAGCTATTTCTTACCGGAGGCTGTCAACACAGAGATAGCTAGGAACCTGATACCACTAAGCCCGAGTGCAAAAGCAGTAAAGAGTGCTATGAGTGTGCCGAGGCAAACAGTGCTGAACTCCCCGACGTTCCTTGCGCAGCAGATAGCTGACCAGCCCGTGTCTGATATTATGTCAAGTATGGGTGGTAAGAGAGGGATAGACTATGAGGTTGGTTACAAGCTAGCTGTTCGTGCTATGCACAGTGATACGCTAGACGCATTGGAAGCATCGACACCACGAACATACATGGAGAGGCTAAGACTCGGTATAGCGAGGGGTGGCATAGGCGCGACTGATTACATTGATGAAGTGGTGTTCAATAAGCTGAGACAGGCAACTACACTTCAGAGCGTTGGTCGCCAACTAGACTTGCATGGAGTGCCCAAGGGCAAGCAGGCTGAGATACTGGCAGCGTATCAAAACAGTGGCTTGTCTGGAAAGGGTCGCGGCGGTTTCATGTCAACGCACGAGGGTAGCTTCGGTGACGTTGTTGACCCTTATGTAAGAAACTCTATAGGTCTCGGCGTTAAGGTTGGTGGTGGGATAGAGGACCTGTCGAGGGCAACTTCATTCATGGCAAACATGGCTAGTGGTATGTCGGAGATTGACGCTTACAGGAGAACCAGTGTAGGCTTCGTCAACTACGGCAGACCAGCTATGAGCGTGATTGATAACTACTTGCGCTACTTCTCGTACTTCTATACATACCAGAGACAACGACTAACGCAAGTACCCCAAGTGATGTTTGAGAAACCTTACCTCATGGGTGGACTGAGACGCCTGGAGCAGGCAAGGACGGATGCCACGTTCAGCGATGAAGAGAAGTTACTGCTTGAGGGCAGAGACAACAGCTTGAGGTTCTCTCCCCAGTACAGACCAGTGTCTTGGGATACATTCCCGCTATCATTGTATAAGGATGCTGTTCCTGAGGGTGTGAGGAATAACTATATACCTCACATCGGTGCTAGGTTCGCAGGCCCCGAGACACTTGGAGACGCGGCAGGGAACCTCGGGTTTCAGATGAGGGGAAAGCCTCACCCGTTCAAGGCTCTTACGCAACAGGCTCACCCCTGGTTACATGCCATGAGCTATGCGTATCAGGGAGACTGGGATAACGCATGGAGGACTGCTGCACCACTCACCGCTAGGGTAAAGCGGTGGTACGACACTGGAGTGTTTGGCGACCAGAAGGAATACAAGGTAGAGAACGAGAAGGACGAGAAGGAGTTGCGGAGGTTGTACCTGAGGGATGGTTTCAAGTACAATAAGGACTCGCCCGAGAACGCAGAGACAACAGCAGCTATCCAGCAGATAGAGGGTATCAGAACAGACTTTCAGGCTAAGTCCGGCCTGATTGTGAGGTTCAGTTCTAAGCAGGCTGCGGTGGCGAACCTACCACCACAGAGGCTTGAGGAATTGAACTTTATGCGAGCAGCGGATGGGAGACTACCAATCTTTTTCTCTAGCGGGCAAGTGGCGGCGATGAACAGAGACTTGCCATCTAGCGAGAAGCCGATTACGCAGATGCAGGCTGATGAAGCTGTGTCGTATGGTGTTAGTGCTAGCAAGTATGTAGCAGAGAGGAGAATGGACGCTGAGTCTAGCAGGCAAGCAGTAATCAGCGAGACTGAGTACACGCTTGAGCAGTGGCAGAAGCTCAATGCAGATGGTAAAGTGAGTGGTGCTCCCTATGTACCTCTTACCGAGTCCGCGCTGAGACAGTTGAATAGCAGGCTACAAGGGAAGAGCATGGAGCCTATTACTTTGGAGCGGGCTAGAGAAATGGAGAAAGAGCAGTACGTGTCTAACCAGTCTGCCCTGAATAAGATGGGGTCAGGTAATGTTGTGTGCGAGTCCGGCTACTGCTCTGCTTCTGTGCAAGACGCGCTGTGGGGTAAGACTGGGCACGGAGACGCAAACAAGCTGGGGTCAGTGCTTGAACAGCGAGGGTACACTAAGCTACCTGGTGGTTCCACTGCTCGGCATGGAGATGTGTTGTTTTCTCATGAGTATGGAGGAGACCCTATAGGCCATATAGGGTTTGTGATTAGTAACGAGGACGGCTCTCATAGCCTGATGAGTAACTATGAGGGAAAGCTACAGCTAAAGGACGTGCGCGGTGGAGATGTGTATCGCCCAGAGACCGAGTCGGAACTCGACTGGTTTCTCAAGAATGATTGGAAGTGATTTTCAATGGATGACAATGCAAGGCTCGACGCGATAGAACACCGTCTTGGTCGCATGGAAGCTACGATGGATGAGGTGAACAAGACGGTAGTAGGTCTCCGTATCAACGGCGCAGTGACCAAGGCACAGCTTCCTATATGGAAGTGGCTTGCAGTGTTTGTCATAGGCGGAGCAACACAGTATCTAATCAGAGTGATAACGTAGGAGGGTTTTGAGATGGACTGGAATACATTCCCGGAGCACGTTGCCACAGCGGTCAAGATTATCATCGTCACTGGGGTGGTCGGTACTGTAGTGATGGAACAACTCAAGCAGGTTGTCATTGTGCTCGCTGGCTACATCATAGTACCGCAAGCTATGGCGTTAAGCAGTGGCGTGATAGCTGCTGGTCTTGCTGCGTACTCGATGATGCAGTCTGGAGTGCCCACGTTCATTGCTGTACTAGCAAGTGTCGTAGCACTGAGTATGCCGAAGGTTATACACGACACAGTAAAGACCGTAGATAGGAGACGGTAGGAATGAAGAGGCTTATATTCAGAGCGTGGTGGAGCTACATTGCGAAGCAGTTGGAGGACGTTGCCAAGTTCCTACAGAAGAAATGGAAAGGCAACCCTCCGAGTAGTATCGAAGGGTTGCGACAGGACATTCACTCTGCGCTCAGGGAGGTGTTGTATCACGGTCGCGTCGTGGATTAGAGACTAACTCGGGATAACTCGGGTAACAAGGCGTCGGCCCCTGGTTGGGCCGACGCCTTACTGTTTGCTCCGGTGCGATGGCTGCCTACGGCTGCGGTCGCAGCCTCTGTGCCTGGAGGAATTCATCGGCGAGGAGCTCCTTGGTTTTAAGCCAACCGAACGGCCAATGCACCCCCCGCCGTCTCCTGATGTTGCGAGTAAAATACATTGTATTGCCAGGGGTGGAAAACTGGATATTCATCACCCAGACCTTGCGCGGCTCAATCTCTTCTATTGTAACAATCGCGACATTTCCACCAGCAGCCACAATGTCAAGCATCGTCTGCTTCTGCAATGCAGTCGGCTTGTTCGGATGCACCTTTATCTCCAGCCACCAGCTTTCACCCCTCGTTAGCACATACAAGTCAGGTATCCCTCCCTTGCCATAGGCTGAACCATGCGCCTTGTACACAAAAGCGTCGGGGTCATACAGCTTGATGTCCTTCACTATGCGCTTGGTCTCTGCTGTCTCGGTCATTGTTAGTCATCCTCTTCTGGTGTCCACGGTGGATACTTCTTATTCATGTGCTCAACTGGCATCGGTTTGTTTGTCACAAAAGCCACCCAGCAAATCGTAGAGTCGATAGGGCCATTACAATCTTCTACCTCGCACTCATTGCACTCATCACCTTTATAAACCCCGGAATGATAAGGACAGTACGGATGTTCCTCGTCATCGTGAATACACTGTCCTAGTTGCGCACACACTCGTTGTACTCTTTCATTGTTTACAGGTCTACTTTTACTCATGGCACTAATCATCCTTTCATTTCTCATCAAACGGGTCATCGTCAAACTGGTCATCGTTTTCTGGCGCATCCATCACTTCACCCTGCTCGTACATCATCATCAGCATGTTCCAGTCAAACCTTGCCCACATGAGGTTTACATCTCCAAACCTTGCACGTTTCAATATAGGCGGGCCAATTAACGCTTTATGGTTCTTGAACACACTGACAAGTGCTCTGCTTGACACTTTATCGAACTCCGTACCTTTGAGCGGGCCTATCTTTTGAGCAGAAGAAGCGTTCACCCACAATAGCTTCTTGATGCCATCTGGTGTAACCCCTTCTGCTATTGCCACTCCGCGAACAGCTAGGTCGTTAGTCATCACAACCTCGCTCTTGAAATACCCGTACACAGTCGTCATCTTGTTGTAGCCTATCTCGAACGGTGAGTTGAGTATAGCATCTATAAGTCTCTCCTCTATGGTGGTCGTCTTGCTCACCACCTCGTCTGCTCCCTTAGCGGCGAACAGCTCATTAACCACCTCGTCGAAGTTATCAGCTATCATCTTCCCTACCGCCAGTATCGGCAGCATGTTATCGCGCTGGCTCTCCGATACATTCTTCTCGTTTGGCAATGAACCATAGAACAAGCTCTCGAACACCTCACCTAACTCGAGGAAGTTATTCTGGAAAGCAAGCAGGATACCCCTTCTCATTTCTTTGCAGTCAATGCCGTCTTTCTCCCATATATTAGACAGCGTAGCTGCTGGTGGGTCGAAGCCCTCATCTCGGTCTGGTTCGATGACAAGCCATCTACGCACGTCCTGGTCTGTTTCCCAAGGCGTGATGCTGCTGATGATGCAGCCGGTATGCAACGTGCTCTCGCGCCATCCTCCGTCTGCTGTGCCTCGCAGTATGCCGACGCCTGCCTCTGCCGCGTTGCGGAGCATAGACAGTATCTCGATGACCTGCTGCTCTCGCTTGGTAGGCTGCACCACAGCAATGTCGCCCTCGTCGAACAACAGGGACCTCGCCGAGTAGCTGTACCGCGACAGCACACCGGCCACGGTTACATTCTCCTCATACGCGCTACCTACAATGAACGGCCCTCCCATCCTCTTGTATAGTGGTGCGCCACCGAAGAGGCCAAACGTCAGCGATGTCTTACCACACCCCGCAGGGCCTCTAATATGCACCAATGTTCTCCTTGGGAATAGTGATGCCCACGTATAGGCGAACGGTATCAGTGCAATAACATTCGCGTCGTTACTGTTCTTCAGCTTCCACGACTCACCTACAGCACGGCGAAGCAGGTTGTATATTTCTTTAGGACTATACCCTTCGCGTATCGGCGTATTGAGTTCTTCTACGCTCCACTCCAGCCAGTCAGGTTCCCTATCACTACACTCAGCTATGATAACGTCAGTGATGAAGGGGTCTGTCACCTCATACCAATCGTTATCCTTGGTCTTGATTACAATTCTACTGCCTGACACTATCACTATCCTGTCGTCTATTATGTGCATACCACTGCGTATTCTCTGATACCTACTCATCGGCGGAGACGTTGATATGAGATGAAACACAGCGTCCCTTAGCAACCCGCCAACCTTGCTCTTACCTATCTTTGTTATGCTGTTTAGCTCAGATATTATATCTACGTCTGGCGATAGCATCCCAGGTACTTTGCCAATAGCTACGGTGGGTAGCCGCACCAAGTTACCATGCTTCTTGCTCCACAGTATCAGGTCTGCTTGTCCCTCCGTGCGCTCATGCCCTATCACTCTGTAGTGCTCTTCCAGTATGGCGATAGCCTTGTCCGCTTGACCGAGAGCAGAACTCTCTATTGCCCGCCTCATGTCTTGGCGCAACTGAGCAACTGGTACGTCCAACACATTAGACAAGTAGCGTAGTGCATCCTCTTGTTGCAGGGGTTCCATAGCAGCAACGGTCGGCAGTAACTCTCTCTGCACCGTAGCCGCGTGAGTGCTAGGGTCATCATACTTCTTTATCGCCATCATCCAGTACGGTATGAAGTCCTCTGCATCTCGCCTGATTAGCGACAGGGACTCCTCGCCCTCAATCTTAGCGAAGTCAGCTATGTCCTCACCGTCTGGCAGCACGAACACCTTAGTGACAAACCCCATCCGAGCTAACTGCTTGCCTACACTTATCATACCCTTCTTGCCAGCATCATCAGTGTCCAGGCATACAACAATCTCTGCGCCAATCTTTGCATTGTCCGCAATGTACTTCGCGTCGGCTTGCTTGAGTGTCGTCGTGGCTATCGACACCACTGCCCAATCCTCACCAAGCCCGTCCTTGTTTTGCCACGCCGCGAACCCGTCCGCTATGCCCTCAGTGATAAGTATCTTACTCGCGCCTGCAATGTCGTCGGCACCCCATAGATATTGCCGAACAGTCTTCGACACATACTTCTTTGCTTCGCTATGCACGGACTGGTTGACGTACTTGCCCGACTTGCCAGTTATGTTAGGAGTCTCGTAGTCTTTCAGTGCTGCGGGGTGACCGTACTGCTTGACACTCACAGCACGGCCATTGACGTAGCTCGGCACTCCGTTCTTGAACCAGGGAAATATTATTCTCCTCGCAAGGGGCACGATTGGGTCACCTTGAATGTCCTCTATCACTAAACCAGCGGCCTTTGCATCCTTGAGCGATATGCCTTTACCCTCAATAAACTTGAGCAAGTCTTTACCGGCATAGCCAACTTTAAACAGGTCGAGTGTGGCGTCCGACAACCCGTACTGATTACGCATGAACTCTCGTAGCGTGTCGTCGAGTTGGCTATGCCAGAAGTCCACCACTGTAGATATTACTTTCTGTATCGCACGGTATTCCTCCTCTCTCTTGTGTTCGTTGGTCTTGCTCTTTGGCATCTTTACACCGGCGAACTCAGCCAGTATAGTACAGGCACCATTGAAATCCACACCGTCGCGCAACTCCACCCACCGTATCAGGTCTCCACCTTCGCCACAAGAGTGGCACTTGAAGTAGCCCTCGCGGTCTTTGACAACCAACTCGGTGGGGTTAGAGCCATTGTGGATTGGGCACGTACCACGCCACTCTCCAGGGCGACCTTCCTTGAGGTCGGGAACATCACCCTGGATGTATGACGAGATTGTTACTCTTGCCTTTATCTCTTCGGCTATCGGTGATGACACTTATTACCTAGCCTCCGAACATTCGCGCGAGTGCCTCATACGTTACTACGAACGCCAACACCGTCAACTCTGTCAACAGTATGACCTTGACTGTCTGTGCGTAAATGCCATACATATTTGGCCACTTCATTGTTATTCTCCTTCCTTATCTAGTGCGTATTGTACGGGCGGCACAACAAACTCATCTGGTACAGGTATCGGAGCAATCATACTCGCCGCCCACAACTCCCAAGCATCATTCTCTACGAACTTAGTGAAGCCTGCACTGAACCGCTCCCGCACCATCGGACTCATGCGGTTCATAAACATTGCTAACTTCCTGGTCTTTGGATTGTCCTCGCTACGTTTTCTCATCGTCACCATCTCCGAGCTTAACCTGCCTTGGCTTTGGCTTGTACTCCGTGTGCGAGTCAAATAACTGACCCTGTGCAACGTAGTCCTTGACACGCTGCACAGCATAATCAAAGTACTTCTGCTCTTTCTCTATGCTTATGCCGACACGCCCCTCGTGCTGCGCTGCTATCACCGTAGTGGATGTTCCACCGAAGGGGTCAAGCACTACGTCACCTGGCTTACTCCACACCCGTATTGCCATGATTGGTAGATGCACAGGGAACACAGCAGGGTGGATGTCTCGCTTCACCATCTGGTCGGGTACGGCACCCACTGGTGTAGTCCAGATAGCACGAATAGCGAGCTTGCGGTCGAAGTTTTCCACGCTATTCGGTGGCTTACGGAACGTAAGCAAGTTCTCTATTTCACCAGACGGGATACTCATGCGTATGCCAGACGGTGCCAGCCTCGTTGCAGCGAAAGGCTTACTCCATATCCTTCGCGAGTGGAATATCCACCCTGCGTCAACGAACGCGTCCACATACATCTGCTCAGGTAGCCGGTGGAAGCGACTACACATCGGGCAGTTTATCAGGCAGAACCCGCTCGGCTTTGTCACCGCGTACAGTAACGGTGTCAACTCCTCAATAAGTGCTTGGAGTTCTGCTTCACCCTGCCCCTTCTCATACTCCTTGCCGAAGGCATACGGCGGAGAGGTCACGGTAAGCTGGACACTCTCCGGTTCTATGCCGCCATGCTGTAACACGTAGCGGTTATCGCCATGAAACAGCAAGTGGTCTTCAACGCCTATCACGTCGTAGCTATTCGTCTCCAAAGGGGTCATCCCCTTCATCGGCAGCGTTGCTCTTTTTCACTTCCTCGCTGACACCTTTACTGCTCTTGTCCTCCTGGGCGGTGGACACCGGGGTCCTCTTCGAGCCTTGCTTACACATATCTCGCATTGGCTCCAGCCGTGCAGCGTCTTCGTCTGATATGTCACCAACCTTCGAGAGTGTTAGTTTACTGAACTCGATGCCGCCTTTTGCTCTCATTGCCTTCTCTGCACCAAAGTGAGTGACGACGTTCCAGTAATGCCGCCCCTTATCACGCATCTGAACATGGTACACTTCGCAAGCCGTGATACTTGTCGTAGGAGCCTGAAAGAAACGCGGTAAACTACTATCCTTCACCAGCAAGAACATACGCATCTTTTCCGCACAGGCTTTACCCTTCCCCGCTCCGCTGCCCCACTCATTATGCGGACAACCTTTACAGCTTACTTGCTCTTCGCCAGCCCGACTGATACCCGTCCTTGCATCAACGCTACTGCAATCAGGGAATGGGTCACTCGCATCACGCTCGTCGAAACCCTTCTCCCAATATGAACGTACACGATGCATGTGTAAGATAACAGCGTCGAAGCCCGCTGACCCCACAACAATGGTCTCATCATCCTCCGACTCAGCATCTTGGAAACCAAACGCTACAGTTCCCGCATGTTTCAACTCGATGTGTGGAAGAATGTTAATACCTAACCCATCTTCACCGAGCACCTCTAACATCTCTTCATCCATAACCATAATACCAGTGCTTATGTCCGCTGGTATTACACTGCCATTATCTTTCTTTGCCATGTTGCTCAGCTCCTTAGGATGCACTCCTGTGCCTTAGCACTATGTTCTCAGACGTCTTGATGAAGCTCGGCAACGTCGCGCCGTTCTCTATCTGCTCTCTTGCCCACGCCTGGAGCGACTGCCACGTTAGCCCCACTATACCCTCGATGTTCTGCCGACGGAAGTATGTTATGGCATCTTCCTTCTTTTCCTTATCCGTCCATGCCTTCACCTCTGT
>Ga0307991_1003297_pt1 | contig 10487 bp, 12 predicted proteins | sample EllFjometagen131_FD_203146 | JGI IMG/M metagenome (GOLD analysis project Ga0307991, IMG submission 203146) | Marine microbial communities from Ellis Fjord, Antarctic Ocean - #131 | ecosystem: Environmental > Aquatic > Marine > Unclassified | place: Southern Ocean | collected 2014-10-08 | reverse complement strand
AATTTGTAAAAGACAAATGGAGTGAACTCGCTGGAAATCAACCTTTTGAATATTTCTTTATGGATAGCTATTTTGATAACCTGCACAAGGCTGAACAGCGAACTGGAAAATTCTTCACGATCTTTGCAGCTCTCGCTATATTCATTGCCTGTCTTGGTTTGTTTGGTCTGGCAGCTTTCACTGCCGAACAAAAAACCAAAGAGATCGGTGTCCGCAAAGTTCTGGGAGCTTCAGTTCCCAGTATCGTATCAATCCTGCTGAAGCAATTTACTAAGTGGGTTGTGTTAGCCAACATAATTGCCTGGCCGGTCGGCTATTTCATCATGAAAAGCTGGCTGCAAAATTTTGCTTATCGTATCGATTTGAATGTAAGTTATTTCATATTATCAGGATTGATCACGTTATTGATTGCAGTAACTACTGTAAGTTATCTGGCAGTTAATGCTGCAAATATGAATCCGGTGAAAGCACTTAATTATGAATAGAACCCTTTGCAATTTCCCTTTATCAAAGGGAAAACGTAGAAAAGCAAGTAGGATAATGATCGTCTGCAACGCATACCGACATTTGAAAAGCAATAAGAATAGAAGTGTAAGGTAGGCAATTGCCCACCATATAGAAAAATGGCGGAGAAAAAAATAAATTAACAAAATAACAAGGAGGACACAATGAAAAAATGTTTAGTCGTATTGTTGCTACTCACATCACTAAGTTTGGTAGCAGTAACAGAAAACTTCAATTTCAAGTCGGAAAATGTAAAATTAGTACTTGAAAATGTAATTCTGAAAGATGTCAAATTCCACAACAGTGATCTTATCGAGGTTAGTTATAGCAAAAATGCAGAAATTAAATTTGATCATACTACACAAGTGCTTTCGATAGTTGCTCAAGAGGAAGATACAAAAATCAAACTCTATCTTCCGAAAAGTAAGAAATACCTTTATGAAAACAAGGATGGGATCTGTACCTTCGACAATGAAACTTTGAATTTTGATGCTGAAGATGCCTTCATAACAATTTCTAAAGAAAGTCTGAAAGTAAATGATTACAGTGGCGGAGATAGCGTTCTCATCAATGATGAAGGTATTTTTGTAGAAGATAGTAATGAATATATCCGAATTACAGATTCCGGTGTACACATCGAAGGTGATGAAACTGTTCATTTGGATGGAATATTGGGCTTTATTGTTGGATCACTTGTGAGAAGTGTCACAAAGGTCGCATTATCATCTATCGGCAGAACTCCAGACCAAACATTTAAGTACATTGTGAACAATGAAGACGAACATAATAGTACAAATTTTTATAATATCAAAATCTAATTATAAATCTTGAATTAACCTTTGTAATTAGTTAATAAAGCGCACAATATCTCAAGAGCCTTCCCTAAGAATCAGGGAAGGCTCTTATATTTTTATTATTCCCTATTAAAAACAATTAGACCAATAATTCCCTGCCCAACAAAGAACGAAGATATACTTAATATCAACCAATTTTCCTGCATTAAAACATTTCCGGCAATTTGTAACTGATTTATTATTACCATTGCAACAATCATAAAAGCAAAAGCAAAATTATTGGTCTTGTAATATAACTGATATTCACGTTCATCATATTTTTTATTTTTAATAAAAGCAAGCACTGCCATTAATGCCATGCTGGCACTTCCTGCTTTTCCAAATGTAAGAATGCAGATGCAGATAATTATTCCAATTACCAAAGTATAGATAAATCTTCTTTTCATATCTCCTCCCCACCAAAAACAATTACAGCAGCTGGAAGTGTATGTGAGATATAACCCAACCAAATAACCGTTACTACATCAATTGGACTTTTTTCTATAACAGCAAATATCAGGATCAACATTAAACAAAGACTAACAAAAATATTATAAGACATCCTGATGGATCTATACAGAATTTGAGATTCCCTTTCATCCAGTGTTTTTTGTGACTTATGAATAAACTTCCATAAACCCGATTTGTGATAAGCAAAATTGAAACTTATTCGCATTACTACCAAAGGTATTATTTCTAAGAATAAATAGAACTTACTACAATCTAATAGTTTTACAACATAGAAAATTATAAGCACAAATATAAGTGAAATATAATTTATTACTACTGCAGTGATATTTTTCTTCTTCATTTTTCCTCCAAATAAAATATCTCTTCCACATTAACTTTGAATACTCGAGCGATCAATAATGCTAACCTCATAGATGGGTTGAATTTTCCTTTTTCAATAGCAATTATCGTCTGCCGTGATACACTCACCTTTTCTGCCAGCTCCTGCTGGGTTAGTTCACCATTCATGAATCTGAACTGTTTTAATTTGTTTTTCAGATTAATCAATATAACCCCCTTTGTCATTGCGAAGAATCTTCCTATTTCTCTTCCGAAGCAATCTTAACTCACAACAAATATCCTTCTTCCAACTCACAAAACCAAAGTTATCTTTTAGTTACATTATGTCAAGTATTGTTTACATTTTGTTGTGTTTTATGTACTTGCTTTTTTTTCATAAAAATTTTCATTCCTGTCTAATTTGGGAATCTTTTTCTAAATATATATTCAAATGCCTTGACGGAGAATTAATATTTGTATCTTTTTATGTTATTAGCAGAGGGAAAAATATGGGAATGTATTTCAATGGAGCAAACTGCGATATCTATATTGGAAAAGGAGAGATTAGATGAGATTAAGTGATTTTAAAGGTATATTTAAAACAAGTAAAGTAGAATTCATAAGTGCTGTAAACATAGATGAAGATTATTATGTGATTAGCTTAAAGAAACCAGAAGGTTTGATGTGGAGACCAGGAGAGCATGCAATATTTACTTTGCCTGGAAATAAGGTTGCTGGAAAAAAATACAGAGCATTTTCCATTGCATCGACACCAGAAGAAGACGTAATATTGCTTGGAACGAGAACTGGTAAGGATGTTAGTAGTTTCAAACAAAATTTGATAAATATGAAACAAGGAGAACTTGTTAAATTGCGTGGTCCATTTGGCTGGTTTACATTGCAAGATAATAATTCACCAGTAGTTTTTATTGGTTTAGGGGTTGGTGTAACACCATTCAGAGCATTATTAAAGAGTTTTGATCAACAGGAAAATAGAAATGTAGAATTTATTTACAGCTCATCTAATGTATTCCTATTTAAAGATGAAATAAATAAAATAGTTGAACAGAATGATAAATTTAATATGTTCTATACTAATACTATGGACGAAACCAATGATGCTATATCAGAATCAGCAAGAAAATATGGTAATAAGGCATTATATTATATTGGTGGAAGTCAAAAAGCAATTAAATCAATAACCAAATTATTAAAAATGAATAATATAAAAAGTAAAAAAATTATAAATGATCCATTCTTGGGATATTAAGACAACTACTATGCTGTTTTAATATTTGTAAAATATCTTTGGATTGATATGGAAATCAAACAATGGGTAATAGGAAGAGTTATGAATTGGAAGAGTAAAAAGAAAGTTCTAGTGATCAATGCAGTTTTATTTGCTGTGTTATTTGGTTTGGTTTCCCTTAATAAAGAAGTCTTGAGACCAGCTTTGAATAGTTCACAATTAATGAGAATGTTAACTGGTTGTTTTCCTAATTTTATAGCAGCTTATCTTATTAGCCTGGCATGGGTATCAGCAGTGTTAATCCGGAAGTTAAAACATGCTAGATTGATCATCTATTTATGGTCATTTGCTGTATTTGCTATTTTAATGATAGAAGAGCTAAAACCTATGTGGGGAGCCAGTACACAATACGATGCATTTGATATCATTGCCAGTGGTGCAGGTTCAGCTTTAGCAATTTTAACTTATGAATTGATATCTTCTATGTTAAAAAGAAAGTTGAGAACTGACTGAACACAATAAATTGTAGAATTACTTAATATCAAACTGCTTGATCGTAAGAAGAAGATCCTAACGATGTAAACATTGAAAGAATTAATTAATGCTGTGGGTAGAAGTTATAAATGAATATTGAAACTAGAAAGTGGTTATTAATAATTGTCGGTATCCTGGCTGTTACGCTGGGAACCATAGGTGTGTTTATACCTCTTTTGCCAACGACTCCTTTCCTGCTGCTCGCATCCTTTTGTTTTGTGCGAAGTTCAGAAAAGTTACACAACTGGTTAATGAATCACCGACTTTTCGGCAAGTATTTAAAGCAATATATCAAGTATCGAGCTGTAACTATATTGACCAAGATCATCTCAATTTCTGTGCTTTGGATAACGATAATCATTTCATTTGTTGTGATTGATAATATTTATGCGAGGATTGTTTTAGTGATTGTGCTGATCTGTGTGACAATACATTTGGGAATGTTAAAGGTAATGAAAAAAGAAAGGTGCACTTGATTGTGCACCTTTAAAAAAAGTAATTTATATCACCCCGACACTTTTGCCGATCTTTTCAAATTTCTCCAAGGCCATATCAAGCTGCGCTCTTGTATGCGTTGCCATAAAACTTGTTCTGATAAGAGTATCATTCGGCGGTACAGCTGGAGGTACAACAGGATTTATGAATACACCTTCATCATCCAATTGTTTCCACATTTTAAAGGCATTCATCGTATCACCCACATGTAAAGGAATCACTGGTGTGCAGGAAGTTCCAGTATTATAACCCATTGCCTTAAAATTTTTCAGCATATAATGTGTATTATCCCAGAGTTTTTCTATACGTTCAGGTTCTTCTTTCATTATCTTTAACGCTTCTAAGACACTGGCAGCAGAAGCAGGTGGAAGTGATGCACTAAAAATAAGTGAACGTGCATGATGCTTTAAATAATGTATTACATCATAGCTACCGGCAATAAACCCGCCAACAGAAGCAAGAGACTTACTGAATGTACCCATAATTAATTCTACATCATCGATACAACCAGCCGCCATAGCAGCACCGCCACCAGTTTTATGCATTACACCAATAGAATGAGCTTCATCAACCATCACGCTGGCACCATGTTTCTTAGCAATCTTACAAATATTGGGAATATCAGCAATATCTCCTTCCATACTGAAAATCCCATCAACTACGATCAGGGCACCTTTACCGGCAACTTTCTTTTCCAAAACTGTATCCAAATGCTGCATATTATTATGACCGAATCGAAGCATTTTCCCCTGAGAAAGCATACATCCATCCAGAATAGAAGCATGATCAAATTTATCTGTTACAATAAATTCGTCACGATCAACCATAGCTGAGATTGCACCAAGATTTGCCATATAACCTGCAGCAAATACAAGTGAATCTTCCTTTCCAACAAATTTTGCCAATTCAGCTTCCAATTCTATATGAATATCAAGTGTTCCATTTAAAAATCTGGATCCGGCACATCCTGTTCCATATTTATCAGTTGCTTTTTTCGCAGCTTCAATTACACGTGGATGATTTGTCAGACCAAGATAACTGTTTGATCCCATCATCAGCATTTTCTTACCATTACACATTACTTCAGTATCTTGTTCAGAATTTATTACACGAAAATATGGATAATGACCCAATGCAATAATCTCTTTAGCTGCTGTGAAATTTGAAACTTTATCCAGCAAACCCATTATATAACCTCTTTATTGATATTTGTTATATACAAAAACAGAAATTAGAAAACGTGTGTCAATAAATAAAACAAAACGCTCCAATTTAGTTTTTATTTTAATAACAACATTTTATTAGTGGCAATCTTCCTGCCATTAGAAATTAATTTATAAAAATAAACACCACTGGAAACAGGTTTATTCGTCTGATCTGTACCGTTCCATGTAATTGAATGCTGTACTTCCCCAGATTCATTATAACATTTATAAGCTTTTATTTTCTGTCCTTTAAGATTATAAATTTCCAGCTTTGCATCCAGAGCATCTTCAGCAGCTAACGAAAAAGAGATCGTTGTGCTGGGATTGAACGGATTGGGATGATTACTCAAGGCTGTAATAATTTTTACTGTATTTTCGGTAGCATCAACGAATAAAAATTCAATTTCTAAAATTTCTGATTCACCTGCTTCATATTCTGCTGATAACCCTATTATATATTGCTGACCATTTACAAATCCTGTTAACTGATACGACATATCTGTGGTAGTTCCCTGTAGATCTCCATCCAGGTAAATGTTGTAATAGAGAAATGGTGATGTACTGCCCGGTTCCGGTTCTTCCCAGCTGAGAAAACCAGTACAGTTAACAAAAGCATTTTGAGGTGGATTGAGAATATGAGGAATGAAAATAGTTGTCTCAGTGATTATTGATTCATGACCTCCATCATATACAATACTGACTCCAAAAGTATAAGTTGTTCCTGGTATAATCGGTTCAGTTATGATAAAGAAGGCAGAAGTAATCGAACTGGCAACTAGGTTACCATCTTGATAAATATTATATCCTTCAATATCTTGAAGATATGTTGGATAAGCTGTTCCACCAGAAAATAAAAGATTAATGTAATTACCATTAATAACAACCTCGAACGGAGCTGGTGGTGCATAAGGTGACAATGTAGGTTCATAATCTACTATACCATATGCTGCATTATCATTACCGTCAATAATTGAAACATCAATAGGAGGATCATCATCCCATACATTATTTTCAGCCGTTATATCCATCGAACTGGCATTATAAACGCTATATTCTTCACCTGTATAGAAGATATTATCATAAATGCAATTATAACCATCGTCATCTGTGCTGGCATTATTCAGATCACCCAAATTTACAGTTGCATCTGCTGTCAGATAGAATCCTGTGTAATTATTATTTACTTTGTTATAAGTAAAAACAGCATTTGCAACACTTCCATAGAGCATAACTCCAGCTCCGGAATTGGCATTATTTTCTACAAAATTGTGATGAATATGGTTTGAAGTATAAGTTCCTTTTCCTGCATACAAATATATACCGGTATAATTGTAACTTACTTCATTGAACTCCACAATGGGTGCCATATTGTCATAACCAAAAAGATTAGCCATTGTAATTCCCTGCATATCATTATGATGAATATAATTGTTTGTGATCGTTGGGCTACAGGAATGGGAATTACTCTGCAGAGATAGTTGGACAGCTCCATAAGGGGAACCTCCAATAGCACATTGTGTAACTTCACAACTGTCAATAAGTACATTAGAATTATCCACAACCGTAATACCGCTTTTCTGGATATAGGCTATCTTGGAATGCTTAATTTCCATGTAAGATGGAGCATTGGAAGCCATTCCGGAAAATGAGATACCTTTCTGATGATTATCAATATACGAATGATCAATGTAAACTGGACTATTAATAGAATGAATTCCGTAATTATTCGTATCATCTGTATTGGAAATCCGGCAATAATCAAAATAACTTTCATTCATTTCATCTTCCAAACGGATACCGCCCCAATTCAAACCGCTATTCCCTTGAAATCGGATCGTATCATTAGAAGCACCTGCAGCCAGGATATTACCCAAAGATGTTATCTTATAATCTCCCATAGCAATTACTTCTACACCTGCTTCAATTGTAAGCGTTTCATCTGCAGGTATAATGATCTCTCCAATAATGTTGTAAGGACTTCCTGCCAAATCCCAGGTTCCAGATTGATTCCCTGTAACATCTGTGGCAAATATTGAAATACTCAAGGTTAACAAATACAAACTTAATAGAATTTTTTTCATGATCACCTCCAGATCAATCTTTATCCCAAAGTTAGGAATGAGACCTATTGTTTTTATACTTCACTCTTATTCATTCTCTCTTTAATTTTTCACTCTTTACAAAGCTTCCGTTTACTCTCTCTTTACGAAGCTTCTGCTTCGTAAAGTATTCATATCAGTAGCTTCTGCTACTCTTAAAATTCAATTTCATCTAACTCAATGATCAATGAATCATCCCACTCTCGATTATTTGCTGAACTATACTTCCAATCTTCAGGATTATTAACCAATCCTCGTTTTACTGGATTATAATGTAAATATTCCACTTTTTGTGCAAGCATTTTATCTGAAGAAATCAATTGTGGATGAAAACCTTCTTGCCAAACTTGATAAGTAGTTGATTTAAATTTTTTACGATAGTACTTAAATAGATCAAGTTTCCATTTATTCTTGTCTTTGTGTAATTCTTCTAATATTTTAACAGCAGTAAATCCTTTTAATGAACGCATTAAATCGGATAAATCAGGATGTTTAACTATTATGTGAAAATGATTATCCATAATTACATAGAAATAGATTTTCAAACCTTTTTCACTTTTGCCATAATTTAGCGAATCAATCATTATTTTAAAGTACTTCTTACTTGTAAAAACGGGAATCCATTCAACTATTGTTGAACTAACAAAATATATACCATTTTTTTCAATGATCTTATAATTACTTCTCATAATTTATTTCCCATTTTGTAATTACAAGTTTAAAACTCCATTCCCAACTAGAAAGTTAAGAATGAGCTCTATAATTTCTGCTTCTATATTCTCTCTTTACGAAGCTTCCGCTTCGTAAAGTACTTGGTTAAGAATGAGATCTATAATTTTACTGCTTCTATCTTTTTTCTTCTCTTAATCTGATTAACAATAAATACTGTAACTAATGCTATGGTGGCAATACCTGCTCCAATCCATTTTAATGAAGTGAGAAAAGTTACAATAACTGCAGCAATGCAAACTCCTAAGAATATAAAGAGAATTGATTTCCAAAATTTAAGTCCGAAAAGATAAGCAGCAAGAGAACCAGTCCAGGCGCCTGTAACTGGTAGAGGGATTGCTACGAATAACATTAATCCGATCTCTTCATATTTTTGAATAACAGCAGTTTTTTTGCGTGTCCTGGCGAAAATTGCTTCTAATATTTTTTTTAGGAATGGAACTTTGAAGCATATCTTTGTGATAAAATCAAAAAATAACAGGATAAAAAATATAGGGAACATATTCCCTGCAAGTGCAATTGGAATAACTTTCCAGAGTGGAAGTTTATATTTCAAAATACCGATCGGGATAGCACCACGAAGTTCAAATATCGGTATCATTGAAATGAGAAAAACCTTAATTTCATCGGGAGCATCGATCTTATCAACTGAAGCTTTAAGTTTATCTTTAAAACCTATATTTGCAAATAGGGAAAACGAAATACTTAAGAGGATAAGTAAGATCAGTATTTTTTTCATTTTTCCCATCCTTCAGCACCGATAAGAGGAACGAACATGCAGCCTCCCTCATTAGTATGAACATATCCATCTTCTGTTCTGGTTATAACTACCAATTGCTGGAATGTCCGATTACCTGTTGGGATAATAAGTTTGCCATTCATAGCAAGCTGTCCAGTCAAACTTTCAGGGATATCAGGTGCTGCAGCTGCTACAATTATTTTATCAAATTCACTTTGCTCAGGATGTCCGTCTTGCCATCCTAAAGTTCCATCTCCAAATTTATAATAAATATTTTTATAGTCTAATTTATTAAGCAATGTTTCAGCATTTCTGATAAGTGAGCTGATCCTTTCTACAGTGAAAACTTCTCCTACGATCTCAGCCAGTAACGCAGTTTGATAGCCTGATCCTGTCCCGATTTCTAAAACTATATCATCTTTCTTAAGTTCTAAAGTCTGCATCATTAAAGCCACTATATAAGGTTGAGAAATTGTCTGTCCCTCTCCAATACTTAGAGGTGAATCATTATACGCCAGGTGTTCGATATCTATTGGAATAAATTTATGGCGCGGAACCTTGAAAAATGCTTTTAGAACTCTTTCATCTGTTATTCCACGAGCAACAAGTTGATATTTTATCATATTTTCACAGGAAGAACTATGTTTCATTTGCCCTCATTATCTTTATTCTTATCTATCCAATTATTTAACCGTTCAAACGAATCTATTTTTGTGAAATCGGGAGATATTGGTGAAACTGATATATATCCATTTTTCACAGCATTGGCATCAGAGTTTTCTATTTCAGTCCAATGTGGTTCATCTCCACCGATAAAATAGATTGTTTCTCCATTAACATCCTTTTCTTTTCGGACAAAGTTGTAATATGTTCTATGACCAATGCAGGTAACTTTAATACCTTTGATCTTTTTATAATCCAAATTCGGGACATTAATATTAAGTATTTCTTTTTCTTTAATTTCATTATACACACCACTTGTAAGCATTTCACATAAATATCTTGCTGCAGTTATAAATTTTTGATCTTTGTATGAAGCTAATGAAATGGCAATTGCTTTATACCCCAGGAACATCGCTTCAATTGCAGCTGCTACAGTTCCAGAATACAATACATCTTCACCCATATTCTGTCCTGCATTAATCCCTGAAATGACCAGATCGATCGATTCATCTACTAATAGTTGTGAAGCTAATATCATACAATCTGCAGGAGTACCGGAAATTGCATAATGCTTACTTGCTTTTTCAATTATCTTCATTGGTTTAAAAAGCGAGATAGAATGTGATTTTGCACTTTGTTGTTCCAGCG
>Ga0307991_1003296_pt1 | contig 10488 bp, 10 predicted proteins | sample EllFjometagen131_FD_203146 | JGI IMG/M metagenome (GOLD analysis project Ga0307991, IMG submission 203146) | Marine microbial communities from Ellis Fjord, Antarctic Ocean - #131 | ecosystem: Environmental > Aquatic > Marine > Unclassified | place: Southern Ocean | collected 2014-10-08 | reverse complement strand
ATAAAACATCTGCTCCTGCTGTTACTGCAACCAATCCCGCTAAAGCTCCATTTAATGTCATTCCTACATCAGCAAGCTTGCTTCTATAAACTGAATAAATTAATGCTATTATCGTTCCTGTTGCTCCACCCAAAGTTGTATTTAAAAATACTATCGCAATACTTCCATCTCCAGTTAAAGTAGATCCACCATTAAATCCATACCATCCAAACCAAAGAATAAATGTTCCCAATACTGCCAAAGGAATATTATGCCCTGGTATTGCATTTACTGAACCATCTTTTTTGAATTTTTCAAATCTTGGCCCTAAAACAACTGCTCCCGTAAATGCTAACCAACCACCTAAAGCATGAATTACTGTAGATCCTGCAAAATCATGAAAATTCATCATAGCAAGCCATCCTTCACTACTCCAAGCCCAATGTCCAAATAATGGATAAATAACTCCTGCTATAATCGCACTAGCTATTACATACCCTGTCAATTTTATTCTTTCTGCAACTGCTCCAGATACTATTGTGGCTGCTGCTCCTGCAAACATTACCTGAAAAACCCAAAACATTATTCCTGCGTTATCTCCTGTTGAAATAAAATCACTTAATCCAAAGTTTGTCATTCCAATAAATTTACCTTCTCCAAACATAAATGCAAATCCTATCATAAAATAAAGTAAACTTCCTACCGCAAAATCCAAAATTCCTTTTGCCGCTACATTTACTGAGTTTTTTGCTCTTACAAATCCTGACTCTAAGGCAATAAATCCAACTTGCATAAACATCACCATTGCACTAGCTACTCCCAACCATACTAAATTTAAATTCCCTTGTGTAGTTGGAACTTCTTGTGCTGCATTTGCCAAATTTGATAAAAATATAAACATTCCTAACATTCCAAATATTTTTTTCATTTTAATTACCTCCCGTTTAACTTTTGATATATTAATTATACTTCATTTTGAAGTATTAATCAAATATATGTTTTATATTTTAATCATATATTATATATATGATTAAAATAACGAGAGTTGCTTCTAATTTAAAAACTCAATAAAATTATAATTAATAATTTTCTACTTCCTCTACTGTAGGCAATGATGAAATAGCTCCATATTTAGTTGTCACTATTGCACCCACCTTATTTGCAAAAGCAATTATTTCTTTCAATTTATCCATTGTATTCCATTTTTCTTCTTGTGCTACTTTATACAATACTGCTCCGACAAATGCATCTCCAGCTCCAGTTGCATCTATAGCTTTTACTTTTATACTCTCTACAATTGCATTTTCATTATTTTTACTTATAAATGTACCATTTTTACCTAATGTTATTGCAACTATTTCTGCTCCTAAATTATGTATTTCTCTTACTGCTTCTTCTCTATTCTTTTTTCCTGATATAATTTCTGCTTCCTCTTCACTCAATTTTACAAAATCAGCAAATTTAATCATTTCTTTACTTTCTTCTATAAATTCACTCATTCTATTCTTCCATAAATCTATTCTATAATTGGGATCAAAAAAGATTACTTTTTTGGCTTCTCTCGCTTTTTTGGCAATTTCTTTATAGGTTTTTCTCAGCTCTCCACCTAAAAGTGCTGTTGCCGATCCAAGATGAATTATTTTTGCTTCATCTAAATCTTTTTTGGAAATTTCTTCTATTTTTAATAATTCATCTGCTCCTCTATTAAATACAAAATCTCTTTCTCCATCACTTTGTATAGATACAAATGCAAGTGTTGTATTACTATTATTATCAAAAATAAGATTATCCGTATTTACATTTACATTTTCTAAACTTTTTTGTAAAAATATACCAAAAGGATCATTCCCAACTTTTCCTACAAATGAAGATTTTCCTCCCAATTTTGCTATACTTGCAGATACATTAGCCGGAGCTCCTCCAGCTTTTTTGATAAAGTTTTCTCCTTCTACTATTGTAGTATCTACATCTGAACAAACAAAATCAATCAAAAGTTCTCCAACACACATAATTTTTGACATATAATCACTCCCCTATTTTAGTTATAGATTCTCGAATAATCAATTTTGGATCTAATACAATATTTTCTATATTTTTACCATTAATTTTCTTAATTAAACTTTCTACTGCATTTTTACCCATTAAATTTAAATTTTGAGAAACTGTTGATATTCTTGGTTGAAAAAAGTCACACATCTTATCATTATCAAATCCCAAAATTGAGATATCTTTTGGTACTTTTATTCCTCCATCATTTAATGCTCTGATTAAACCCATTGCCATAATATCGTTAAAAGAAAATATTGCTGTTGGTTTATTTTTTAGTTTTAATATTTCTTTTCCAACTCTATATCCACTTTCCAAAGTAAAATCACCATTAAATATAAATTCTTTTTTGAATAGTCCTTTTTCCAGCATATAATTTTTATATACTTTATATCTTATATTGCTTACAAATGCTTCTTCATGACCTAAAACAGCTGCAATTTCTCTATGCCCTTTTTTGATTAAATAATCTAATCCCTCAACAATTCCTTTTTTACTATCTGTCGTAATTGAAATAATATCTTTATTTTTCAAAAAAGAATCTATTGTTACAATTGGTATTCTTGATTTTTCTATTTCATTTATTTCAGAATCATTTTCACCTAATCCTATAAAAATAATACCATCTACTTTTCTTTCTGTAGCTTGTTTAATATAAGATTTATTTGTTTTGCTCTTCGTATCTCTCGAAAATAATATAATATCATAACCTAACTTATTAGCCTTTTTTATTATACCGTCTACAAAATCATATCCTCTATTTATTTCATCTTTTATTTTATACCTTGTTAATAAAAAAACACCGATTGTTTTTGTTTTATTTGTTGCTAATCCCCTTGCAATATTATTCGGAATATAATTTAATTCTTTTGCTATTTTTTTAATTCTTATCTTTGTTTCTTCACTAATATCTGGTTTGTCATTTAATGCTTTTGATACCGCAACTTTGGAAACTTTTGCTATTTTTGCTATATCCTTTAATGTAATATTTGAAATAAAAGCCACCTCCTTAATCGGTTAAGTAAACTAAGTATACCCCTTTTTTTTATTTTTGTCAATAAGAAAATTATAGTTTTATTTAAAATGACAAAAAAGAATATTTACTTTAAAAGTAAATATTCTTTATATATATTTCTCTTTAACAAATATATAATTATAGAAAAGAAGAAGAAGTTTCCTGCTCTGAGCAAGAAAACTTTAACATCTCACTTAATAATTTATTCTTTATTTTCGTCATCAAAATCAAAAGATTTATACATATCCTTTGGTGTTCCTTCTTCAAAAAATTCTTTGCTTTCATTACTTTTTTTTATCACTCCTACTATCCATGATAAAAAAATAAAAAATAAAACTGTAGCTATAATAACACCAAAAATCTGTAATGTTTCTATAAATTTCATATTTCTCCTTTCATTTTTCTTTATTTAAATCTCTTTTTTGGCAGAATCCTATATTTTTTTATACAACTTAATTTATAAATTCACATTATTTATTTTATTAATCTTCATATATTAATATCTATAGTCCTTTCTTGAGAACCTCTATATTCTTCTTTCGATATTTTCAATATTTTTTTCTCTAAATCAAATTATTTTTTATCAATCAAAAATAATTTTTCTAAATATTTTGCAACCGCATCTTCATTATTTGTTCCAATCATTTCATGATCATTTAAGGCTTCTTTTACTTTATAATGAGCATTCCCCATAACAATTCCTTTTTTGACTACCTTTAGCATTTCATAATCATTAAAGCTATCTCCAAAAGCTATCACATCATCTAATTCTATATTTTCTTTTTTGAATATTTCTTTTATTGCTTGCCCTTTCGATATTCCATAGGGAGTAATTTCAAGACAAATTGGTAAAGAAAACATGACATTTACTTTATCTGAATATTTATCTAAAATTATTTTTTCTACTTTTACTAGTGATTCATGATTATCACTCATAAAAAATAATTTTATTGCAGAACAATCTTCTATTTTATCAAAATCAATTAAATCATAATAAAATCTACTTTCTTTTGCGAACTTATCTATTTGTTCCGTCGGTTGATCTAAATACCAATGATCTCGAACATACATATTACGTTGTATATCTTTTATATCTCGAACCTCATCTAAAATCTCTTTTATAATATCTGACTTCAAATTATGTTCTATTATCATTTTCCCTTTTGGATCTTGAATTATTGCTCCATTAGATGTTATCAAATAACTATCTAAATTCAATTTTTCTTTTACCTTTCCTGCATCAATATGATGTCTTCCTGTAGCTATAAAAAATTGAATCCCTTTTTCTCTTATCTTTTTTATAACATTCCTAGAATATTCTGAAACTTCTCCATTTGAATTTAATAATGTCCCATCTAAATCAGAAACTACTGCTTTATATCCCATTTTTCACTCTCCTATTCTATTTTTCAACAATAAATTGAATTTATTTATCCATATATACCTACTTTATATATTTTTTAATTATTTTTTCATACTCTCCACTTTTTTGTATCTCTTTAACATTCTTATTAAAAAGGTCTCTAATTTTTTGATTTTTGAATAAAAACCCACATTTATTTTTTTCAAACAAATAATAATATTCAATTGGCTTTAAATATTTTTTCCCATTATCTATTTCAGATTTGTTTTTGAAATATTCAAAGATAAATCTATCTACTATAATCGCATCTACTCTCTTTGCATAAAGCATTTTTACTTGTTTCTCTTGACTCGCTATTTCATAATATTTTTTGTTTTGATTCGATAACATATCTGCTCCTTGCCACGCTAAAACAGTATGATTTTCTAAATCTATTTCACTTTTGATTTCATAATTTTTTTCTGCCAATGTAACTAATATGTTCTCATACTCATAAATCATATTTGAAAGATAATTTCCTGAAATGAAATTATTTTTATTCATATCACAAATAACATCAACTTTATTTTTTTCAAATTCTAAAACTCTTCTTGAAGATGGAAAATAATAACATTTTATCTTATAACCCTCTTTTTCTAGAGCTTTTTTGATTAAATCAACTATTATTCCCGAATTTGAATCTTTTAATACATATGGTGGCAATGTGTCACCAAAAGCAACTTTTATTATTTTTTCATTTCCCAATATATTCATTGTTAATATTAAAAAAATTATACTTTTTAAAAATATACTTTTTCTATTCATTTCTTCTCCTTTTTTTATTTCTTTAAGAAAACATTTGTATCCATTTTCTCTAATTTCATTTCCACTTTTTTGGCATTTATCTTGATTTTTTCCCCTTTATTAAAAACAGGTTTATATTTACCTTTTTCAATATCCTTAAATTCAAGTATATATTCTCCAGAATTCCCAAAATTTAAAATTACTAATATCTTTTTTGAATTTTTTTTTATAAAATATGCCATAACTCTTCTTGCTTTTTTTTCTTTTCCTCTTTTCATTTCAAATACATCAATCAATTCAATTTTTCCATCTTTTATTAGATTAATATTTTTTTTTCTGAATTTAGATAGCTTTTTTATATGCTCTAACATACTTTCTTCATTTTCTTCTTGTTCTTCTACCGAAATTCCATCAATTTTTTTATTATAAACATCTGTCCAACTTGTCATATCCAAGCTATTATTATTTTTAGACCATTCCATTGGTCTTCTTCTTCCTTCATCTCCATCTGCACCATCACCTTTTGCTCCAATTTCATCTCCATAATATAAAGTCGGCATTCCAGGTAATGTAAATAATAAAGAGGCATATACTTTTACTCGTTCTATTGGAATATAAGTTGAAAATCTATCTAAATCGTGATTTGACATAAATCTCGCAAATTCTGCATTTTCAGGAAATTTATTTTGCTCTTCTATCACTTTTTTGACATCTTCTACAATTCCTGTTGTCATTGAACCTTGCATTGCAAAGTCAAATACAGAATCCAATTCATTATCAAAATATGGTTTTATTTCTTCTAAAGTTACCCAAGCTTCCCCTAATAATAATACATCTTTATTTTCTTTTTTTATCTTTTGTCTAAATATTTTCCAATAATCATGACTTGGTCCCTTCACATAATCCAATCTATATCCGTCAACTCCATCATTATTATTTCCATCTTTATTTGGATCAAACCAAAATTTAGCTATCTCTGTATGAAAATTAATAACTTCCATATTATTTGTATTCCAAGCTGGCATTCTAGAATTTATACTTTCTCTTCTGGCATCATTTGATTTAAAATACCAATCGTGATAAATTGTATTTTTCAAATTAGAATAATAAAACCATCTATCATATTTAGAATATGGATTTCCATATGAATCTTTAAAATGTGGCTCTTGACTTGAACAATGATTTAATGGCAAGTCTAAAATAATATACATACCTTTTTTGTGAATTTTTTTTACTAATTCTCTATAATCCTCCATTGTTCCAAATTCTTTATTTATTTTAAAATAGTTACTAATATTATAGCCGTGATAACTAGGTGATTCAAATATTGGAGTTAACCATATTATATCTACACCTAATTCTTTTAAATAATCTAATTTATTCTCTAATCCTTTCAAATCTCCGATTCCATCATTATTTGAATCAGAATAACTTCTTAAAAATATTTCATAAATAAATTTCCCTTTTGCCCATTTTGGAAAATCATATTTTTCTAATTTCCCAATTTCTAATTTTTCATTTTCTCCAGTTTTTAATAATTCACTATCTACTTCTTTAATCGTTTTTATATTCCAATTCGTATCAAAATTTGAATATGCAATTTCTTTAAAATTAACTGGCATTATTTGATTAATCCCCTTTAATATCATAATATCACTTTTTTGAAAATCATACATTTTCAATCCAAATCCATTATCAGACATCATTATAATCATACTGTTATTTAAATTATATAAATTTGGATAAAAATATGTTACTCCTAATTTTTCTCCACTATACTCTTTATCTAATACTTTCAAAGTATTCTTAGCAATTCTTATTGGTAAATATTTCCCAATTTCTTTTAAAACTCTATTTTTTTCAATATTTCCAATAAGGATTAAATTATGACTCACCAACATTTCTTTTGTAATATCTGTATCTTTTATTATTAAAGAATCAATATTTTTTTTATTTTTTAAATCTGCCCTTACTCCAGATGCAATAATATATCCATTTCTATCCTTGCTTGAATAAATAATTGCTAAATTATTCCATAATTGTTTTTTATTTATCGAATAATACTCTCCTAATTGTATATTTTCTTTACCTAAACTAATATCTGCTAATTTTTTTGCTCGTATTTTCACTTTTTTGAGTGTCAATTTTTGCATATTACATCCATTTATAAATATTAAATTTATTATTCCTATTATTATTATCATAAGGATTTTTTTCATTTCCAATTCCTCCATTTTTCCATTTACTGTATATTTTCCAGCCTATTCAGATCTATTTTCTTTTTGCCATCTTGTAACTCTTCTAATATATTTTGCAATATTTTCATTGACATTTATTTCTTTTCTTCCTATTCGTTCTACTCTTTTCATATGGTTATTATTCAGTTTAATCTCTTCTATTTTTATAGTAGCTTTTACTCTTTGATCTGATTTTTTTATATCTATTATTTTTGGCATATTTTTCCCCAATATAACCACTTAATTACTCATACAGGCTTCTACAAAATTAATACCTAAATATGTAATTGTTACTATTTTTCCACCCCCACCCCAAGTATTAGCAACCTTTACACATCTTAGTTTTATTAAATTGTCAATACTTAAAAAATATGTTTCATCATCAATTTCTTTAAAAACTTCATCTTTTTTTATCGTTGCAAACCTATCAAAAAATTCTTCATTTTCTATACTTTCTGTTCTTCTATTTTCTCTATCATATTTATATATTATATCTAATATCTTTGCATCTTGTGGAGTTAAAAATTTTATTGTATCTATATAAGTCATTCTTTTCTCTTCTTTATACTCTGCATTTGTCCAACTCCCTAATAAATTCACCCATAAATCTTGTAAATCATCATTTTCTTCAAGTGAAGCATTTTCCAATATTGGAATTAAGAATTTTGGGGGAATTGGTTGCATTAATTGTTTTGGAAATTTTTTATTATACTTATCAGCCATTCTACATTGACCTTCCCATCTAAAAAATTGTACCCTATCATTTAACAAACCTATTATTGAATCATCATTTATTCCAGTTAATCTCGTTATAAATCCACCAATTTTCTCTCCCGTTTCTAATGTTTTAACCCCAAATTTTGATACTTCACTTATAGCCTTTGATCCTTCAATTAATTCATCATTCAATTAAATCTCCCCCTTTATTTTTTCTTAAAAATTCCAAATAATTTTTTATTTAAGAGTTCTCACAATCCATTATTCATTTAACACATAGTTATATATCGCTTTCCTGCTCAAATAAGTAACTACCCAAGCACAGCCTTTATGTCCTCCGCAACTATCTCTTAAAGTCCTCTTTTGAAGGTAATACCATAGAATACTTACTTGCCAATATCTGCTTAATTCCAACCTTTGATATAAGCAACTATCAATTTGTCTTTCCATTTCTCTAACTGTCCAGTTTTCCTGTTTAGATTCTATCTCATAGAATTTTCTTTCTTTTATATCCTTTATTCTCATAAGTCTAATATAGTGTGTCCAACTAAGTTCAAAAGGATTGATCGATTTCGCAATCAATGATTTCGTTTTTTCATCATCTGAAAATACAATATAAAATTTTCTCATTATTTCAATATTTCTTACCCCAAAACTTTTTCCAAATTCTTTAGTTAATTTTTCAAAAAGAGTCTTTATTAATTTTTTCCCATACTTAGCTCTATTTTCTCCATTTTGCTCTTCTTCTACAATTTGTCTACCTATTTCATAATAAGTTAAAGTCATTAATGAATTTACTGTTGTTAATACTTGCTTCCTTGCATTTTCCAGTAATTTTTTTATATTCTTATATAGATTGTTTTCTTTTTCTAATTCCACATTATTACAACTCCCTCCAACTCCACTTTTATATAAAAAGAAAGGAATATTTATATTTACCACAAAACTATATTTTACTATTTATTTCTAAGCTTATCAAAAAAGCCATTGAAAAGGCTGCTTGTATATTATACCCTCCTGTATCTCCATCTATATCCAATATTTCACCTGCAAAAAATAATTTATCCACCAATTTAGATTCCATAGTTTTTGATGATACTTCTTTTAAATCTATTCCACCTTTTGTTACCATTGCAATACTATAATCTCCTATTTCATCTACTAAAAACTGATGTTCACAAAAATTTTCTATTATTTTATTTCTAGTTTTTTTATCAATATTTGCCAATTTTAATTCTGAATCTATTTTTAATTTCCCTAAAATCATTCTTATTAAACTTTTAGGAATTTCATATTTTTTTATTAATGTTCCTAATAACATTTTTCCATTTTCTTTTGTTTCTCTTATAAATATATCTCTAAAGTCATTTTCACTTTCATTAATTAAATTTATTTTTAATAAATCTTCGTTTTCTATATTTCTTGAAAAATCTAATATTCCCGGACCTGTTAAACCTGTATGAGTAAAACCAATATCTCCAATATGTTCAGCAATTTTTTTATTATCTCTATATAAACTTACAATCCTTTTTTGTAATGAAACTCCTGATATTTCTGCCAATTCATAATTTTTTATGAATACAGGTGTAAGTGCTGGTTTACATTCTATTATTTTATGCCCCAATTTTTTTGCAAACTTATACCCATCTCCTGTTGATCCAGAAGTTGGATATGATTTACCTCCTGTTGATATAATTAAATACTCACATTCATAATTCCCTTTTTTGGTCTCAATTAAAAAAATTTCTTCTTTTTTATTTATTTTTAATACTGTTTCAGTATAATTAATTCTCACTCCATTTCCCTCACATAATTCCAAAAGCAATTTTTTTACATCTTTTGATTTTTCTGTTATTGGAAAAATTTTCCCATTTTTGTCTTCTATAATATCTAGATTATTCTTTTTAAAAAAATTAATCGAATCTTCATTTTTAAATTTATTTAATGCTGTTTTTAGAAACTTATAGTTTTTACCATAATGATCCAAAAAATCTTTTATTTTTCCTGAATGAGTTATATTACATCTTCCTGCTCCAGCCATCAAAAGTTTTCTTCCTACAATATCATTTTTTTCTAAAATAAGCACTTTTTTGTTTTTTATATTAATTGCAGAAAACATTCCTGCAGGGCCACCACCAATTATTATTACATCGTATTTTTTCAAAATCTACCTCCATTATTATTTTTATATTTCGTGATTATAATTTTTTCATAACACTCACTTATATCAACAACTCTTCCAATTTCGTAAGAAAAGTCAAGATGTTCGATGCTATAATAGGTCTTGACCTTCCCAAAATTACTTTGCTATAGGTTTCTCCTTATCAGGGAGAAAACGCCAACAAGGG
>Ga0307991_1003294_pt1 | contig 10496 bp, 11 predicted proteins | sample EllFjometagen131_FD_203146 | JGI IMG/M metagenome (GOLD analysis project Ga0307991, IMG submission 203146) | Marine microbial communities from Ellis Fjord, Antarctic Ocean - #131 | ecosystem: Environmental > Aquatic > Marine > Unclassified | place: Southern Ocean | collected 2014-10-08 | reverse complement strand
TTTTCATAGAAGTGACAACCAGTTTCAGGGTCTCTTTGGAGGCGCCAATTTTCCCCGTTAACCGTTTCCTGTTATTGCGCGCCTGTCGGATTATTCTTTCGGACTCCACTAATTTTTCAACGGGGATGCCAGTCTCTTCAGAAATCTGTTCTTTTTCGCCATCTCTCATCCGGGAAAATATCTTATCGAGAGTATTGAGTGACATTCCCGTCCGTTTCCTGCATGCTGCTATTTCCCGATCACCCCTGTTAATATCGGCAACGACTTTCTTAAGTTCCAGAACCATCCCATTTATGCGCCTCTTACTGAAATTTATATCCTGACAGAGTTTTATGATTTTTCTGAGATTTTTTTCCAGTTCCTTTTTTATGTTTTCTTTCTCAAAAGCATCCAACTCTTTTCTTTTCAGATCTGCCTTCAGCATGGCATCCCGTGCATCCAACTTTGCCACCCTGCCGGCAAGTCTTTGCACCCTTTCCCGATGTACATTCTCTTCAGTAAAACCATTTTCATCTTCAAGATTATCAACAACAGTTTTTACCTTTATCTTGTCGTCTCTGAGCCTGTCTCCTATATCCACAGCCTTTTTTATAAAGATCGGCAGACTGAAAAGGGTTTCTTTAATTCTCTTTTCCCCATTTTCAATCTTTTTCGCTATTTTTACCTCTTCCTCACGGCTAAGCAGGGGCACAAGCCCCATCTCCCTCAGGTACATTTTTACAGGATCCCCTGTCTTGCCTAGCGCGGCCAAGGGCAAGGGCAGTATTCCATTCTTTGTTTTTTCTGGAGCTTCCTGGGCTTTAGCGACCGGTTTACGGATAATCTTTCCATTCTTGTCAAAATCGACAATTTCAATATTTTTCTCATGGAAAAGCATCAATATATCGTCTATCTGTTCTGAAAATATAATGTCGGACGGCAGGGTATTGTTGATATCCTCATAAGTGAGAAACCCATTCTCTCTGCCCATCTGAATAAGCTTGTTTACCTCATCCGACTTGATTGGTTTTTTCATTTTTGGTTAGTCCTCTCTCTTCTTTTAACAAATTATTCCTCTCCTGCAACAGGCTATCGCTCAATTCCCTGTCATCCATCTCCCGGGCTCTGATCAGTTCCCTTGTCAGCAGAGCGCGCCTGCCCTTTTGCCATTTGTTCCGTACCTGTTTGATGTTGTCGTCAAAAACCCGGTCGGCAATCTCTCTCTCGGAGAAAGGTCGCTCCATCATCAATTGCAAGAGCCGCTCCTTTACCGAGCCGTTTTCCAGAGCACCGATCAGAGAGGTCATGTCGCCTGTCTCTTCGGTTATCGTCTGCCCCAGTCTTTTCAATGTCTCTGAAGTAAAACAATCCAGTATGCCCTCCCGTGTTACCTCAGGGATTTTCTCGGGATACTCCGTCATCATATAAATAAGGTTTAATTCCACTTTGTCAACTTTTCCCGTCCTCTTTTCCGGAGACGTGGTCCTGCCGGTGGTCTTGGAATTGACAGATGCCTTCCTTACCTTGTCTTTTAAAAGACCCTGTTCGATACCAAGTTTTTCGGATACCCTTTTTATGAACAGGTTTTGTTCTACACGGTCACTGATGGTGCTTATAAAAGAGATTGAATCCCGGCTTACATCAAGATTGTCTTCAAGAGTAGCGCTGTTACCCATCATTTTTTCTATATAGTAGTCCACCATCATCGGGGAATGAGCTATAATATCCTCCAGGGCCTCCGGGCCAAATTTTTTCACATAGTCATCAGGGTCATATCCCTCGGGGAGAACGACCACCCTGGCATGCATATTCTCCTCAAGAAACAGTTTCAGACTTCGCTCTACCGCGTGTCTGCCCGCTTCATCTGGATCAAAGATGACTGCAACATTTCGAGTGAATCGCCTGATCAGTTCGACCTGCTCTCTGGTCAGAGCGGTTCCCAGTGTTGCCACCACATTGTTAACCCCGGCATCCCTAAGGGAGAGAAGATCAACATATCCCTCCACAATTATAACGTAATCCTTATTACGGATGCTGTCTTTTGTTCTGTACATGCCATACAGAACCCTGCCCTTTGTATATACAGGAGACTCAGGCGAGTTGAGGTATTTAGGCATATTGTCACCAAGGGCCCGGCCGCCAAAAGCCACAACCCTGCCACTTAGATCTTCTATCGGGAAAATCAATCTCCCACGAAACCGGTCATAGAATCTGCCATTATCTTTAGATATGATAAGACCGGTTTTTTCGACAAGTCCGAGGGGAACCTTTCTGTCTTCAAAATAGTTAACAAGGTGGCTCCATCCTTCCGGAGAATACCCCATGCGAAATTCTCCGGTTATAGCAGCATCCATCTTTCTCTTGTTAAGATAATCACGAGCTGCCCGGCCATTTTCGGAAGAAAGCTGCCCAGAAAACCAATCCGCCGCCATCGAGTTTATTCTGTTCAGTTTTTCCTTCTCGCTTATCACTGTCCTTTCCGCGCCGGTCATTTTTCTCACAGGTATCTCGATCCCGGCTTTATTAGCCAGATATCTTGCCGACTCGGCAAAACTCGCGCCGTTTATCTTCATCAGAAATGCGAAGATATCTCCACCTTCTCCGCAGCCAAAGCAGTAAAATATCTGTTTTTCGGGGTTAACGCTGAAAGATGGTGTCTTCTCCTTGTGAAAGGGGCAGAGACCGACAAAATTTCTGCCGGCCTTTTTCAGAGTAACATACTCTGAAACAAGGTCAACGATATTTACCCTGCTCTTTATCTCTCCTATCTTTTCCTGAGGTATATGTCCTTGCAAGCTGTTCTTACCTCTATGGACAAAAGCTTGATTCTGTTGACTTATGAGGATTTTTGTTCAAAATCAATGGATACGGAAAAAATAACCACATACATATAGTTCATATTCTCAAGATTGTTTCTTGAGCATAACGCAGAGATTGGGCGAAAAGACCATTAATCAACGAAATGTTCATTGCTCAGGACAATCTCGCCTTAACCGCCTCGCCTACAGCTTTTCCGTCGGCTTTTCCGGTTAACCTGGGCATAAGAAGTTTCATCACCTTTCCCATATCCCGGATGCTTCCAGCGCCTGCTTCTTCTATGGCATTTTCAATCTCCACCTTTATCTCTTCTTCCGGCATCTGCTCCGGCATGAACCCCTGGATTACCTCGATTTCCTTCCCCTCTTTTTCTGCAAGCTCCAGTCTCCCCCCATTTCTGAATTGTTCAACAGAGTCCTTTCTCTGCTTTATCATAGAGGACAATACCTGCAGGATTTCTTTCTCGCCAAACTCGTCCTTTAAATCTATCTCTTTGTTATGCAAAGCCGATTTGATCATGCGAAGCACAGACAACTTCGCCTTATCTTTATCTTTGGCAGCTTTGATCATTTCATCCGAGATACGATCTCTTATATCCATCTCATCTTTACCTTTCTCTTTTTCTACAACAGAGGGTGTATTGCAAAGGTCACGTCATTCTTCTCTGTGTCTCCAAGCCTGAGCATTATCCCATGTTATCACTCAATTTCCTGCCTCCCAGAATGTGAACATGAAGGTGAAAGATTACCTGGCCGCCATCTTCATTACAATTGACAACCGTCCGGAAACCCTTTTTGTCAATTCCCTTTATCTTTGCGACTTCCTGCACCGCTGAAATCATGCTATCCATCATGCCTTCCGTTACATCCATAAGAGTTCCCACGTGTATTTTAGGCACTGCAACAACATGAACGGGGGCCATCGGATTGACATCATCAAATGCTAGAACATTCTCGGATTCATAAACAATCTTCGCTGGTATCTCTCCCCTTACAATCCTGCAGAATACGCAATCTTCCATCTGACAATCCTCCTACTGAATCTCCCAGCAACCTGGTGAGAAGAATCTCCGATTGTTTAGTAAATTGGATATTATTTTCTACCAGAAAATAATATCGTCAATGCACTTATCCCGTTTATCGGGGTAAGGAAAATGTTTATTTTTTATTCGCTCCCCAACTCCGCCGCAAGCAGCAGGGTTAGCGCTCGCTGTTTAATTCAAACGCGGAAACTCTGGCAATAGCTTCTTCCAGTTTCAATGCCCCGGTGTAAAGGGCCTTTCCTGTAATTACACCCATTATTCCCGAATCCGCCGCTTCAAGCAGCCTCTCAATATCATGGATGTCCGCGACGCCGCCCGAGGCAATAATCGGTATATCTACAGATTCCGAAAGCAATTTTGTGGATTCTATGTTCAAACCCGACTCCATGCCGTCCCGCTGTATATCAGTATATATGATTGAGTTCAGGCCGCATTCCTCATAACCTGACGCGATCTCGACGGGAGACTGATTGGTACTTTCAGTCCATCCCTCAACCGCGACCCTGCCGTCACGCGCGTCAATAGCAAGAATAATGCGCCCTCTGTAATTAACACACGCATCGAGAACAAACTTTCTATCCTTCAGGGCAACTGTTCCCAGTATGACATAATTCACACCCATATTTATATAGTTATCAACGGTCTTCATGTCTCTTATCCCGCCACCCACCTGCAGAGAAACATCCACCGCACGGACAAGTTCCTTGATAACGTTCATATTCCGGGGAGATCCGTCACGAGAACCGTCAAGATCAACCACATGAATGCGCTTCGCTCCTTTTTCCTGCCATTTTGTGGCGATGTCCGCGGGATGATCCGAATAAACGGTAGACAGGTTAAAATCACCCTGAAGAAGTCGCACGCACTTACCGTCCTTCAAATCTATAGCAGGTATTATGAGCAATTATGAATCTCCCTTCAAATTCGGGAAGTCCTTCAGGATCTCTTCGATACCCTCCCGTGATAATTCTTCAGCGGTAACCCATTTCCCCCCGGCTTTTATAAAGGGTAAGATATCAAAGAGATTTTCCATTAATGGACTCTGGGTCCTGTCAAAAACGCCTTTCCATAAAGATACACCATCTTTAACCCTGATAAGATGCACGCAGAAAGCTACCGAAGCGGGTCTTTCCACGGAATAATCAAAACCTTTCCTCTCCATATAATAAAAAAGGTATCCCGCAATAATCCCGTCCGCTCCAATCTCTTTTCCCACCTCTGCCAATATCTCCGGGGGAGATTCCCCGAACAGGGCGGCGGAAACCCTCTTGTAAACACCGCTCACATAGCCGGACGGTATCAGGGAATGTTGTTTGGAAGATTCAATCCTCTTCAGGAAAATTTCTTCTATCTTTCTCTCCGGGTTTCCCTTAAAGTCGCATGTCCTGAAAGTTGTTCCACATACCGGACACCGGACAAGCCTGACGTCGGGATCATCCGAAGTTACCACCTGGAAGGGAACAACAGCAATCTTCTTTAAACCGGAGACATTTTCCCGGTGAAGAGTGTTCGCCCCGCCAACATTCTTAGAGATACATCCGGCAAGCAATGCTAAAGATATCGCCCCGCAGAGAAGAAGTCGAAAAAGATAAAAGGAAAGATGCTTTTTCATGATTATCATCTACCTTCATGTTTTTGGACAGAGGGGGCACTAAATACTTCCCTTTGTTGACAGTACACCCTTGATCCGGTCATCCATACGGACAGCTTCCTTCAAAGCACGAGCAAACGCCTTGAAAATAGCCTCCGCTATGTGGTGAGGATTCTTACCATATATGACATTTACATGCAATGTTATTCCCCCGTGATCCGAAAAAGCCTTAAAAAACTCTTCAAGAATGATGGGATCAAAATCTCTTATCTTCTTGCCGTCAAAGTCGGCATGAAAAACCAGGTAAGGTCTTCCTGAAATATCAATGCAGACATGGCACAGGGTTTCATCCATGGGTACAAAGGCGGTGCCATAGCGGCTTACTCCCTTTTTATCGCCCAGGGCTCCTTTCACTGCTTCTCCGAGGCATATACCTATATCTTCCACGAGGTGATGATAATCTACATCCGTATCTCCACTACCCTTCACATTCAAATCAATAAACCCGTGCTTCGCAAAAAGGGTGAGCATATGATCAAGAAATGGTATCGACGTGGATATCTTTCCTGTCCCTTCCCCGTCGAGATTTATATCCAAAGTGACATCCGTCTCCGTGGTTTTCCTGATTATTTTTTTATTTCTGGTCATAATGCCGGGCCTCCTTTTACAATACCTTGTTAAGAGGGTATTCTATTATGCCTTCAGCCCCGGCTTCCCGGAGGAGAGGTATCAGTTCTCTTACTATGCTACGATCTATAACAGCTTCGACGGCGAACCAGTTTTCGTCATACAGTGCTGAAGTGGTGGGCGCCTTGAGAGAGGGGAGCAGCAGGACAACCCCTCCAAGATTTTCCTTGGCAACATTCATCTTAAGGCCAACCTTGCCCATGGCCATAAGCGATCCTCCAAGGAGAATGCTTATCTGCTCTATTTTTTTTCTCTTCCATGGATCATCCCATGCCTTTTTGTTGGCAATCAGCTGGGTATTTGTCTTCATAACCTCATGGACAATCTTTAAATTATTGGCCCTCAGGGTGCTCCCTGTTTCTGTAACCTCTACTATCGCGTCCACAAGACCCTCAACCACTTTGGCCTCTGTAGCGCCCCAGGAAAATTCCAGATGAGCGTCTATTCCTCTCTCTTTAAGGTAATTACGTGTAACATTAACCAGTTCCGTGGATATCCTTTTCCCGGATACATCCTCTATTGTTTTTATCGGAGAATCTTCTCTTACCACAAGCACCCACCTGGCCTGCCGTGTAGATGCTTTTGAATAAACGAGATCTTGAACCACAATAACATCAGACTCGTTTTCCAGAATCCAGTCTTTCCCGGTAAGACCAAGGTCAAGCGTCCCATCATCAACATACCGGGACATCTCCTGAGCTCTTACAAGGGCGCAGGAGATGTCTTCATCATCAATATCAGGGAAATAGCTTCTAGAATCATATGTTATGGACCATCCTGCCCTTTTAAAAAGCTCAATCGTGTTGGACTCAAGGCTCCCCTTCGGTATTCCCAGCTTCAATTTTTTCATTTTTTATAAACTTCCTCCGGATCGAAGATCCTCTCACCAATTATTTCCATTTTCCCACCTGACACCCTTCGGTAAAAACAGGATCTATAGCCCATATGACATGCGGCTCCGCCCACTTGATCTACCTTCAGAATAACTGTGTCAAGATCGCAGTCCACAAGAATTTCCCTGACAATTTGAACATTGCCTGATGTTTCACCTTTGACCCAGAGAGTCTTTCTTGATCTGCTCCAGTAGGTTGCCCTGCCCGTTTCCAATGTCTTCAGCCATGCCTCCCTGTTAATATAGGCTAGCATCAAGACATCGCTCGTCTCATAATCCTGAGTCACAACAGGAATAAGTCCTTCTCCCTTTTCAAAATCAAGTTCCTCCATTGACATCCTTTCCCCTCCCGATCCTCCACAGAACCAAGAATTTATCATATAAAATAAAGCTTGTCTGAAAGCCTTTAAATTAATCTAATATTTCTTTTTAGGCAAGTCCTTTTTCTCTATTTTGAGCTTGCCTGTGCCTTATTTTTGTGTTAGCTGGAGATATAAGACTGTCGATGTGTCTTTGCCACAACACCCGTGGTAAAAATTTAAATTGTGATAGAGGGAGGATATAGAATTATGAAGGTATTGATAGGCGGTATTATAGGAGCGGTTCTGGGACTTATCGGGTTGGGAATCTGGTGGGAGCCTTTTCTTGATCTTCTTGCGGGTGGAATCCCGATTATTCTTCTGCTGGGAGGCGCTCTTGCCATATATGTCGGTTACGACGAGATAAAGGACCAGATGAAATCGAAAAAAGAGGAAAAATCAAGCGAGGTGGATCTGGAAGCTGCCAAAGAAGAACTGCAAAAGGCAAAGGCTGAAGCGGAAAAGTACAAAGCGGAGCTGGAAAAAGCAAAAGCCACAGACAAGGCAGAGCCTGAAAAAGCAAAAGCCGCAAAGAAAAAATAAAACAATCGTTCAGGAAAATCAAACAGTCCGGCTTGAAATATCAGGTGTTCCCATTTTCATCTTTCCATGTAGAAATGTAGATTGTGGTGTAGTGTCTAGGTAGTAAGAGCCGGTTCATTTACGCTCTTGTAAGTTTGAGTTGACATAAATTTTACATTCTTCCATGGGCCGTAAATAATATTTGACAAGCAGGATGAAATCCGTTACTCAATTTGTTTACGTCTTTAAAATTGGATAAAAGTTATGGAGAACAAAACCTCAATTTTTCCGCTAGCCATTTCCTTCCGCAAGAGCTACATGTATTAATGCCTGCTTCTTGCTCCTGACCGGGCGGGAAAGCAGGCCATCCAGATTTATATTTTCCATTGCGTATTTACAATTTAACACAGGTGTTTTTTGCTACCTATGAGGGGGCAAGGATTAGAGCTAAATATTATTTGAGAGGGAAAAACTATGAAAAAAAGTCTTCTGATAATTTTGATGATAGGAATGTCGGCATTTTTAGTGACAACAGGTTGCCAGAAAAAAGAAAAGGCCATAGAACTTACCTACAGTATATTTTTTCCACCCACTCACAGCCAGTGCAAGGCGGCCGTATCATGGGCCGAGGAGATAGAAAAGCGTTCCGATGGAAGGATAAAAATTACTATCTTTCCGGGAGGAACACTGACGAAGGCAAATCAGTGTTACGACGGTGTTGTAAAAGGGATATCGGATATAGGAATGTCCTGTTTCGCTTACACACGGGGGCGTTTCCCGGTAATGGCAGCGGTTGATCTTCCTCATGGCTATCCCAACGGTAAAGTGGCGACCCGTGTAGCCACTGAATTTTACAAGAGTATGTTACCGAAGGAACTGAGTGATGTAAAAGTTCTTTACATACATGGTCATGGTCCGGGATTGTTGCACACAGAGAAACCGGTCCGAACATTGGAAGATATGAAGGGAATGAAGATACGTTCGACAGGATTGAGCGCCAAGGTCGTAAAGGCCCTCGGCGGAGCGCCCGTCGCAATGCCTCAGGGCGCCACATACGAGGCCCTGCAAAAAGGCGTGGTTGAAGGTACTTTTACGCCCATAGAGACTCTTAAAGGCTGGAGACAGGCGGAAGTTGTCAAGTACACAACAAAATGCACTGACATAGGCTATACCACAGCTATGTTCGTAGTGATGAATCCTGAAAAATGGAACGCTCTGCCAAAGGACCTCCGTAAAATGATTGGAGAGGTAAGCGAGGAATGGGTGAGCGTACATGGGGAAGCCTGGGACAAAGGTGATGATGAAGGGCTCGCGTATACCTTAAGCAAGGGTAACAAGATCATCGACCTCTCTGTAGAAGAAAATAAACGATGGACAGAGGCGGTAAATCCGGTTATTGAAGATTACATAAACACCACCGAAGAAAAAGGATTGCCGGGGAAGAAAGCCGTGGAGCAGGCTAAAGAACTCATAAACAAATACAGCAAGTAAAAGGTCAGAAATCGGGAGTCGGGAATCGGTATCTTGATTCTGATCCCCCGACTCCCGGAACTATATGTTACGTCTGGAAAAACAGCTTTACAACTTAAGCAGCGCATTTAACTGGCTGGCAGCAGGAGCCATTCTGGTCATGATGCTACTCACGTGCGCCGATGTTGTGTTGCGTCTTTTCCGCCACCCCATCCCCGGAGCGTATGAGCTTGTGGGTCTTATGGGAACCGTTGGTGTTTCCTTTGCCCTGGCTTATACCACGGCAAAAAAGGGACATATAATGGTGGAGTTTTTAACCAACCGGATGCCGAAGAAGGTGCAATCCATTGTCGCCGCCGCCAGTGAATTCTTCAGCGCTATACTGTTCGGAATAATAGCGTGGCAAAGCGCCCTCTATACCCTGGATCTGAAGCGTACCGGCGAAGTTTCTCTCACTATCGAGATTCCTATATATCCGTTCGCTTTCAGCATAACGATTGGTTGCCTTCTCGTGAGTCTTATTCTTGCAACCGATTGCTACAAATCATTAAAGAGGATTAAAAAGTGAGCCCTACAGTAATAGGCCTTATCGGTATTGCGGCTCTTTTTATACTGATATTCCTGAGGATACCTGTAGGCTTTGTCATGGCAGCAGTGGGGTTTTTGGGTTTCGGGTCCATTGTTTCTTTCGACGCGTCCATGAACATGATTGCGAAAGATCTCTTTTCCGTCTTTGGATCTTATAGCCTTACCGTAATACCCCTTTTTGTGCTTATGGGGCAACTTGCGTATCATTCCGGAATAAGTAAAAAACTCTTTAACGCAGCCTACAAATTTATTGGTCATTGGCCCGGAGGACTCGCCATTGCAACCGTGGGGGCTTGCGCGGCCTTTGCCGCCATTTGTGGTTCCACAAATGCGACAGCCGCAACCATGGGCGCGGCAGCCCTCCCAGAGATGAAAAGATACAATTATAAACCGGAACTTGCCACCGGGGTAGTCGCCGCAGGCGGAAGCCTGGGCATTCTGATCCCCCCAAGTGTCATATTTATTGTCTACGGTATACTTACAGAGCAATCCATAGGCGAGCTCTTTATGGCAGGCTTGTTGCCCGGTCTTATCCTTGCCCTCCTTTTC
>Ga0307991_1003292_pt1 | contig 10501 bp, 8 predicted proteins | sample EllFjometagen131_FD_203146 | JGI IMG/M metagenome (GOLD analysis project Ga0307991, IMG submission 203146) | Marine microbial communities from Ellis Fjord, Antarctic Ocean - #131 | ecosystem: Environmental > Aquatic > Marine > Unclassified | place: Southern Ocean | collected 2014-10-08 | reverse complement strand
ATCCCACAACCATGAATAATAAGCTGGTCAGTGAAAAAACATTCGGTACCGACAACATGTGGGAATAATAAAAAGCGCTGTTGTGTATGCTCAATAATTAGGTAACTCATTTGGTCTATGTTATGAGAAAAAAGAGAAAAAAGGACAGCGCCATGAATTTACCGGAGAGCAATTTATCCATACGCTTACCACAGGGCTGGCCAAGATGTTTGGAACATTGGCTGTAACGGGCGTTTAATCCCAATGGCACAAAATAAATCGGCCGAAGAGTCAATTGGAGGGGTATGCAGACAGCCTCTATGTGGTCCGACGCCTGAACATCCAGCCTGCAAGGGGCAGGGTAAGGGCTGCTATACAAGCCATGGGCCAGAGCAGGGACCAGATTGAAGCAAGATCACCACCGGCAAGAAAAATCTCCCTCAGACCATAGACTACGTAGCGTAGTGGGTTTAAATACGTTGCTGTCTGAAGCCACGCCGGCATGTTTTCGATGGGGGTTGTAAAACCGCCCAGGATTACGGCAGGCATCATGATGACAAAGGAGCCAAGCAGTGCCTGCTGCATTGTCGTTGAAAGGGATGAGACAAAAAGTCCCACCCCGACGACGGCGACCATAAAAACGGTAAGAATGACAACAAGTGCCGAAACGGTGCCGTGGAAGGGAATTTTAAAGAATACAACGGCCGCCCCCGAAAGCAGGAGTGCGTCGAACAATCCGAACACGATGGGGGGTATCGCTTTGCCGATGAGGATTTCAAAAGGTCTGAAAGGTGCTACCAGAAGCTGGTCAAAGGTTCCAAATTCTCTTTCCCGAGCTACGGAAAGGGACGAGAGGATCATGACAATAATCATGGAAATGACCCCCCCAAGGGCGGTAACAATATACCAACGGCTGACAAGATTTTCGTTGAACCAGGCCCTGTTGACCAATTCGAGTGAGGGTTCGGTCAGCGGCTGTCCCCTTCCCTGTAAAAAGCTGCTCGCCTGTTGCTGAACAATTGCATTGACATAACCAAGGGCAATGGCGGCCACATTTGAGTTGCGACCGTCCGCGATCAACTGGATCTCTGCCTGCTCCCCCCTGAGTACTTTCTTACTGAAATCAGCCGGGATAGTAATCACAAGCCGTGCCTTTTCGGTATCGATCATTTCCGGTATCTGGCTGTTGGAAGCAAGGCTTGCCACCAATCTGAAATTCTCCGATCCTTCAAAACGGGCCAGAAGTTCACGGGATTGCACCGTTCGGGATTGATCCAACACCGCATACCGGACATCGATGAGGTCATAGGTTGCGGCAAAACCGAATACAAAGAACTGGAGAATGGGTGGTAGAATCACCACGAGCCGACTTTTCGGGTCTCGCAACACCATGCTGAATTCTTTAAGAATCAGCGTAAGTATTCTTTGAAGACTGTTCATTATTGGGGGAGTCTCCGGACAAGTTTTTTTCTTGTTGCACCAAGAAGCACCGCAGCCATGACAGCCAGCAGTCCGGCCGCCGGAAGGAGCGTCGACCAGACATTTCCTGCAAGAAAAATGGTCTGACTGATGGTCACAAAATAGCGGGCGGGAATAATATAACTGATGATTTGCACCAGCCTTGGCGTACTCTCCAGATCAAACAGCAGGCCAGAGAGGAAAAATGCCGGCAGAAAACCTGCTATAACGGAAACCATTGCCGCCACAAACTGGACCCGGGACGCAGAAGAAATAAGGAGACCAATACCCAAAGAGGCGAGTAAAAACAGTCCACTCAAGGCTATCAGGACTAGCAAAGAACCGCGCAGGGGCACATCGAAAAGAAAAACGCCAAGGGTAACTGAGAGGAGCATTCCCGTCATACCGAGAATGAAATAGGGAATGATTTTGCCAAGCAGTATTTCCCCCGGCGTAATGGGTGTTGCCAGCAAAGCCTCCATGGTACCTCTCTCCCACTCCCGCGCAATAACAAGGGCAGTGAGCAGGGTTCCTGTCAGGGTCATGATAAGGGTGAGCAGGCCGGGTACCAGAAAGTTGGTGGAGTCGACTGATTCATTGAACCAGATCCGTTGTCGAACGGTAATGGGCGAACGAATGCCATCTTCCCCTCTCGCTCTTCTTATTTCCAGCCATTTACTGATGGTTCCCTGGCCATAGCCCTGGATCAGCCGGGCACGGTTGGCATCCATTCCGTTTAATACAAGCTGTACTTCTGCCCGAAACTCTTTTGTAAGCTGTGCGGAAAAATCGGAGGGAAGGATAAGAATTCCACCAACTTCCCCCGAATTTACGAGCTCTTTTGCCTCGGCCACCGAATACACCCGGTGCGGTTTGAAATACGGAGAGAGCTCAAAGCGGGCTGCGAGTTCTCTCGCTTCGGGACCGCTGTCTTCAAGTACCATTGCAAGAGGCACGTTTTTCGGGTCCAGGGAAACCCCGTATCCAAAAATAAAGAGCAGAACGACCGGCATGACTATACCAAGGAGAAGACTGGACGGGTCCCGAAGAATCTGAATGGTTTCTTTTTTTAAAAAACCTGTAAGCCGCATCCGGCTACTGCTTTTCTCATTCATTGTCGCCTCCCACGTCCATTTGGAAGACATTGGTATCTGTCAGGGCTATAAAGGCGTCTTCCACTGTCGGATCAGGATTGTCGGCCGTAACAGCCAACCCCCTGATTTCCTCAGGCCGTCCTGCAGCAAGGTTTTTTCCCTCAGACATGATCAGCATATGGTCACAGAATTCAGCCTCCTCCATAAAATGGGTAGTAACAATGACCGTAACACCCTCTCTTGAAAATCCGTTAATCCGTAACCAGAATTCCCTTCTTGCAAGGGGGTCGGCACCGGAAGTGGGCTCGTCGAGGAACAGAATGTCCGGCTCGGGCACCATGGCAACAGCCATGGCAAGTCGCTGGCGATATCCGCCGGGCAGGTTGCCCGCTGAGAGTTTTGCCCAGTCGGCCAGGTCAAACTCCTGCATGGCCCACTCGATCCTTGTTTTTAGTTTTTTCCTGGACAGGCTGTATGCCTTGCCGTAGAATTCCAGGTTCTGGACCACGGAGAGCTGGCGATACAGCGAAAATTTCTGGGCCATATAGCCAAGGTGGGCCCTGGCTGTTGCAGGCGACGTCCTCAGATTGTATCCGGCAACCTCAACCTCGCCCCCAGTTACCGGCAGAAGGCCGCATAGCACGCGAAAGGTTGTTGTTTTACCGGCACCGTTTGAACCGAGCAATCCGAAGATTTCTCCCCGGCGTACCTGGAATGAGATATTCTCCACCGCAGTAAAATCCCCAAATTTTTTCACAAGCCCTGAAACCGATACAACCACTTCGCTGGTATCAGGTTTTTTCCGCGTGCTTCTTTCAGATGAGACCACCACGGGCTGGTTCCCCCGCAGTCCTGTCATTTTGTCCATGAATCCATCTTCAAAGACGGGAGCGACAGGAGCAATCTCAATTCCAGCAGGCAATGAATCAATGAGCTCCCTGGCTGAAGATGTGTCCTTCAGCACAATCCTTACCCTTCCGGAACGAATGGTGGCATCAATCACTTCAGTGCGCCCGTAGAGCAGTCTCTGCAGTTCCCGAACCCCGATCCCATCCTGGTCGGTGGCGATAAAAACTCTGTTTTCAAGCCCTGTTATGAAATGGGACGGAGCACCCATCTCAATAATGTTGCCCTGATGGAGCAGAACAACCTGATCGCACCGGTCCGCCTCATCAAGATAGGTGGTTGCGACTACGACACCGATCGCATCTTCTCGTACCAGTTCATCGACGATGGTCCAGAGATCACGTCTTGAAACCGGATCAACTCCCACTGTGGGCTCATCCAGGAGAAGTATCTCTGGAGTTTTTATCAGGCAGCAGGCAATCCCCAGTTTCTGCTTCATGCCCCCGGAAAGGCGACCTGCCCTGCGGGCTGTAAAAGGAGTGAGGCCAGTCATATCAAGGAGTTTTTTGTACCGTCCGGGCCGCTTGGTATGGGGAACAGATTTCAGGTCCGCATGAAAGCTCAGATTTTCTGCCACTGTCAAATCTTCATAAAGGCCGAATTGCTGGGGCATATAGCCAATGCGGCTACGCAGCTTGTCGATATCACGTAGCGCATCACGTCCCAGGACCTTGAGATCTCCTGCTGCAGGCACCAAGAGCCCTACGGCCAGGCGCAGGCAGGTTGTCTTGCCAGCACCATCCGGCCCGACCAGTCCTGTTATTTTGCCGGAACAGGCCGAAAAGGTGACATGCGAGAGCGCCTGTACCGTTTTTTCGCCCTTGGGATGATATTCCATGCTAAGATCGCACGCTTCAAGTACGGTCGTAGTACCTGGGATCTGTCCCTTTTTTCCCCTCACTCCATCCATCTGCAACCCTTGCTATTCCTGATTGCCCAGCGTTTCGGGCTTGATGATTGGGGCAGCATTTTCTGTTCCACGTTTTTTCACAACCACGGTAACAGGCATTCCGAGGCGGAACCAGTTGTCCGGATCATTGACCCAGATACGGGTTTCATACACCAGTTGGGTACGCAATTCGGTTGTCTGTACAAATTTGGGGGTAAATTCTGCGGCAGAGGAGATAAAGCCTATCGTACCCTTAAACGACTCCTCCGGAAACGAATCACTCGAGACCATGGCCACCATGCCTGGGGCAACAAAGCCAAGATCCGGTTCTGTCAAGTAGGCACGAACCCATTTAGGTGCCATGAGGGCAAGGGAAAAAACCGTCTGCCCAGGTGCTGCCACCTCTCCCGGTTCCATTATCCTGCTCTCAATGATTCCCGGTGCGGGGGCATAAAGAAACGTATCTTTCAGACGCTCCTCAAGCAACGTCACCTTGGCCTGCCTCGCTTTCAGAACTGCCCGTGCCTCAGCTATTTTCTCACTCCGGAATCCCTCTTTAGCGAGAGCCAGCGACTCCTTTACCACATTAAACTCAGCCCGTGCCACATCGAGCTCAGCCACCGCATTGTCGCTGTCCTGGATGGTGCTTGCACCTGTCTCGGAGGTAACCTTGAGTCTTTTGGCCAATCGATCAGCATTGACAACCCTGACCCGTGCAGCCTCGAGCTGGGCTTTTATCCGGGCAATTTCCTGCGGTCTTGTGCCGGCAACCAGCAGCCTGAGAGCCTCCTTCTGGGCTGCCACCATCGATTCAGCCTCCTGCAATTGGGCGGAAAGTTTCTTCCCCCTCAATTTTGCGAGGAGTTGCCCTTTTTCGACCATGTCGCCTTCATCTACGAGGATCTCGTCCACCATCTCCTGCTCGTTAAATGCAACGTGCACGGTTCTGAGGTCTATATTCCCGTACAGGGTAACAGTATCTCCGGACGGAGTCTGCACTGATTTATATTTCCAGTAGTAGACACCACCAGCCACCCCGAGTATCAGTAGCAGAATTATTATCAGTACACCTTTATTCATCACGTCTTTCTCCTTCTGCTCTCTTCTTTACAATTTCCCGGCCGAGCATATCCCATCCACCGCCCAGGGCACGGTACAGTCTTACAATCTCGCCAAGTTCAAACTGTTTTGCCAGAATCAGTTCGTCCTGGGTCTTTATCTGTTCACGCTGGGCATCAATCAGTTGGAAAAGGCTGCCAAGTCCGATTTGGTAAAGCTGATCGGCTAGCTCCACGGATCCAATCGCATCATCTACGGCAGCCCTTAATTGACCGACCCGTTCCTGATTATGGACGACTCCAATGACACTATTTTCAACCTCTCCCACAGCAGTCAGCAGAGTCTTTTCCAGTTCCAAACGGGCCTGTTCCGCCTGGGCCTCACGAATTTCAACCTTGGTCTGCAGCTTACCACCGGCAAAAAGCGGAAAGGAAAGTCTGGGGCCCAGCGAATAGATAATCGATTCCGGCTGGAACAGAGTACCCAGATCGTCGGTTTGAAGATAGATAGAGCCAGTGATGGATAAACGCGGATATTTATCGGCCTCCGCCGAACCGATTGCGGCCACCGCAGCCGCATACTGCCGTTCCATCCTGCAGACATCTGCCCGCCTTGTCAAAAGATCAACCGGAAGTCCAATCCCAACCATTTCCGGAACATCCATGAGTGTTCCTTTTGCAAGATGATTTTCCGCTGGCAATAAACCAAGAAGAATGGCTATCCTGTTTGCAGCAACTGACCGTGCCCGTCGTAGTTCAGGACCGAGGGCACAGGTTTGGCTCAACTGACGTCTTATCTGTTTCACGTCAAGCTCTGAGGATGTACCCGTCTGGTATCTCAGATCTACCAGCTCAAGGGATTTTGTGAGCAGTTTGATATTTGATTCAAGTATCCCCAGTCGATCCTCAAGCGTCCGTACATCAATATAAGCAAGAACCAGCTCAGCGGTGAGGGAAACCGCAACATAACGGTATGTCTCCAAATCCGCTTCATAGCTGCGATCCGCCACCTCCACACCTCTTGCAACCCGGCCCCAGAGATCCAGTTCCCACCCGGCAAAACCACCTGCGGAAAAAAGCGAGGCATTTTCGCCGGGAAGCGGGCCTCCGAGGTTCACGGCTTTTTCACCAGTACCGGCCTGGACTATTTTTCCATCGAGGTTGACATCGGGCAGCCTGTCGGCACCTGCCAAACGGCGCCTGAGACCCGCCTCCACAATGTGCTCTCTGGCTTTGGCAAGATCAAGATTCCTCTCAACTACTTCACCCACAAGCCTTGTAAGCTCGGGATCATCAAATTGCTCCCACCAGTTGACGACAGGTGCGTTCACTGAAAGCGAGGTACGCTGTCCAGTCTTTGGCTCACCAAGCCATCCGTCGCCATGTTTCTCAGCCAAATCAGGTATCCGGTAATCGGGACCTACCAATGTGCAGCCGCCGGCGATAAGCAGGACCGGCAGCAGCCTGAGCAGCAGAGACCAGCCCGGTCGATTTTTCCTCATCTCCCTTTCCTCCCCCCACTTGCAGTGCTGTTCTTTCCCGGCAGGGACTGGGCGAGCCGTTCAAACCCGCCAATAATTTTTTCCAAGGAGCCGAACATTTGTGCAACCTCATCCCCCTGTAATCCTGAACTGATTTTTTTTACGTTTTCCACATGGGTGGGAAAAAAATCGATGATAAATTTTCGCCCTTTTTCAGAGAGCCGAATGTTCACCCTGCGCCTGTCTTCGAGATTGGCGCACCGTTCAATCATGTCATCCTTTTCCAGGGTGTCGAGCACCCCCGACATGGCCGCGTAAGAGATTGGATAAAACGGCAGCAGATCGGAAATACTATCTCCGCTTGACGAGTCTGACAGGAGCAGTCTGGTCAGGATAAGAAACCGCCCCTTTGCCGTACCCATACTCTGGAAATAGGCGTCACCCACCACAACGACCCGGTGCAGCAGGAGCATCATCCCGGAAAATTTCATCATGAATTCAACATCCTGCTCGGGTAAAAAATCCTCAAATTTTGGAAAAAATTTATTCACTTCTGACAGGTTATCTGTTCCGTTTTGTTCCATGGCATCATCCTTGGGACTGTTTGCATTTTATTTAGGCACCTAAATAAAATAAAAGGGAATAAATGTCAACTGAAAAAAACGCCGTAATGCGATGCGCTTTCATTAACTTCAGACCGTCCCAATTAAAATAAAAGACCATGGCATATGAAATCGGCTCTACCAGTGACCCGCTATCCGTGTCGTAAAGAATCGCCCGGTTGTCCCCAATCTCTTTCAGGGTCGCGTCAAGGCCCAGAGCGACACCATAGGGTGGTGGGAGGCACCACATCAGACACAGCCACAATGTGGGCCTCTATGACACTGTGTAGAAAGTAGTGGAAACATCTAACCTCCACTACCTATGCAGCGGGGAATGCATTCTCGGTTCAGTTCAAGACAAAAGTTATTCTACAAGAACATTAAATTCCGTTGACGCAGACACACCTTCATATGTGGCAGTAATGGTGACTGGTTGACTTGCAGGGGGATTATCTACTATTAAGTACCCTTCAAAACCGGATTGTTTTGATATTTTTGCGGAGGAATCGGATGTCGTATATGTTGCTTCACTTGTAATATTTTGTGTACTTCCATCTGAAAATACGCCTGTAACATGATATTTTTCACGAATCGGCAGTTCCAGATAGCTCTTATTAATTGGGTGTATGGTTACTCCGGTCAACGTTGGTGGAGCAATACTCTCAGGTCCGGTTAGAGTTTTAGATTTTGATATTTTTTCGCCAAAAAAGTAACGTGACCCAGTGATTGTTACCGATGAGTTCGCTTCAAGCCATGTGACCAGACCTTCAGAACCGGAGACATTTGATACGGTTGCAATAGATTCATCTGAAGACTCCCAGAAAAAATACTGATTAATGATATTATGTAATTTATTATATGTTCCCATTACTGTTAACTGGGTCGTCGTTCCTGTCTCTGACGATGTTGTTGTGCCAACTGTCATTTGATCAAGATTATATTGAAGTGTGCCAATGCTTATATCTGTGAGGGAACATTCTCTCTGATACGGTAGGAACAGTATAGAATAGGCACCACGATGGGTACAAGGTAGATTTACAATTTCTCCTTTATCAAAATCCCATGCGTAATAATGATACGTACTCGAGTGCCTTGGAGCACCTTCATTTGACCACACAATGGTACCTTCCGGAATGTTAAATCCAGCGGCATTCAGTTCTTCACGTGTATGTCCAGAGAAAGCCGCCTCAAGATCTCTTCTCGAATTAGGCAATTCAAAGCGATCTATATATGTTGATGGTATTTTAGGTGTGCAGAAACGAGCATTTTCCCATTTGTCATAGGGCCCAAAGACATTTCTTGACCATACATTTTTATGTATCTTATCAATTACCACCCAATTACTGGGGGGTGCAATCGGCAGTCTTGAATATTGTTCTTTCACATAATCGTTGTAGTTTTTATATTTTCCATTTGCCGCAGATAAATCAGGTGGAGCGCCGTCTGTATACGCGCTTACCAGTAAGTTCAGTTCCATTAATTGCAAACCTTTTAATTGATTATATTGATGTGTAAGCAGCTCACCATGAAGTGTTTTGCTGTAGAAAGATGGCGATAAGATATCTTGCAATACTTGCATTCCGGAAGATATCCCACTTTGATTATTGCCTGTTTGAAAATTGTGCAGGCTCAACGAATATCCATCCTCACTTAGTATGCTTGTCCTAAGCGTGCTTGTCAGAGTTGAATCTACCTCTTCTCCCCGATACACTTCATCAGCATATTCGCTCATGTCACTATTCCATGTTTGAATATTGGCAATAGGCGTACTTAAAGAAGAATAAAGGGTCATATATTCCAGCTTATCAAAATCTGCCTCAATTTTTTCACCGAGACTTTTGACTTGGTTTTCTAGGTTTGTGATGTCTGTCGCAATATTTGTCAGCTGAGTGGAAATTGCGCTTAAATTTGATTTATCATCATCAAACCAGTTTATGCCAACTGCCTGGAGCGCAAGGCCAAACAGGTCTGAACCAGCTTCTGCCATTGCGCCCTGAGCAATATTTGTACCTATGAAGCCGGCTATTTCATCAAAATTTAAAGCTGGCAAGCTGTTGACTGAGGTAAAGCTTTGGGTGTTTCCTGATCCGACATTATCCGTAACCGATGTGATATAATCATTGAAAGAATTGCCGCTTGCAATAGCAGAGCTGATAAACACTGCATGATCGAATGGAGCATCCGGTTTTCCTGCTAAATTCTTCAAATCAAAATCACTCGAGATTTCCAGGTGAAATTTAACAGCAGCTGTGGCTTCACTCAATGTTAAACCGGGATCTGAATCCATATATTGTGCAATCATAGTGGTGACGGCATTAACAGCAATTAATTCAGTTTTAGGGTCGTAATCTTCAGCAACAGCTTGCAGCTCAGCTGTTTCGCTGCTGTCAGTTGGATCTGTTGTCGTTATAATAACTTTAAAAGAATATGGTATTTCGTTTATACGCTCCATAAAATAACCTGTTGAATGATTGATTACATCATAATAATTAAGTGAGTTTCCGCTTAAATCTTGAACATCAATCGCAGCAACTACAACAGGATCATGAAGATATGCTATTCCTTGTATTTCTTCAAGATTATCAGAATCATTTCCGCTACAGCTTAACAAAAACATGCTTAAGATACATATACCTATAAACCTCTTTATCATTTTTATCTCCCATTGATATTGAAATATGTTATAAAAATCTGCTTTTTCTGGGAGAAAGTATAGGGAAATCACTCTGGCATGTCAATGAAAGACTGACAGCATACTGTGGACGAGGGTGTTATTACTCCGGCGGTTAAATATCTCAATTTTATGCGGCATAAACAAACTTTTGATAACTTTTTAAAAATAGTGACAGCGACTATTTTCCTAATCTAATGCTTTCGAAAGAAAGCTGCTAAATAAACATTACGGGATACCGTCGAATCTTTTGCTCACCTCGACATCGTTCCCTTCTTGATAGCATATGTCCGTTGAGAATCAGGAATTTGTAGACACAGATGTGAAAAAAAGTTAAGAGCCTATCTGTCCGAACGAAAATGC
>Ga0307991_1003291_pt1 | contig 10503 bp, 7 predicted proteins | sample EllFjometagen131_FD_203146 | JGI IMG/M metagenome (GOLD analysis project Ga0307991, IMG submission 203146) | Marine microbial communities from Ellis Fjord, Antarctic Ocean - #131 | ecosystem: Environmental > Aquatic > Marine > Unclassified | place: Southern Ocean | collected 2014-10-08 | reverse complement strand
CTTTTGGCGGCAAAGAGCGAAAGGAAGTTCAGCAGAATTTTGATATTAAAACAGGGGAAACGGCATTTCTCTTTTTGCAGCATTTTATAAAAAGCCTGAAAGCTGGTGGGAGAGCGGCAATCGTTATCAAAAATACCTTTCTGAGTAATTCTGATAATGCGTCTGTAAGCCTCAGAAAACATCTATTGGAAAGCTGCAATTTATATACTGTGCTTGATATGCCGCAAGGAACATTTCTTGGTGCTGGTGTGAAAACTGTTGTACTCTTTTTCCAAAAAGGTGAACCAACCAGAAAAACCTGGTATTATCAACTCGATCCCGGAAGAAGCTTAGGTAAAACTAATCCGCTTAATGATAATGACCTCACAGAGTTTATCGAATTTCAAAAAACTAAACCAGAAACTGAACATAGCTGGAATATAAAGATATCTGAAATTGATGAAGAGAGTTTTGATCTTTCACTGAAAAACCCCAATACTCCCGAAGAAGCACCACTCAGAAAACCTAAAGAAATCCTGGAAGAAATGGAAAAACTGGATAAAGAAACTAATTTTATTCTGGAAACATTGAAGGAGTTAGTGTGAAAGAAGGATGGGAAGTAATGAAAATTGGGAGTGTCTGTGAAATAAAACCACCAAAAAAAATTGCCAAACAAAAATTGTCTGATAATGAAGAAGTTACTTTTTTCCCAATGGCAGATTTAGATAAATACAACTATTATATTACTCCTAAAACTAATAGAAAGCTTGGAGAAGTCTATAGTGGCTATGTTTACTTCGAGGATAATGATGTTTTATTAGCAAAAATCACACCTTGCTTTGAAAATGGGAAACTTGGAATTGCAAACAAATTGAAAAACGGAATTGGTTTCGGATCAAGCGAATATATTGTTTTAAGGCCATCGAATAAAGTGATTTCAGAGTACATATATTATTTCTTATCAATATATAGTTTGAGAATAATTGGTAAAACTAAAATGGTTGGTGCAGTTGGTCATAAAAGGATTCCTATAGAATACATATCGAATCTGGATATAATTGTGCAATCCATTCCAGAGCAAAAACGTATTGTTGCTATTATAGACAAAGCATTTACCGCAATAGACAAAGCTAAAGCTAATATTGAAAACAATATTGAGAATACTAAAGAGCTTTTTCAAAGTAAGCTGAATGAGATATTTTCTCAGAAAGGTGATGATTGGGAAGAAAAGAGACTTCCTGAATGCTTCAAACTAAAAAGTGGAGAAGGTTTGACTAAGAAAAACATGATTGAAGGTGAATATAAGGTATTTGGTGGAAATGGAATTGCTGGGTACCATAATGACTTTAATTTAAGTAATGAAAATATAGTAATTGGTAGGGTAGGTGCTTTATGTGGTAATGTTCGATATTTAAATGAAAAAATATGGTTAACAGATAATGCATTCAGAATAACTGAGTTTAAATTTGATTTTAATTATAAATTTCTTGAATATCTATTGACTTATAAAAATCTAAGAAGATATGCAAGACAATCTGCTCAGCCAGTAATATCAAATTCGTCATTGAGTAAAATTACTATTAGCTTTCCAAAACAAAAAAAAGAGCAATGTAAAATTGTAGATGAATTAAACTCTATTTCTGAAGAAACAAAGAAGTTAGAAACATTGTATCAGCATAAAATTGACAAATTAGTTGAATTTAAAAAAGCTGTGTTAGAAAAAGCATTTAAAGGAGAGTTGACAAATGGAAAACAAAAGCAAGTATATTGAAGCAACGGGAATTTATCTAAAATCAGCAATTAATAATATAAGAAAGAAAAATAGGGATTATTTACAGCCAATATTTGAAGCAATAACAAACTCTATGGAATCTATAAAAATCTATAATCAAGTAAAATCAACTAATGACAATGGAATAATAAAAATTAATATAAAACTAAATAGAAATAAGATAAAGGAAGTTGATGAATTTGACTCAATTGAGATAATTGATACAGGTATTGGATTTAATAATATTGAATTTCAAAGATTTGTAACTTTACGTGATTATCGGAAGAATTTTAATAATAAAGGTACAGGTCGAGTTCAATTTCTACATTATTTTAAAGAAACTCATATAGAAAGCGTATATTTTGATAATGAAGATAATTTGTATTTAAGGGAGTTCACTTATTCTAAGAAATACTTAGACAAACGTAACGCATTAATCAGGATTGAAAAAGAATTAAAAGTAGAAAACAAAGATAGAAATACTAAAGTAATATTTAAATATCCATATTCTTCAGAAGAAGAGGAAAGTTACGAATTTTTAAAAGTGAGTGATCTTAAAGCAAAATTAATATATCATTATATGGCTTTTTTTTGTGAAAACAGGGATAATATACCAATAATTAAAATATGTAAGTATATATATGATAATAATAAGTATTATTTAGAATCCGACACCGAAATTATAGCAAAGGATATCCCACAATCAGACAAAAAAATTGAATTTGAAATATCGTACTGTCAGATTGAAGGAGAAAAAATTACTAAATTATTAAGGTCAGAGAGTTTCAAATTAAGATCTTTTGTTATATCCAAAGACTATCTCAGAAAAAATTCTCTTTATCTTGTAAGCAAAGGAGAATTAGCAAAAAATATAAGTCTTGATAATATCGAAGAAACAGATCATATTTATGATAATAGATATCTTTTTCTACTTTCAGGGGATTACATTGACAGCAAAGATGGTGACACTAGAGGAGAATTAAATATTTATTATAAAGAAGATTATTTAAAGATTTATAAAGGCAATTGGGATAACTCAGCTCAAATATTTCTTGATGATATTGAAAAAAGAACAAACAGAAGAATTGTATCATCCTATCCAGAAATTGCTGAAAAGAGAAAAGAAAAATTTAAGAATTTAGAAGAACTAAAAAAGATGTTTCTCTTAGATGAAGACACGGTTAAAGAAGCGAATGTAAAATTGAATGATTCAGAAAAAGTGATATTAAATAAGATATATAAAACTAGCTCTACACATAACGTCGATAATGATCTTCAGCTTAAATCTCAAATTGAGAGGATAAGAGAACTTAATACAAATGATGAAGATTTTCAAGAGAAGCTATCAAATGAAATTGATGAGTTTGTTAAATTTATCCCATTAGAGAATAGAACATCTCTCACCCGTTACATTGCAAGGAGGCAGATTGTTTTGAATCTCTTTGATGACATTCTCAAAAAGGAACTATTATGTTTAAAAGGTGGAAAAAGAATTAATGAGGGCTTGTTACACAACCTAATATTTCAACAAAGTTCAGGAAATGCTGAAGATAGCGATTTATGGGTAATTAATGAGGAGTTCATTTATTTTAAAGGTACATCTGAGTATTTGTTAGGAAACATTGAGTATAATGGAGATAAAGTATTAAAGGAAACACTTACAAATGAGGAAAAAACATATAGATTAAAACAAGGTGGTGATGCAAATCAAAAAAGGCCAGATATTTTATTGTTCCCAAAAGAAGGAAAATGTATAATTATTGAGTTGAAAGCTCCGGAAGTTAATGTCTCAGAACATCTCAATCAGGTTAACAGATATGCTTCTTTAATAAATAATTTATCAAAAGATAAGTTTAAGATTAGTACTTATTATGGATATTTGATTGGAGAGAATATTGATATTAATGATATTGAGGATAATGATTCTGATTTTAAATCTGCACACAACCTAAATTATATTTTTAGACCTTTTAAAAGAATAGCGGGAAAATTTGGGAATGAAGATGGATCTCTCTACACTGAAGTAATTAAATATTCTACTCTTTTAGAACGAGCAAAATTAAGGAACAAAATCTTTATCGATAAACTTGATGGGAAAAAGTGATTATTAAAAACGCACAGACAAAATATGATTATATTGACCTGCATTTCGGGAAGCAGGCTGGGAGTATGTAAATGGGAAAAAGATCATTTCTAACTGCTAATGTAATTGCCTATGCTTCAGAAACAAAGCAGATAGAGAAATCATTAAAACATAAAATTGACAATTTGGAAGATTTAAAAAAGGCTGTTTTACAGAAAGTATTTAATGGGTAATTGACATAAATTATGAATATGAGAAAAATAGATAAGAGAAAATTGTGATGAAAATTAAGGTATAAGATGGAAAAAGTAATAATAAATCCGAAGAGATTGGAATGGTGTTTAGATAGTTTGGGAATTGATATTTCCATATTGTCTGAAGACCTTAGAATTGGGCAGAGAACTCTTGAGACTGCAATGGAGGGTGAGCCTGCTTTTACAATGAAACAGCTTGGGAGGATTGCGAAGTATTTCAATAAGAGTATGCTGTTTTTTATTAATCAAAGAGATGTGGAAGAGGAAAAGATATTATCTCCACAATTCAGAACGATTAATAATAAGAGACCATTACATTCAAGGAAACTGCGAAAATTAGTAGAAATCGTTGAAAGTCACCGTAAGATATATTTGGAATTATTAAAAGATATTGAAGAAAGATATAAAGACGACTGGTATCCTTATGATTTAGAATTAGATACAGGAGATTTAGAAATTACAGCAGAAAGGATACGCAGTTGGCTAAATATACCGGAAGAAATAAACTTTAAGGAATTGAGGAAATTAGTTGAGAGTAAAGAGATAATTGTAATAGTATCTAATGGATTTAATGGTGTTTGGCAAATAGATAAGAGAAGTCCGGTAAGAGGTTTCTCTTTGTATTTTGATTCTTTACCAGTAATTGTGATAAAGAAACAAACTGATGGAGCACAGGCATTTACTTTATTTCATGAATTAGCTCATCTGCTTCTTCACAAAAACAGTGTAATGGATTATGAAGAAGACTATCAATCTAATACTGGATTAGAGAAAGAAGCAAATGAATTAACAGGTAACATTTTGATACCTTATAGCTATTTATTAAAGATAGATACAGGCTTGCTAATAACTATGGAATCAAATGAAATAGATGATTATTTAGATGAGTATTCCAGAAAGTGGTGCGTTAGTAATGAAGCGATATTGGTCAGACTGATTCAAAATAAAGAGATAGAGTACCCTTTTTATAGTGCTTACAGGAATTTTAAGGAATACTTATTCAGAAGAAGTCTTGAAAATAAAAAGCAACAGACAATCCCAAGAACTTATCGACACCGAGAGCCTCTAAATATTTTTGGGAAATCTTATGTGATGACTGTTTTAGAGGCATTTCATAATCAACACATTACCTTGGCAAAGGCAAGTTCTTTCCTGGATAATTTAAAAATAAAAGACGTTCACAAATTGGAGAAACATGTTATACAGCTTTGATGCATCATCAATTATCCATTTTTATGATAACTATCCACTTGAGAACCCACATTTGGTTAGTTTATGGGATTGGTTTGCAGAAAAGATAGAGAGTGGAGATTTTGTAATTTCAAAACGTGCTTATGATGAGGTAATGCATAAAACAGATCGGTTACCTGAATGGTTCACTGAGATTAATATTTTTGAAGATACTATTGCGGATCTTAAAGAAGCTCAGAGGATAAAAGAGTTACTCGAGATAGAAGAAGAAGAGTTTCATCCTAAAGGAGTAGGAGAAAATGACATATTTATCATCTCTATCTCGAAACGGTTAAACTCTGTTTTAGTGAGTAACGAAAGCCAAATAAACAAGCCCGATCTAAAGAAAAAGTATAAAATCCCATCAGTGTGCAATTTACCTGAAGTCGATGTTGAATGTATCAATATTGCTGAATTGCTAAGAAGAAATCCATAAACTAATAAGGATAACTTTTAATGAATGAAGCACAGACCGAGTTTGATTATATTGACCCAGCTTTGAGAGAAGCGGGTTGGGGAACGGTTATAAGCAGCAGAATACGTAAACAATTCCCTATAACTCAGGGTAGAATAATTGGGCTAAATAGAAGAGCACAACCTTTGAAAGCTGATTATGTGCTTATTTATAAAAACAGATTATTGGCTGTGATTGAAGCTAAAGCACGGGAAAAGTTTTATACTGAAGGTGTGGGACAGGCTAAGGATTATGCTAAGCGTTTACAGATAAGATATACTTATGCGACTAACGGCTTGAAAATCTATGAAATAGATATGGAAAATGGAATTGAATGTGATGTTAAGCAATTTCCAACTCCAGATGAGTTATGGGAAATGACTTATCCGCAACCTAAAGAAGAGAATGCTATTGCAGTTTTTAATCAGGAGCAGGAATTATTATCAATACCGTATGAAGATCGCAGCGGAACCTGGCAGCCTCGATATTATCAGCAGAATGCCATATCTAATGTGATCAGATCAATTGCCGAAGGTGAAAAAAGGATACTTTTAACCTTGGCAACCGGAACAGGGAAAACAGCAATTGCTTTTCAGATAGCCTGGAAACTGTTTCATGGAAAGTGGAATCTGAGGGGAGATAAAACTCGCAGTCCCAGAATTCTGTTTCTGGCAGATAGAAACTTATTGGCAAATCAGGCTTTTAATGAATTTAATGCTTTTGAAGATGATGCGCTTGTGCGCATAAAACCTGATGAGATCAGGAAAAAAGGTAAGATACCAACTAACGGGAGTATCTTTTTTACGATATTTCAGACTTTTATGAGTGGACCTGATGATACGCCTTATTTTGGACAATATCCGAAAGACTTTTTTGATCTGATTGTGATAGATGAATGTCATCGGGGTGGTGCGAATGATGAGAGTAACTGGCGGGATATAATGAATTATTTTAGTCCTGCAGTACAACTTGGTTTAACGGCAACGCCCAAGCGTGATGTGAACGTGAATACTTACCGATATTTTGGTAATCCGGTATATAAATATTCATTGAAAGAAGGTATCAATGATGGATTTCTGACACCTTTTAAAGTTATGGAAATACAAACAACCATTGATAAATATAGATTTTTGGGAGATGACCTGATACTGGAAGGTGAAATTGAAAATGAGAGAGAATATACAGAAAGTGAATTAAACCGTATTATCGAGATCAAAAAGAGGGAAGAATACCGAGTTAATCTCTTTCTTCAGCGCATGGATCAGAGTCAAAAAACATTAGTTTTTTGTGCAAGTCAAAGGCATGCATTGATGGTAAGAGATATCATCAATCAGAATACAGTGAGCCAAAACCCTGATTATTGCCATAGGGTTACAGCAGATGACGGCAAACGGGGAGAGGAGCATCTCAGTGACTTTCAAAATAATGAAAAAAGCATTCCGACTATACTTACAACATCTCATAAATTAAGCACAGGAGTGAATACACCTGAAGTAAGAAATATTGTATTATTGCGACAGATAAATTCCAAAGTGGAATTTAAGCAGATAATTGGCAGGGGAACACGTTTATTTGATGGTAAAGATTATTTTACTATTTGGGATTATGAGAAAGCTCATGAACATTTTAAAGATGTGGAATGGGATGGAGAACCGATTGAGCCGGAAGCGGTAGATGAAGATGAGGATGTAGAAGTAAAAGATCCTGAGCAGGAATATGGTGAAGATAACAGTAATTCTCTTGATGAAGAATATCCACCAGATACTGATCTTGAAGAAAAGGGCAGTAAACGCCGGATAATGATTGAAGTACAGCTTTCTGATAATAACTTTAGAAGTCTTGATTCTATGATCAAGACAACCTTCTGGAGTCCAGACGGTACACCAATATCTGCAGAAGCATTTATCAGACAACTTTTTGGAGATATTCCGTCTTTTTTTGAAAATGAGGACGAATTAAGGAAAATATGGAGTGTGCCGAGTACGCGGAAGAAACTTTTAAAAGAGCTGGATGAAAGAGGGTATTCTTTTGCTCAACTTGAGGATCTAAGAGAACTTATTCATGGAGTAGATAGCGATATTTTTGATGTTTTGAGCTATATTGCCTATCACCGGGATATGGTTCCCAGACTTGAACGTGCTCAAAATGCAAGAGTATATTTTAATGATTATAATCCCAAACAGCAAAAATTCCTCAATTTTGTATTAGAACAATATGTGAGAGATGGGATTAGTGAACTTGATGATGAAAAGCTGCCGCAATTGATTGAATTAAAGTATAATGCAATAGCGGATGCCAAGAAAGAACTTGGCGATATAAAGACGATAAGAGATACATTTATTGGTTTTCAGGGATATTTGTATGCGGAAGGGGTGGGGTAAAACATAGGTCAATCTTTGCTGGGCATTTCGTTATTTCACAATTGATCAATCATAAAGAGTGAACCTCGTTAACATCCTAAACTCATTGAGTTTGATTGGAGTTAGCTGTTTTATTTGACATTATTTTGTATTGTATTCTTCTTTGAATTGTTTGGTTTTTGTGAACCAGATTAACTTGGTTTATTGGATAAATTTTAAGAAATAATATTTTGGAATATGTATTACATGAATTGGAGAAAAGCTAACTATGAAGAAGGAAGAACTGATATCTCGTTTACAAAATGATATTGAATGGGAAGATTTTGAGGTAAAGAAAGCAAAAAATACTATACCTAAAAACAGTTGGGAAACAGTAAGCGCCTTTTCTAATACATCAGGAGGTTGGCTGATCTTTGGGGTATCCCAATTAAAAGATAAGTTAACAATTGAAGGTGTTGATAATTTTGAAAAAATGGAACAGGATTTTACGACGGCATTAAGATCCAGGCAGAAATTCAACATATTGATAAATCCAATATGTAGAAAATATGAGATAAAAGGGAAAAACGTACTGGCATTTTACATTTATGTTTCATCTCAGAAACCAGTATATTTTAATAACATAAGAAACACATTTATTCGTAGAGGTAGTAGTGATCAAAGGGCAACGCAATCGGAAATCGATGCCATGTATAGGGATCAGTCATTTGGCAGCAAAGATAAAGAATTGACGCAATTTGATAAAAACTCATTAAATATTGCAAGTATAGAAAGGTATAGAAATTTCCTTGTTCAAATTAATTCTTCACATAGTTATAATCTATTATCCAATTATGAATTTCTCCAGAAACTGCAAGTGATAAAATCTGGCAAAGTAACTATTGCTGGATTACTTTTTTTTGGTCAGGCAATTATAATAGAAGAAGTAGTAACTGATTTCAGGATCGATTATCTGGAAATACCAGGTACAACGATAACAGAAGCAGTATCAAGATATAACTTTAAATTAAGTCAGCAGGAAAATATTTTTGAGTATTATTTAGCAATTTTTCCGCGTTTACTACAGCAAATTAATATTCCTTTTCAAATGACTAAGGATGGCATGGCTATAGATGACCAACCTCATGTTCAGGCGATACGAGAAGCATTAGTCAATATGCTAATGCATGCAGACTATTTTAGCACATCAAAACCAAGAGTACGGGTATTTACTGATCATATAGAGTTTTACAATTCGGGAGGCTTACCAAAGGACCTGGAAACTCTAAGGCAGGCAGATATTTCTTTACCAAGAAACCCGATATTAGCTAAAATGTTTCGTGTGATCAAACTAGCTGAGACTGCTGGCTACGGATTTAACAAGATATTTGGGGGGTGGAAAACATATAGTGATGCTGTCCCATTATTAATAAATGATATGGATTTTTTTAGCTTGAGTTTAACCACAAAAAATAGTGCGGTAAAAAGTTCGGTAAAAGGTGCGGTAAAAAGTGCGGATAAAATTATTGAATTAATGAAAAATAATCCCAATATCACCATACCAGAGATAGCTGAACAATTGGTAAAATCTACCCGGGCTATTGATAAACAAATTGCAAAGCTTAAAGAGAAGAAGTTAATTAAACGAGTCGGGTCAGTAAGGGCTGGACACTGGGAAGTGATCAATGACAAAGATTAAAGACTTACCGAAAAATGAAAGACCGCGGGAAAGGCTTCTGGAAAAAGGAGCAAGGCACCTCAGTGATGAAGAACTGCTGGCAGTAATTTTAGGTAAAGGAACACATAAGATGGATGTGCTGGCTTTAGCAAAAAAGATAGTAAGGATTATTGATGAAAAAGGGATAGAACTGGAAGCAGTCAAATTACAGGAAATCGAGGGAATCGGAGCTGCAAAATCGGCTTTGATCGCAGCGGCTTTTGAATTTGTGCGCCGGAGGATAAAGCCTGAAGGCTTAAGGATCAAACATCCAGAAGACGTTTTGCCACTTGTGCAGCATTACGCAGACCGCAGGCAGGAACATTTTATCGTAGTATCTCTAAATGGTGCAAATGAAGTGCTTAATGTGCGCGTGGTAACGAAAGGATTGGCAAATCGTACACAAGTGCATCCCAGGGAAGTATTCGCAGATGTGATTGCAGATCGGGCTTGTGCTGTGATTTTGGCACATAATCATACGAGTAGTAATCTGGAGCCAAGTGATGAGGATCTGGCAGTTACTGAAAGACTGAAAGCAGCCGGGAAAATATTAGGGATTCAGGTACTGGATCATTTGATATTTAACCAGAAAGGGGTGTATAGCATCTTTGGAGATAAATGAAGATGGGAAGGGACGAGGGAGTGAGGGGGAGAATGGGCGAAGGTGCGATTTAAT
>Ga0307991_1003290_pt1 | contig 10503 bp, 11 predicted proteins | sample EllFjometagen131_FD_203146 | JGI IMG/M metagenome (GOLD analysis project Ga0307991, IMG submission 203146) | Marine microbial communities from Ellis Fjord, Antarctic Ocean - #131 | ecosystem: Environmental > Aquatic > Marine > Unclassified | place: Southern Ocean | collected 2014-10-08 | reverse complement strand
CGATCACCGCCTCATCATTGGTCACCAGCAGACCACCCTCACCTGAATTCATATGCTTGTAAGTCTGGGTGCTGTAGCACCCGATCTTTCCGAAGGTACCGCTGGGGCGGCCGTCCCATCTGGCCCCCATGGTATGGGCACAGTCCTCGATTAAAACCAGGCCATGGCGGTCGCAGATCTCCACGACCCGATCCATATTGGTGATATGGCCCCGCATGTGGGAAAGCAAAAGATATCCGGCACCGCTTTTCCCGGCCTTTTGATCCAGATCATCCAGATCGATCGTATAGTCTTCCTTTATTTCCACCAGCACCGTTCGGCCACCGGCGTTTTCAATCGCCCCGGGTACCGGTGCCAGGGTATAGGCATTGCACAGCACCTTGTCGCCGGGTTTTACCCCTGCGCTTTTCAGAGCCAGATAAATGGCGCTGCCGCACGAGGCGCAGGACAAACAGTATTTTGTCCCGACATAGGCGGCGAATTCTTTTTCCAGCAAGGCGGCTTCCGATTCTTCACCGGCAGTCGTATTGTAGCGATGCAGCCTGCCGCTACGCATCAGTTCCACTGCCCGCTGGATCCCCTCTTCCGGGATGGCTTCCTGTCGGGTAAATTCTTTTGTAAATATAATTGTTTCCGAATTTTTTATACCCATTTTTCCCCCCAGCCGAGGCAGGCTTCTGAAAGCCCGCCTCTTGATTTTTCCTTATCACATTAGCTAATTTTTGGGTTGTAAACCTCAAAATCGAATTTCTCATCTGGGAAATACTTCCGCAACCGCACGTCCGCGGCGCGGGCATGGCCTTCCATGCCTTCTATCCGCGAAATACGGGAAGCCACCGCACCGATCTTGCGATTTGCCTCGGTGGTCAATTTCTGATAAGTGACCGTTTTGATGAATTTTCCAACACTCAATCCGCCCGAATAACGAGCGGCTTTCTTGGTCGGCAGAATGTGGTTGGTACCCGACGTTTTATCTCCATAAGGAACCGTGCAACCCTCGCCAAGAAATAAAGACCCGTAATTGGTTAAAGTCTTCAGCCACCAATCGAGGTCTTCGGCCATCACCTGAACATGTTCGGCCGCATAGTCATCATTAACCTTGGCCATCTCTTCACGATCCGCGCAAAGCACCACTTCACCGTAATCTCTCCAGGAGATCTCGGCAACCTCCGGGTTGGGAAGATCGGCGATGACTTTCGGCATCAGTTCAATAACGGCCTCGCCCAATTTTTTGGAATCTGTTACCAGCCAGACCGGAGAGTCATACCCGTGTTCCGCTTGGCTCATTAAATCAATCGCAACAAGAAATGGATCCGCGGTTTTATCTGCCAGTACCAGGGATTCAGTAGGCCCTGCGAACACATCGATTCCGATTTGCCCAAAGAGAAGACGCTTGGCTTCGGCAACAAACCGATTGCCCGGGCCAACAATCACATCCGCTGACTTTCCCGTAAAATGGCCATAGGCCATAGCCGCGATCGCATTGGCACCGCCCATCATCATGAATACGTCGGGCTTGCAAATAGACGCCGCATACATGATTGCCGGATTTATCGTTTTCCCGTCGTGGGACGGCGAAACCCCGATTACAAAAGGCACCCCTGCCGCTCTGGCCGTTGCAATACTCATAATTGCCGATGCCGCATGGGCAAAACGACCGCCGGGGATATAGCAGCCGGCACAATTACACGGGATAAGACGCTGCCCAAGGGTAACCCCGGGGTATATCTCAGTTTCAAATTCCTTCATACTTTCCCGCTGCGCTGTCGCAAAGCCATAGACCTGTTCATAGGCAAATTGCAAATCTTTCTTGAGTTGTTCCGGAATCGTGGACCCCTGCTTTTCGAGTTCCTCTTTTGTCAAAATTATTTTGCCGGACCAGTTCTTAAATTTTGCACCGTAATGGCGAAGATACGCTTCTTCCCCATTCTCCCGAACATCTTTCAGAATACCTTCAACAATTTTTTGAGTTTCACGTTCATCTGTCTCTGGTGTTTTTTCCGCTTTTTTCATATATGTACTCATTTTTCCTCCTGATTGTTTACATTCCAACACAAACGGTAACACGCCAATAATCTGCCAAATTCTTTTGCATCTGCAAATGCGTACTGTTTGACAGATTCAATGCTCACGTTTATTGTAAATTATCCTCAGATAACAGAGGCGCCGTTATCCTTCCAGGATATCCTTCATATAGGCATACAGCGCAGGTGACCCGCCGGTATGCACAAACAGAATTTTCTCTTCTTTCTTGAAATAGCCCTTGCGCACCAGATCGATCAACCCGGCCATGGCCTTACCGGTGTAGACCGGATCCAGCAAAATGCCCTCGGTCCGGGCCAGAATACGCACCGCTTCAGCCATTGCCGGTGTCGGTAACGAGTAACCAGGGCCGACATAATCACCGAAGCACTCCACGGCATCCTTGGGAATTTCGGTTTTAACGTCTAGAAATTCGGCAGTTCGCTGCACCAAGTCGTAGACCATGGGTTCCTGGTCTTGTTTGGTCCGACTGACGTTGATGCCGACAACAGGCATGTTGGCGTTGTTCCCACACAAACCGGTCACCAATCCGGCGTGGGTGCCGGTGCTGCCGCTGGCGCAGACCAACCGATCGATCGAAAGTCCCATCTCAAAAAGCTGGGTCAAAATTTCTTCGGCGCAAGCAACATATCCGGTCGCACCGATGGGGGTGGAACCGCCGCCGGGGATCACGTACCCTTTGCGTCCTTCATCCGAAAGTGCATCGGCCACTTTCTGCATCTCAGCCATCATGTCCGAACCACCGGGTACCACGACAATTTCCTCCACATCAAGCAGGCGGAACAAAAAATTGTTTCCGCTGGCTTCGGGATTGTAGCTGCCGGCCACCCGCTCTTCTAGGACAAGGCGACATTTGAGACCTTCCTTGACCGCCGCGGCCAGGGTCAGGCGGCAATGGTTGGACTGGACCGCACCGCAGGTGATCAGGGTATCGGCACCCTGTTCCAGGGCATCGGCCACCAGGAACTCAAGTTTCCGGGTTTTGTTGCCCCCGGAAGTCAGACCCAGGAGATCATCCCTTTTAATGTAGATGTCGGGTCCGCCCAGCGCTTTTGAAAAGGCCGGTACTTTTTCAATGGGAGTATATCCTTCTGTGTATCGTCTGCGTGGAATACGTGCTAAATTCATGGATCTCTCCTTATCTTTATAGTTCTGTTTATAATTGTACGATGGATTCCATCTCTATCTCGCCACCCTTGGGCAAAGCCGCTACCTGGACAACGGCCCGGGCCGGCAGGGTCTCGGTAAAATACTGGGCATAGATCTGGTTGACCGCTGTAAAATTAGCCAGATCCGTTAAAAAAATAGTGGTCTTGATGGTCCGGTTTAAATCGGTTCCGGCCGCCAGTGCAATGGCCCGGGTATTTTTGATCACCTGATGGGTCATCTCTTCGATACCGCCATCCACGAACTCACCGGTTTCAGGTTCAAACGGAAGCTGCCCCGATATGAAAAGCAGATCGCCGCTGACAACCCCCTGGGAATAGGGACCGATGGCAGACGGTGCATCGGGTGTTACGATTGCTTTGAAAAGTTTCTGGTCTGACATGTTGCTATCCTCCATTTGGAACTATATGATTTTTTTCAGCACTTTAAATCAAAATGTATTTGATTGTCAGAGCCGTATAAATGTTTTAAAAATAATGATAAATTTTTAACGCCCTCGATTATCTGGCTTTATCCAGATAAACGGCGATCTCGCGATCCACTTCCGACAAAAGCACTTTTCCACGGCACCGCTCCAGAATCAGCCGGTACTTACCCCTCGCTTTCTCCAAAAGATCCGGTTTTCCCTTTTTTTCCCACATATCATAGGGGTTCCAGTCCGAAACGGCGGGCATATAAATGCTTCGAAAATTTTGCATGGTGCTATCGTGCTGCAGGTAATCTCCCCCGGGGCCGATCGCCTGTATGACGTCAAGAGCATTATCGATGCGCATCTGCCCAAAACCCGTTGAAAAGCATTGCAGCCGGTCGAGCAGCTCATCATCCAAAATCCACTTTTCATACAATGTGGCGGTAATGGAATCCATCACCCCCAGGCACTCGTTGATCACATGCACCCCCGCCGCCGTATACAGGGTCAGATTCTGCATGGTTTCCGCACCCGCCTGGTAATTAACTCTTTTGGCATCGGTCAACCCGGCCATGGTTCGGGACGGAATCTTGTACATCTCCCGGGCCATCTGGATGCCGGCGATATTGACCAGCGCGGTCTGGGGAGAACCGGTGACCGCGTAGAAATTTTTCATGTTGACCATAAAGGTCCCGGCCGTATAGACCACCGGCGTGCCTGGATTGATCATCTGGATGCAGGCCAGAGCCGCCAGGATTTCGGCATTGGATAGTACCACCAGGCCTATGGCATCCAATGGGCCGGTCAGCCCCGGCATAATGCCCGGCAGGATAAAAAGGGCCTGTTTTTTTTGGGCGTAGGCCAGTATCGTCTCGCAGGTCAAAGGCTCGAAACAAAGGGGGCTGGCCGGATTCACACTGTAGGTGATGGCCACATGATCATCCAGAAACCCCTTTCGACCGGCGGCGATTTCAATAATGTCAAAAACTTCCCGGGCTTCCCGGCGGATGGCGGCCTGACCGATCAAGGGCTTGTTGCTGTGCTGCATCAGATAATGCACCAGGTGCGCAGGCTTGAATTTTTCCGCCACATCACAGGGGCACTGCCGTTGCGGCCCGTCATGGTAAAACAGCCGGGGCAGGTCTCAAGGGCCGCGGTGATCATGCTTTCGGAAAGATATACCCTTTTACCGGAAACCTTTGCACCCTTTCGTTTAAAAAGATCAACAATCTCCTCGGAGTCAAAGACAACGCCGGTCTCGGCCAGAAGCCGCAAGGTCTGGGCATGAATTTGTTCCAGCGTGGGGGCATCCACAACTTTCAGTAAATGATCCTGGTGAATCATGATCTGCTTCCTTGATTTTAGGCTCGCAAAGAAAATCAAAGTCCGGCAACAACCCCTCGCCCTTCTTTCCGGCAAAGAAATGGGCGAGGGGGAAAATGTAATTATAATTATGCAAACCACCAGCGTTCACAGATTCTCATACCATCCAACTCCTGGTTACCTGCAGGGTTTTCAAACTTAAGTTTACTGCTGGCAGCATCGACCATGTTGGCAATCATGGGGATCACGACACCGCCTTCATTGCTGACGATCTCCTGCATGTCGTGATAAATTGCAGCACGCTTTTGTTCGTTGAGTTCACCGCGGGCTTCAACCAGCAGCTTGTTAAATCGTTCATGTTTCCAGTGCATATCATTGGCGACGGCTTCTGCCGCGTAAGCCATGGTAAACATCCAGTCGGCGGTAGTGCGGGCATTCCAGAAACAGGCGCTAAATGGTTTTTTGTTCCAGACGTCATTCCAGTATCCATCAACGGGTTCCCTGATCACCTGGATGTCGATGCCCGCCTGTTTGGCATAGCCTTGCCATAAAACAGCCGCGTCCACTGCACCGGCAAAGGCCGCATCTGAGGCGTGCAGTTTAAAATGATGCCCCTCCATACCGGCTTTTTTCAAATGGAACCGGGCTTTATCCGGATCAAACTCACGCTGGGGCAGGTCAGAGGCACTGTATTTTACGGTGGGGGCAATGGGATGATCATTTCCCAAAACGCCGTAGCCCCGTAACACTATCTTCAAAAGTTTCTTTCGATCTACCGAATACTTGAGCGCCTGCCGCACATCAACATTATCAAAAGGCGGCGTGTCGCAAAGCATGGGGAATGTATACAGAAGACCGCCGGGCACGTTGATTAACTGCAAATTCGGCATCCGGCCCAGCAGGTGTGCGGTTTTACGATCAGGTCGGTTGATGACATCGACCTGGCCGGTTTTCAGCGCCACGGTACGGGCGTTGACATCGGGCATGATCAGGACTTCGATTTCGTCAAAATGGGCCCTATCGGTTTTAAAATAGTTGGGGAAACGCTTTGCCAGGGTACGCACCCCAGGCTCATAGCTTTCGATCTGATAGCCGCCGGTCCCCATGACCTCTTCAAAATTAGTTGTTCCGGCAGGCATAATCGGCGCGCGGGTATCTGCAAGGATATAGGGAAAATCAGCATTGGGGCCTTCCAGTTCAAAAATGACCCGGTTGGGTCCGTCTTTTCTAAACGCCTTGATTGGTTTCACCAGGGTTCTGAGCTGAGATGCCAGCTTGGGGTCCAGATGGTGCTTGATGGAAAAAATAACATCATCTGCATCCACGGTTTTGCCGTTGTGGAACTCGGCCCCTTTACGCAGATTAAACACCCAAACCCCGGCGCCCGGTTCCGCCTCCCAGCTCTCGGCCAGATCGGGGACGGCATTGCCTTTATGGTCGATTTCAACCAGTGTATTTCGTAGAAATCCCATTGAGGTCATCTGCTGGTACACATCATTAAACAGGGCCGGATCCATGGAGTCGGCGGTGGAACCGCCCTGAATTCCAATTCTTAACCGCCCCCCTTTTTTAGGCACGGCAGCATGAGCCTTGGAGCCCGGCATGCCTGCCGGAATCATCGCACTTGCACCTAAAGCCGCACTCAAGGCCAGAAACTTGCGCCGGGAAATCTTACCGTATTGGAACATTGTCTCGATTTTTTCTAGCATGGTCTTCCTCCTTGGTTTGGATGGTTCGAAAAAAATACCGGCCCGGTCTGCATAACCAGGCCATTTTTCCCTAAGGATTTTCAGCAACAATTACCTCAAGCACCTGCCGTAGGCAATCTCCCGCCATTAAAATCCCAACAAAAACAGCGGTTCCTGTTCGGGCTACTGTTTCTTTTTTCTTTCCTGATCTTCTGCATCAGCTTCTTCAACAATGGCACGCAATTTCGCTTTTAAATCATCACTCAGCGGTTCAGGTTTGTGATTTGCCATAATATCCGCGGCTTTTTCAGCAGCCCGTTGGGCCATATCTTTGCCGCCTTTTCCAAGCCAGCGATCATAATTTCCGCGCTCAATGATGTTGGGTACAGATGGCAGTGTCCGCATATACTTCATTGTGTGAGGCTGCGACAGATGATCACCACCGGGTCCTACCGCTTTGATCACGTCTATTGCAAGATTCTCATCATCAACGACGATGCCCTGCATCACTTTCCGAACCATTTTAAAGATATCATTGTCAATCACCAACTGAGTGTAACTGAAAATCAGTCCTGAATCCAGCATTCCGGCACCGTAAATCAGATTCGACCCCGCATTGGCGGCGCACATGGCTGTCAGGGTCTTTTCATGACCGGCCTGTGCGTCGGGCAATTTGGAGTCAGCCTATCCACCGGCGGAAAAACTCGGCAGCATGTATTTTTGTGCCAGGACCGGAGTGGCCGCGTTGAGCAGGCCACATTCCGGGGCCCCCACCGGAGTCGTGGTCAGCCTCAGGTCAAACATCAGCGAAGAACCGCCGTAGATGACCGGGGCCCCCTTGCATGTGAGCTGGTGCAAAACAATGGCCCCCAGTGTCTCACAGTTGTGGGTGACCAGGGATCCTGCCAGTGTGATGGGCCCGGATGCGCCGGCCATGACCATGGAAATCAGGTTGCAGGGCACTCCGGCCCGGGCACAGGTCATGACGCCGGTGCAACAATTTACATCGAGCGTCAACGGGCTTGTCGGAGAGCAATTGATCGTACAGATGGGATGTTCCCTTAATTTATTTTCCCCACCCACGATGGCCTGGGCCATCTTGATGATTTTACCCGCACGCCAGCCGTTTCCAGGTCCGTACACCGTGTGTTTTGTCGTGTTGGCAAAAACCACCTCTGCTTCATGAATGGGTGCCGCGTTTTCCGGCGCATCCCCGGCGTTCAGGGAGCGTTCGCACACATCCACCTCTTCCAGGGCATCGGTCAGTAATGCCGCCTTGGCCACATCCGCTTTCACCGAAGGCCGGACCGTGCCGTCCAGTTCCATGATGCTGACCCCCTGGCCAAAGGTACAAAAATTTACCCTTCTGCCTTCCAGGAAGACATCATGTTTGGGGTCGCGTCCGTACTGAACGATCTTCGGCGGGGCCGACCGGATGCAATCCTCCACCAGGTAGGGGGGGAACTTTACAATTCTGGTTTTGCGGTCAACCCTGGCACCGCCCCCTTCAAGGATGTCCATGGCTTCGTCGTCTCCGACAAAAAGCCCTGTTTTTTGCATGACCTCAAGGGTGGCCAGATGGATTTTCTGGATCTCATCATCCTCAAAGACCTTGAAACCAAACCCTCCAGACATCATCGTGTCTGCGTATACATTTCTTGTTGTCATTTAATTCACCTCCAAAATATAAAAAATGACTAAAACTCCTGTGGCTACAGCTTAAACCGTTAGAATAAATTTACCCCTTCACGAAACAATATCTAAAAATATAAAAAACTTAGCCCATGGAATACAATTTTTTAGCTACGCTTACATTTTTTTGGTAAAATAGCAACAATTTTTTTATTTTTTTACAAAATTTTGTTTGCATATTTCAAATTATTTAGTAACCTACTGAAAATCCAACAATTTTCAGGCAATTGGTGGTGTCATCTGACCCGGGGAGGTGTAGCCATCGGCTTGTAGAATCTTAACATGTTAATATAAAAATGAATAAAGGACTGTGGCGCACTGACGCCACAGTCCTTTATTCATTTTACGAGGCTGTGAAATATCGCAGTCCCTTTTTTATTTTCACGACCATTACAAATGGAGGAAACATCATGCTGATTGTCATGGATAAAAATGCAACATCTAATCAGATCGATGCGGTGACCGCCGCCATCGGGATCCTGCAAACCGATTATGCTCAAACGGGGGAGGGCGGCAATGAAAATATCATCCTGTGTGAAGGGAGGGGGCGGACCTTTGTCCATGACAGCCGAGACACCCTGGACCTGTCGGCCATCCCGCATGTGCGTCATGAAGGGGATCGGCCTTATTTTTTTATATTACAGTGATGCGTGGTGGCCTATAAATGTGAAGTTCCCAGGAATTTGCCGCGGATTAACTCAAAATGTCTTATCAGGGCATCTTTTCGAAATTTTCCGGCATGTTTTGGATCACCGTCCTCCCATGATTTTTTGGTGTCGATGATTTCATTCTGAACATTTCTGACTTCATCATCCCAATTCCCGCGGTCCATGATCGTATACCATAACCTTTGCGTAATGGTATAAAGATTGGTTGATGTTTCTTCAAGAATCGGGTTGTTTGCTGCCTTAAGCAATAAACGTCTGAATTTTTTATCTATTTCTACTAATTTTCGGTAATTGTGCTCCTCATAAAGCGGGCTGCATTCTTCGATGATGGCATCGATTTTTTTAAAATGTTCATCTTTGCAATTTTCTGCTGCAAGACGGCCGACGAGTCCTTCAATCTCAAACCGAATCTGATAGGTATTCATCATGAGATAAAATTCAATTTCGGTAACAAGCGCTCCGGTTCGGGGCAAAATACGTAAAAGCTTGTCCCATTCCAACCGCATAAGCACCTCTCTAAGGGGAGTGCGACTCATCTTGAACTCTTTAGCCAACACTTTTTCATTCAGAATATGTCCAGGCTGATATTCCATATACAGGATTCGATCTTTCAAAATCTCATAAATTTTTGGATTCATGACAGCTTTTCTTTCTCTTGATATTTCAAAATTATTTTTATAATATACTAAAAATATTAAACGCTGTAAACGAATTGTTTTTCATTAATATGGGGTATCTTTCATTTGTCGGTTTACCCTTTTTAAAAAAAATATCTGTTTTTTGTCGTCCCGTTGGAATTAAGCAGAAAACAAAAAGTATTTTAGTGATATATCATTAAAATTTAAACAATAAAACATTCTTGACAAATTAATATTTATTAAATATAATTAAAGGCATTTCAAAGAAAGGTTTCAAATCTTTTAATGGAATGGCTATAATGCGCTATTGTGGAAGTGACGGATGGCTCAGTTTCACGTGACCCGAAAAAGCCAATCATGGTACGGCGAATCAATTGAAATTCTTATACTGTCCGCATCTTATCCGTGCATACCCGATGGACTGCCCATAGTTATCGCCGGGATGGAAGGGCAGTCTGAATTTCGAGGGGCTGTTCTGGAGGAAAAGGGGATTCTGGATTCAGGCAAGATCGAGCAGGAAGTTGTACAGGTCACCAGAAAACTGGTGACGGGAAACCCCCAGATTGGCGCCATTCTCCTCGAATGCAGCGATCTGCCGCCTTATGCCGGAGCTATTCAACAGGCAGTGAATCTGCCGGTTTACGACTTTGTGACCATGATCAACTACGTCCACAACACCCATGTTCGATTTCCGTTTGCTGGATTTATGTAACCTGTCTTTGGCGAACATCCGGATGATGATCACAAGACAACTTAACAGATTGTTATTAAAATAAAAACTATTCATAACAAGGAGATTGCAATGAAGGATAAATCACTTAGCCATGGTTTATGGAAAGTCACTGCTCCCCAGCCACCTTCATTAGCAGCCCTTG
>Ga0307991_1003287_pt1 | contig 10509 bp, 9 predicted proteins | sample EllFjometagen131_FD_203146 | JGI IMG/M metagenome (GOLD analysis project Ga0307991, IMG submission 203146) | Marine microbial communities from Ellis Fjord, Antarctic Ocean - #131 | ecosystem: Environmental > Aquatic > Marine > Unclassified | place: Southern Ocean | collected 2014-10-08 | reverse complement strand
TATTCTCTTTCTTTGGATTGCCTAAATTATAGACATCATTATCCCTCCACTCTTCATAGTAATTTTTAGCGCAGGGAACAGTGATGATGAGCTTCCCCTTTGATTTTAAAACTCTCCACATCTCCTTGATTGCCTTAGAGTCTCCATCCTCAGGAATATGTTCGATCACACTAATCGACGTTATTGCATCAAAATAGTTATCAGGGTAAGGGAGACGAGTGGCATCGTAAGATACAAGGTTAGCACGATGTGAAAAGTTCAAAACCTTTAAATATTGTTCAGTTTCTTTTAAGTCCTGAATATCTGGATTCAATCCTTCAACTTTAATATTTTGATATTTTTGGATTAGAAAAATAAAAAAAAGCCTCGGCGATGATATATCTAGACAAGATTGTATACTTGTCCAATTAAGTGATTCAGAAGCAAATTTAAACTCAAAATAGCGAGTGTTGTTGACAGGATTGCAAAGTAAATATAAAAATTGTTTTTTAAAGCCTTTCAATAAAAAAAGCCATGATATCTTCCTGCCATAATTATCAAACTCTTTGCCTATTAAATTATAACCAGCTTTCAACCTGAAAATTAAGGATAAGAAAATAAGATGAAGGGTAAACGCTTTTTGTTTTATTTTATTAAATAACTCTATCTTCTTCATTTTGTTTTTTTCTATGTTCAATTTTTTCTTTAACTATACTCTCAAGAATCTCTCTAAACCGCTTCGAGAAACTCGCTTGGCTAAAATTTAATCTATAATTTTTCAAGACTTTATATAAAACCTCTTTGTGCCAATCGGATGGTTGACTTGAAACCCAATCGATATTCTTCTCTATAGTCTCAATATCTAAAGAATCAAATGTAATACCAAAATCTTGTGTATTTATGCTGGCCCATTTACTAACGATTGGTAACAATCCATTCGCCATGCAAGTGATAACCGATCCTGCGGATGCGCTTGAACAAATTGGAAGAATAACTGAGCCACAAGTAGAGACAAGTTCTCGATATTTATTACTTCCGACAACTACCCATCCGACAGGTATAATATTTGGCGTTTCATATAATTCTTTATGATAACAATCAACAAAGTCTCTTTCTTTTTCATAAGGACCGCATACATATAAGTTAAGATCCGGTTTTTTAGAAAAAATCTCTAATAATAAATCTAAGCCAAAAAGGACCTGTCCAATACTTCCAAAAAATAAAAAATTTTTTTTCGAAAAATTAAAATCTTTGTCATCCAGCATACCTGACAAATGATCATAACCGTGGTTATTGAAACACAATATTTTCCTATTGAAAAAAGGCCGAAATGTCTCAGCCGTCACTTCGTTTCCCAAACAAGCAATCGCGTTAAAATATTTTAAAAAAGAGGAATCATCCGTATTTTTTCTTATGGGTGATAGGCGACATCCGCGCCTTTTGTTAACTTGATCGATTCGCTCTCCCTCGCGCTGATTATGGAAATTTGCCTCACATCCAGTTGCTAAACGGATTTTAATAGAATCTTTTGGCATTAGAGTGGCTAGCTTTTCTGCTACTCCGAATCCTAATAAAAGGTCATAATTTAAATCAATCTTGCTGGAAAAATCACTATATAACATCACGTCGACAATATATCCAAGCTCATCAAGAATGCTCGCAATTTCTTTCGCCCTCCATTTATTGGTATGATAAACCATTTTTTCATTATCTTGATCTTCCAAAAAAGGGCTGATAATATAGGGTATTAATGCTCGAGGTTTTCCTTTACTTCGAAATCGTCCGGTCACATTCCGGAGCACCTGAGCTCTTTTGAACGTATTGTTAAATCCATATTGCCAATTTAAACGTCTTTTCCATTTAACGCCATAACACAAATAAATTGGCCACGTAACTATGAATTTTGTTGCTTGGATGAACCAAAAACAAAAAACTTTCAATTTTTTTAAGATATTGTATGTGTGGTCACTAATTGATGTTAAGTACATAACTCAAAGAGATCAAAAATTTTTGCTTATTTTATTATTATAAACCAAAATAAAATTATAAGGTTTTAAACCGAAACAACCTATCCTTTAATGGCTGATTGATATTTTTGATAAATTTTTGAAATTCATTTGCGAAATTGTCATTAGGTTGGATATCTTCAATCCATTTTATATCTATATTCTTATTCCGATTAAGGTTCCGTGCTTGATAATATTTCCGATATAATTTTTGCCATAGAGAAGATAATTCATGAGTGCCGGTTCCGATGCCTAAATTTTTAACCAAGCACATAGTTGGTAATAATTGAAACTTTTTCATCCATAACATTGTTACAGCAATTTTGATATCCCAGTCAAAAGAGTTACTTTTTATTAATTTAAGATCATTAACCATTTCAGGTAAATCTTTACCCGCCATATCAGGTATCTCATTTAAATTATTAAACAACTCTCTAAATTTGTTTGTATTTTTTCTTATTTCCTGCCATTTCTCTCTCCAAGTCCCCCATCCCCATCCCAAAAATCTTGAAGAGACAACCAATGAATATACATAATCATTAAAAAAAGTTTTATCTATGGGCTGATATCCCCCAATTGAAAATACATTTTCAACTTTCTGGTACCTCATGAGCGAATGCCGCATAAAATAATAAAAACTTGGCATTGGAAGACAATCATCTTCCAAAAAAATAGCAGTGTCATATGATTCAAAAACTTTATCAACATTATATATAATGCTGTAAACGCCTTGGTTTTTATCCTGAAAATGGCATTCCTTCTCCGCCCAATCGATACTTTCAGCGATCGTTCTGCATGTGTCAACCAACTGTTGTTCGGCTGTATTTCGTGCACCATCGATAAATATTATTATCTTTCTAACACCCTGATATTTTAACTTGCTTAGTATTTTTTTTAAAAAAAAGGGGCGATTGAACCCGAAAACTACACATGGAGGATAATATATTGAATTCATAATAATTATAACCCAACCATTGTCCATTGTCCTCTGACAAGAAGAGGGCCCCACCGGGAAAGTTTGGAACTGCCGATCCTGAAAAAATCTCCGGCTAAAACATTTAAAGGGAAAAAAACTTTCGGCCAATCCACTTCTTCTCCTGAAGTCATGCCACCGTTCATGACGCAACGAACCATGATCAAATAATTTCCGGGAGCTAAAGGCAGGTCGGGTATAAGACATTTAAACTTCCCTTTAGGCGGAATATTATTAAAATAAACATTTGAAAAATCACTATAATAATGAAATAGGGCCTGTTCCCTATCAGTATGAACGCTAAAGGAAAATGAAATGGCATCTTTTGGCATACACCCATTGTTTTCAAAATCAAACGCTAAAACAACTGGGTTACCGCTTTGAGCAAATTCAACTTTATTGCCTGAAGGGTCTTCCAGATGGAAATCAATCACTCGAAGTTTACCGTTACCAGTTCGTATACAATTTCGTAATGGATTTTCCTGTTGTTCATAGTGTTGGGACAGATAATGAGAAATAACTGTTTTGGTTTGGCCATTTTTTTCGATGCAGCCCTGATTTAAAAGAATAGCGCGGTTACAAAGCGTCTCAATGGCACCCATGTTATGACTGACAAACAGAACGGTCCTTCCTTCTTTGGACACATCCTCCATTTTGCCCAAGCATTTCTTCTGAAAAGCCGCATCTCCGACCGCAAGGACTTCATCCACCAGCAGGATTTCCGGCTCCAGGTGGGCAGCCACAGCAAAAGCCAATCTCACTTTCATCCCAGTGGAATACCTTTTGATCGGGGTTTCCAGAAATCTTTCAACTTCCGAGAACGAAACAATCTCGTCAAATTTTCGATCGATTTCAATCTTGCTCATCCCTAAAATAGCGCCGTTAAGATAAACATTCTCCCGGCCGGTGAGTTCGTGATGAAAGCCGGTACCCACTTCCAGCAGACTTGACACTCTGCCGTTGAGCAGGACACGACCGGATGTTGGTTCCACTATCCGAGAAATAATTTTGAGCAGGGTGCTTTTACCCGCCCCGTTGCGGCCAATAATTCCGACAACTTCACCATGTCTGACGTTAAATGAAACATCCTTAATTGCCCATATTAAATCTTCCGCTTCAGATTGTTCTGTTGATGCATATTCACCTGCGTCAAAATTCGTTAACCGCCGCAATCGTTTCAGGTTTGATAATGGCGCCTTGATCCATGAACCGAGCGCACCACCCAGCGTTTCACTCATTTGCTCTTTTAAACCGATCCGATAGAGCTTTGATAAGTTTTCAACTATGATTGCGTTGTCTGACATGATTAAATATCTTTATATGTTATAATGCTCTAAAATATTTCATATGATTCCAACATGGATAGAAACTCCACAAAACGCTGGATGCCGGATCAGGTCCGGCATGACGGTTCTGCTATTTTATAATGCCATTCTTTTAACAATTTTATCTTAAATATCTTAATAACCTTTTGGATTTATGGACTGCCACCGCCATGTATCTGCGCACATCTCATCAATGCTCCTCTGAGCCATCCAACCCAGTTCCTTTTGGGCAAGGGATGAATCGGCATAACAGGTGGGGATATCGCCTGGTCGGCGTTCGACAATCTTATATTTAATTTGTTTTCCAGATGCCTTTTCAAACGCCGCAATCATTTCAAGCACGCTGTATCCTTTGCCGGTTCCCAGATTATAAGTAACAAGGCCGGAATCCGATACGATTTTTTCCAACGCTTTGACATGACCTTCCGCCAGATCCATAACATGAATATAATCCCGGATGCCGGTGCCATCCGGTGTCGGATAGTCATTTCCAAAAACTGACAGTTCAGAAAGTTTTCCGACCGCGACCTGACTAATGTACGGCATGAGATTATTGGGAATATCTGACGGGTCTTCGCCGATCAGTCCGATGGGATGGGCACCGACCGGGTTAAAATACCGTAACAATGCAATATTCCAACGCTTATCTGCAAAATAAAAATCCCTCAATATCTCTTCGATGAAAAATTTTGTCCGGCCATAGGGGTTAAACGGCGCAGTCGGTGCATCTTCTTTGATTGGAACCATTTCAGGATTCCCGTATACCGTTGCAGAAGAGCTGAAAACAAGATTTTTAACAGCGTGTTCCTGCATGGTTTCGCATAACACCAGCGTCCCGTCAATATTGTTCTGATAATACATTAATGGCTGGCCAACGGATTCGGAAACGCTTTTTAGGCCGGCAAAATGAATTACCGCATCAATTGAATGGTTTGTAAAAATTTCATTAACACCAGCTTTATCACGCAAATCCGTTTGATAGAAAGAAATCTGTTTTCCCGTAATTTTTTGAACTCTGTCTAAAGACGTTGCATCACTGTTGCATAAATTATCAACCACAATAACATTATAGCCATTTTCCAAAAGTGCGACACAGGTATGACTTCCGATATATCCGGCACCACCTGTAAGCAAAATATTCATTATTATTGTTTACCCTCCATCATGCAACATCCGCAAAAATCCGTTCCATCCGCCGGAAATAGAACGCGCCGGTAAAGGCAATAGTAAGCGCTGAAACCGATCCAACCAGAATCAAATCCCAGGGCATGGGATGTGTGCCCAGAAGTGCCGAGCGAAATCCCTCAATCACGCCGACCATTGGATAAATCCCATAAACCAGTCGATATTTATCCGGAATTAATGACACCGGCCATACCACCGGCGCCGCGTACATCAACAGCTGAACCACAAACCCCATGGCATGGCGTACGTCCCGGTATTGAATTGCCATGGCAGAAAGCCACATGCCGATCCCTGAAGCCGTTAACACCATTAATAAAATTAAAACAGGAAGAAACAACACATATATTGTGGGCACCATTTGATACCACACCATCATCACTGCCAGCACGGAAAAAGCAATGGCAAAATCCACCAGACCGGCCAGAACCGGTGTCATGGGAATAATTAACCGGGGGAAATAAACTTTTGTCAGCATATTCGTATTAGAAATCAGGCTGCTGGTAGAGCCGGTAAGGGCAGCAGAAAAATATGTCCATGGAATCAACGCCACATAAGAAAAAATAGGATACGGTACGCCATCGCTGGGAACTTTTGCCAGGCGCCCAAACACAACAGAAAAAATAATCATGGAGAACACCGGACGGATAATAGCCCATAAAAACCCGAGCACCGTCTGCTTATACAGCACTTTAATGTCCCGCCATACAAGAAAGAAAAACAGGTCCCGATATTCTGCCAACTCCTTAAAATTGATCAGCTGCCAGCCTTTTTTGGGGATAATTTCTATTTGATGTGCGGGTTTTGTAAGATTATGATCACTCATGTCTGTTTTTTTAAATAATTAAAAAAGTTAAATAATTAAGTCCCCTTCGAATATCAATGTTTCTTTCCCTTTTTTCTCTTTTCAAATGCTGCACGAGCTGAATTCCGGCAATATCATACCTTTTATTAAAATTAACAAGTGCCCTGCCTGGAACAGGGTCTGATCTTTTAACTTCAATCATCAACTCAGGTTTATTGTCATTTACGATGCAAAAATCGACTTCCGCACCATCTTTGGTCCTTAAATAATTTAAAACATATGGAAGTCCTTTAAAATCAACCATTCCATAGACATGTTTTAATAAGCTGAGGGCTGCAAGGTTTTCAAACCTGACCCCTTCATCTCCTTTGACCAGGCCGGTATCGAAAAAGTATATTTTGGGTTCTTTTAAAATCGACCTTGCAATATTTTTTGAAAATGGAGTCACTTTGAATATGATATAGAGCGATTCAAGGATTTGGATATATTTTTTGACTGTATTGGGGGCGATTTGAATATCTTCGGCAATTGACTTGTACGAAACAGGAGAACCGACCCTTGATCTTAGCAACTCCAGAAGTAGATGCATGGCTCTGAAATCATGAATATTCTCAAAATCAAGAACATCTGTGCGTATCAGACCGTCTATGTACTGATTTCGCCAGCGATCCGCATCCACGTTCTCTTCTGCAAGCAACGGTTCAGGAAAACCGCCGCGTTCAATCAGTTTTTCAATATCAGGTGATTCATTTATATGCGAAATTTCTGCAACAGAGAAAGGCAACAGCCTGTGCCTGAAAAATCTCCCGGCCAGGGAATCTCCGCTCTGCCTGAACGCTTCAAGCCTTGCACTTCCGGTTACAAGAATCATCATATGATCAGGTTTTGTATCATAAACCCCTTTTAGATAGTTTTTCCAGCCCTTCATCTTATGGAGTTCATCAAGGACCAGAAGATCTGTTTTTTCAAGCCATGCCTCATTTTTAATAATCCGCCTGTCTTCGACACTGTCATAATTTAAATAGACACTTTCCGGAAAGGATTTGGCGATTTCCTTTGCAAGCCAGGTTTTGCCGACTTGCCTTGGGCCGGTAATAAAGACCATTTTTTTCTTAAGATCTTTTACAATATATTCTGTCTGCTGACGCTTCATAAAATCTCAACAGGTTGCTTAAAAATTATAAATATCGACTATTTTGCAATATTTTGCACAAAAGTCAAGACTATTCGGCAATTTATTGCAAAAAAGTCGAACTGGCTTTTTCCCATTGACTGCAAACAGTTACATAATCAACACAAAATTCTGGTATCATTCTGCAACAACTGCTCAAAGTAATGAATGGTACTTTTCAACCCTTCTTCCAGTTCAATTTTCGGTTCCCATTCAAGTTTCTCTTTGGCAAGGGAGATATCCGGTTTTTTCTGCAAAGTAAAATAGACGATGGTCACCTTGAGACTAAAAAACATTCCCATTTCATGCCAAGAGCCATTTCCAGACGGGAACAACGTGGATTTCATTATCAATCACGGCTTCATCATCCCAGGTCACGATTGTTCCAGAACGGATCGAAAATTCATCCATAGCACTTTTTATTCCGCGTAGTTCTCGTTCAAATGTCTTTTTATTTGCCATCTCCCAGCAGACCTGAATCAGTCCTACATCACCGGTAAGCTTTTGCCTTGCAAAGAAATCTGTTTCATATCCGCCTTTTGTATTCACATATTCAACATCATAGCCCTGACGTCGCAAATGCATAAATACCATATTTTCCAGAAACGGCCCATAATCGGATGAATTACGAAAGGTCATCGCGCCCAATAGCCCGGAGTCGATGGCATAAATTTTGGCAGGATTAATCAGCCTTGATTTTTCAGAACGGCTGTGAATAGGAACTTTCGAAAATACAAAAGCATCTGTCAGATGATCAAGATATTCATATAAACTGTTCTTTGTGCATTTAACCGACATACTTTTCAATGTATTGTAGAATTTGTTGACACTGAATTTTCCGCCGGAAGAATTCATAATATAACGAACCAGATACTTGAGAGCTGTGACATTACTGACATGATGGCGTTCAATGACATCTTTGAGCAAAACCGAACTGATATATCCCTGAAGTATTTCGGTCCGAAGATGCACTTCCAGTCTCTGCACTTCCGGGAAACCTCCGATTTCCAGATAATCTTTTGCTGCTTTTCGAAGCATGGACGTTGTTTTTGCCCCAAATGTTTTTGGCCTGTCGAAGAACAGTTCATGGTATTTCAGGAATTCTCGAAAACTAAATGGAAATATCTCAACGGGCACGGAACGCCCTCGCAGACTGGTTGCGATCTCGCTGCTCAGTAATTTTGATGATGAACCTGTTAAATAAACCTGAACATTTTCAGTATCCAGCAGGCGCCTGATAAACATTTCCCACTGATCGATGCGTTGGATCTCATCAAAAAAAAAGTAACACCTGGTATTGCGATGTTCCGGATACTTGCCATAGTAGACATCAAGAACATCCTGAAAATTCTTAATGGTAAACTCCAGCAATCGATCATCTTCAAAGTTTAAGTAAAGTATTTCCTCTTTCCGGATTCCAACGGCAAGGAGTTCAACAATTTTCTGAAAACAAAACCAGGTTTTCCCGGCACGCCGCATACCGATAACGACATTTGCCTTACCCTTTATCTCAATTAATTCCTTTTCACGGGTGACCGGTATCGGCAACTCCCGTTCATGGAAGTCATCAATCAATTGTAAAATTCTATTCTTCATAAACCAAAAGTATCTTTTTTTTAGAGATAAATCAAATATTTTTTATCTCTTTTTTAAAGAACAATTTTCAAAAGTCAAAACTGGCGCACCTGGCAAAAGATTGAAATCATAGGGAAGTTGAGAGAGATGATACAATTACACTGCTTGGTTTAATAAAAAATGGGAAACTTCAGTTATAAAACCAACCCGGGATATGCCAACAGGATATCCTATTTTTTAAATTCTTTCATCAGGTTTTCAAAGTACGCGATGGTACTTTTCAACCCTTCTTCCAGTTCAATTTTCGGTTCCCATCCAAGTTTCTCTTTGGCAAGGGAGATATCCGGCCGGCGCTGAGTCGGATCATCTTGCGGCAATGGCTTGTTTATCAATTTTGACTTTGAAGCGGTCATGTCGATGATTTTTTCCGCCAGTTCTTTAATGGTAAACTCATTCGGATTACCCATATTGATCGGGCCTATAAAGTCGTCCGCAGTGTCCATTAATCGGATAAACGCATCAATTAAATCATCCACATAGCAAAAGGATCGGGACTGGGAACCGTCCCCATAAATGGTGATGGGTTTATTTTGCAGGGCCTGGGCGATAAAATTGGAAACCACCCGGCCATCGTTGGGATGCATATGCGGGCCATAGGTATTAAAAATACGGGCCACTTTGATTTTCAGTTTGTGCTGTCGCCAATAATCAAAAAACAGGGTTTCCGCACACCGTTTCCCCTCATCATAGCAGGAACGGAACCCAATGGGATTGACATGGCCCCAGTAAGACTCCGGCTGTGGATGAACGGTAGGATCGCCATATACTTCCGAGGTGGATGCCTGAAAAATTTTGGCTTTCACCCGTTTGGCCAGTCCCAGCATATTGATGGCGCCGTGAACACTGGTTTTGGTTGTCTGGACCGGATCATGCTGATAATGCACCGGCGACGCCGGGCAGGCCAGGTTGTATATTTCATCCACCTCTACATATAGCGGAAAGGTGACATCATGCCGCATTAACTCAAAATGCGAATTTTTTAAAAGAGAAATAACATTATCTTTGGTGCCGGTGAAAAAATTGTCCACACAGATAACATCGTGCCCCTGTTTTAGCAGACGTTCACACAGATGCGATCCGAGAAAACCGGCGCCGCCTGTTACAAGTATTCGTTTACTTAAATGCATAATTTATTTTACCTTCTATAAAATTTATTATTATTCAATTTATCAAGAGCCCCCTGCTTTTTTGATCCGTCAATCAAACAATTCAGAATGAGCGCCAAGACGAACCGGTCTAAGTTCGAAATCTGATATTGTATCCATGCTCTAAAAGTGTGACACAGGTATGACTGCCGATATACCCCGCACCGCCTGTCAGTAAAATATTCATTCTATTTCCTTTACCATAAACCGCTGATTTGTTGCAAATTGAATTATAAAGTTTTTTCAGAGGCTTTACGCCTTGCAACTCCTTGCCTCAAAAAAAAATTA
>Ga0307991_1003285_pt1 | contig 10511 bp, 10 predicted proteins | sample EllFjometagen131_FD_203146 | JGI IMG/M metagenome (GOLD analysis project Ga0307991, IMG submission 203146) | Marine microbial communities from Ellis Fjord, Antarctic Ocean - #131 | ecosystem: Environmental > Aquatic > Marine > Unclassified | place: Southern Ocean | collected 2014-10-08 | reverse complement strand
GGAAGTGATAAATACACTTGATCTTTTCCGCTTAAAAATGCTGATGAACCTTACGGGATTAAACAAATGCCAGATCAGAGACAAGAAATTAATACTGGAATTTTCATCCGATAAATTACCTGGACGAAAGCTTTTAACCAGTCTGATTGTCAAATTCAGTTATCCGGTAAAATTTGAAACCGTGCATGACCTGAAGATAATATTTGATCTAAGCAAAGAAGCCAATAATCATTTCGGCATTGCGTTAGCAGTGGTTCGCGAGATAATCGATAAAACATAATGACATATTTGACAAGGATTTATGGGTAAAGTGATTGACAAGAAACAGGCATATTGATTTTTATTCCCGTAATTTTGCAAATGCTTTATGAGCAATTGCAGATATGGAAAAAGGAGTAAATGCTTAATGAAGATAAATAGAGTTTTAGGCATCATATTAATGATGAGCATGATGTGCGGTTTAGTGGCACAAACTTCGACAGTGAATCAATCCAGTTTTTTGATTTCAGTATCTGTTGTCGGAGCGATTGAAACGCCCGGAATTTATAAAATATTGCCAGGCAGCCGAGTTTCTGAAGTACTTACACGGGCTACTCAAACAGAAATGATGCAGGAAAAAGAAGATAAGACCTCAAAACAGAAACAGGAAACAGAACCGTTTGAAATAAAATATTCCCAAAGAAACATTACTTTACTGCGTGGAGAAGAGGAAATCAAAATCGACCTGCAGCAATATTTTATACTGGGAAATATCAATGCCAACCCCATATTACGCGATAATGACGTAATACGCGTACCGGCAGCGACATTAAATCTCAGCATTACCGGAGCAGTTCATAAACCTGGTTTTTTTGAATATGCTAAAGGAGACCGCATCAGCGATTTAATTGATCTGGCAATGGGAATTACAGAGGGAGCAAAACTTGAAGAATCCATTCTTGTCAGACAGGATTTTGTTACAGGTGAACTCAGCGAACTCACATTTTCACTTTCAGCAATTTTTGCTGATAGAGATTGTGCAGATAATCTTGCTTTGATGAATGGCGACCGTATTTATATCAGAACTCTTGAAAATTATGAAACCAGTTACAGCGTGACAGTGGAGGGTTTTGCCATGTATCCGGGTGAATATGCTATCAAAGAAGGCGAAACCACTCTCCGCGACATCTTGATCAAATGCGGAGGCAAGCGTGCAGAAGGCAGTCTTAAAAGGGCGTATCTTCAAAGGATTTCAGAATTGGATCCAGAACTCGACCGTGTAAATACACTTGATATTGCAGAAAAATCTTCTATTGAAAGCGAATATCAGAAATTCAAGATGCGCGAAATGGCAGGCAAAATAATTGTCGATTTTGAAGCATTATGGAATGATAACGCAGATGCAGATAATATCATTTTGGAAGATAATGACTATATTTTTATCCCTCATAAAGTAACTACCGTAGAAGTAAGCGGAGCTGTGATCAATCCCGGTGCTTATGATTTTGAATCAGGCAAAAATTACCAGTATTACATTGAACTTGCCGGAGGACTTTCCGATAATGCTTACAAACGCAAAGTCAGGATAATCAGAGAAGATGGTGGTGCCTGGCAAAATAGAGATGAAGAAATGATAATTGCAGAAGGCGACTTGGTATTTGTACCCGAAAAGAAAGAAATTGATTACTGGATGCGCACGAAAGATGTGTTTAGCATTTTAGCACAATTTGCTACTGTGATTTTAGCCATTCAGTCAATATATACCAATTAACTCAGGAGAAATATATGAAAATTTTAATTACTGGCGGTTCCGGCTTTATAGGTTCACATCTGGTTGAGAAATTATTAGCCAAAGGGAATCAAGTTGCTGTTATTGATAATTTATCAACGGGTAAATTTTCCAATATCAAGCCTTTTTTACGTAACCCAAATTTTACTTACACCATTGACACGATCCTAAACCGGAAAGTTTTAAAGAAACTAATTGAAGAATGTGATCAGATTTTTCATCTGGCAGCCGCAGTTGGCGTTAAATTCATTATTGACAATCCTCTACAATCTTTGAAAGTAAACATAAACGGAACAGATAATGTTCTTGAATTTGCCAATGAATTTAAACGTAAAGTATTGATAGCCTCAACTTCTGAAATATATGGAAAAAGTGATCAGATTCCTTTTAAAGAAGATGCAGACCGCCTTTTGGGTTCCACCCATATTTCACGCTGGAGTTATTCTTCGGCAAAAGCAATTGATGAATTTCTGGCTTTAGCATATCATCGCGAAAAACGTCTGCCTATTGTCATTGTCCGCTGCTTTAATACCGTGGGACCGCGTCAGACGGGACAATATGGCATGGTAATTCCAAAATTCGTAAAAAGTGCATTGCTTAATCACCCGATCACAATTTTTGGCGACGGCAAACAAAGCCGCTGTTTTTGTGATGTGGATGACGTTACTGGCGGAATGCTAAAACTTATGGATGATAAAAGAGCAGAAGGCGAAATATTCAATTTAGGAAACGACCAGAGTATTTCAATCGAAGAGCTGGCACACTTGATTAAAAAAATGACCAAGAGCGGTTCCAGGATTGACTATGTAAAATACGAAGATGCTTATGAAGAGGGATTTGAAGACATGCGTCGCCGTGTGCCGGATCTTTCAAAAGTAAAAGGGCTGATCAAATACCAACCGAAACATGACCTGAAAAACATATTAACCAGAATTATCAATTATTTTGAAAAATAAATTGCGGTGAAATTATGAAAGTACCTTTACTTGATCTCAAATCTCAATATGATGATATCATGCCTTCCGTGCGAGAGGCATTTGAAAAAATTTTTGCCACCCATCACTATATTCTGGGACCAGAAGTGGCAGAGCTGGAAGCTGCAGTAGCAAAATATTGCGGTGTGAAACATGCTATTGGCTGTGCTTCCGGTACCGATGCTTTGGTTTTAAGCTTGAAAGCTATTGATATACAACCCGGTGATGAGGTGATTACCACTCCATTTACGTTTTTTGCAACGGCAGGTTCTATCCATCGCGTTGACGGAGTACCCGTATTTGTAGATATTGATCCCAAAACTTTAAATCTTGATCCCGATAAAATTGAAGCTGCAATTACGGAAAAAACGAAAGCGATTCTACCTGTTCATCTATTTGGTCAAATGGCTGAAATGGATAAGATCATGGCTATTGCTAAAAAACATAACCTGAAAGTAATCGAAGATGCAGCTCAAGGAATTGGAGCTACTCACAGGAACATATCTGCCGGAAATTATGGTGATATTGCTACTCTTTCTTTTTTTCCCAGTAAAAACCTGGGTGCAATGGGCGATGCAGGTATGTGTTTGACCAATGATGATGAACTCGCAGAAATCATCACGCTTTTGCGTACACATGGGGAACATCCCAAATATATTCATAAATGGGTAGGTCTTAACAGCCGGATTGATACTTTGCAGGCAGCGGTTCTACTGGTAAAATTACCTTATCTGACAAAATGGACAAAACAACGGCAGGAAAATGCAGAGTACTATTTCCAAAATATGAAAGATATTGAGCAAATTTCACTGCCTCATATTTTACCGGAAGCAACTTCAATCTTTAACCAGTTTACGCTTATAGTGCAAAAGAGAGATGAATTACTTGAATATCTGCGTAAAAACGATGTTGGCTGCAATATTTATTATCCCAAGGCTTTGCATTTACAGGAATGCTTTTCTTATCTCAATCACAGCAAGGGAGATTTCCCTGAAAGTGAATATGCCAGTGAACATGTGATTTCTATTCCAATATATTCTGAACTAAATACAGACCAGCAGGATTATGTGATCAGCAAAATTAAAGAGTTTTATCAACAATAATTGACATCAAAAGGAGATAAAATGAACAGCATAGTATGTATAAAACAGGTACCTGACACCACTGAGATAAAAATTGATCCCGAAACAAATACGCTGATCCGTGAAGGTGTAGAAAGCATAATAAATCCTTTTGATCTTTATGCAATTGAAGAAGCAGTGAGATTGAAAGAACAATTCGGCGGCAAAGTTACTGCCATCAGTATGGGACCTCTACAAGTGGAAAAAGCTTTGCGTGATGCCATTGCACTCGGTGTTGATGAGATCATACTACTCAGTGACCGCAAATTTGCAGGTGCTGACAGCTGGGCAACATCACACACATTGTCAGAAGCTATTAAGAAAATCGGCAGTTATGACTTGATATTCTTTGGACAGCAGGCAATTGATGGCGATACCGGTCAAGTTGGACCCGGAGTGGCATCATTTCTTAATCTGCCACAGATTTGCTTTGTGAAAAAGGTCTCTGAAATTGCTGATAACAAGGTGAAAGTGCTGCGTTTGATGGAAGATGGATATGATACCATGAATATGACCCTGCCGGGTGTGCTTTCTGTGGTTAAAGACATAAATTCTCCCCGTCTGCCTTCTTTACGAGGGAAAAGACAGGCAAAGAAAACTGAACTTACTATCTGGAATGCTGCTGATCTTGAGCTTGATGAAAAAGAAATTGGCTTAAACGGCAGTCCCACTCAGGTAGTAAAAATATTTTCTCCTAAAATGGATAAAGAAGTAGAAAAACTGGAAGGACTTTCTTCTGAGGAAGCCGCTGACAAAATTTATCAAAAACTCAAAGAACTGGGAAAATAGACCTTATCATGCGCCATAACATAAACCCCATTATTGCAGATCTGGGTCCATTACAGATTCGCTGGTACGGTTTCTTATACCTGCTCAGCTTTGTACTCAGTTATTTCATTTTGCGCCGTAACTTCAAGTATCGCAATATTAAGCTAAACAAAGATGATTATGAAAACCTCCTTTTTAACCTCTGCCTCGGTGTGATCATTGGTGGCAGACTTGGTTATATAATATTTTATAATCTTCCATTTTATCTGCATAATCCGTTGAAACTGCTGGCTGTCTGGGAAGGTGGTATGAGTTTTCATGGTGGAGCCATTGCAGTGCTTTATATTGGCTGGCGTTTTTGCCGCAAGCATGGCTACATTTTTTTTCAGATGGCAGATGTAACTGCACCAATTGCCTGTATTGGATTAGGACTTGGCAGACTGGGAAATTTCATCAATGGTGAATTATATGGCAAGGTGACAGACCTGCCCTGGGGAATAATTTTCCCTGGTGGCGGTGAATCTCCACGTCACCCATCACAGCTTTATGAGATGATCCTGGAGGGTATTGTGCTGTTTCTGATCACCCAGACTCTTCTGCGCAAAACTAAGCGTGAAGGTATGGTAATCTTTGTCTGGCTTATTTGCTATGGAATATTCCGCACATTAGTGGAATTTATCCGTATCCCTGACGAACAGATTGGCTATATTTTGAATCTGGTGACAATGGGACAAATACTCAGTTTTGCCATGATAATAGCAGGTTTGGCAGGTATTTTCTTTCATCATCCCCGCAAACATGAAAGCAAAAATTAGATTTTTCATAATTGCTCTTCTGCTGCTTTTCATCCTTAGCAGTTGCGCACTAAATCGACTGAAAAATGCCGATAAAATTATGCAATTGCAGCAAGGCATCAACATCTGGCACAATTTCAGGCTGGATGGAATTGCCAGCATTAATTTCTCAGGTTTCAATTTATACAAAAATATAACTATGACCAATAATCAGGACAGCTTGAAAATAATCCTTTATGAAAGTGGTATTTTTGGCAGTTCACCCAAACCTTTTGCTCAGCTTGCAATCACTGATAGCGTTGCTCTACAATTGCCCTTTGGCATGGTAATCGACGATAAAGCCCTGCAAAACATCAGCCATGACAAATTGCTGGCAAACATGATCGCACTCTCAGATTATCAAGAAATTATTGAAGATGGAAAATTGATCAAAGAAAAAACGGTTATCTCATTTAACGAGCAAATGCAAATAAGTGAGATATTTTATGGGATTTCGGGATTTAAACTAAATATTGAATATGACCTGGACAATAAACCCGTAGTTATTTCGGGGTATGATAAAAAAAAATTACTCTTTCAGATTGAAATCGATAGATTTACTATATACGACATGATTAATGAGGAGCAAACATGATCGAAAGATACTCAAGACCGGAAATGAGCAAAATCTGGGAACTGCAAAACCGTTACCAGTCAATGCTTGATGTAGAACTTGCTGCTTGCAAAGCCATGAACCAGCTGGATATAATACCTGATGATGATCTGGAAAATATTCTTGAAAATGCAGATTTTGATGTGGAGCGCATAGATGAAATTGAACAGGTTACTCGTCATGATGTGATTGCATTTCTCACCTGCATTGCGGAATATGTGGGACCTTCGGCACGCTGGATACATTTTGGTATGACATCTTCTGATGTGCTTGATACTGCCACTTCTTTGCAGCTCAAACAGGCTGGTGGACTTATTATGCGAGATCTGGTGAAACTTAGTGAAGAACTCAAGCTGCGAGCTGAAGAATTTCAATATACACTATGTATCGGGCGCTCACATGGCATTCATGCCGAGCCTACGTCATTTGGCTTAAAATTTGCACTTTGGTATGATGAGATGCAGCGTAATATCAGCCGTATGGAAGCTGCTATTGATCGCATTTCCGTAGGTCAGATTTCCGGCGCAGTCGGTAATTATGCACATCTCAGCCCTCAAGTTGAAGAAATTGCCTGTGAACATCTTGATCTGACTCCTGTGAATATTTCCACTCAGGTTATTCAGCGTGACCGCATCTCTGAATTTATGTTCGTGCTGGCTGCTATTTCTTCTACAATCGAGAAAATAGCCATTGAAATTCGTCACCTTCAGCGTACTGAAGTTCTGGAAGTGGAAGAAAGTTTCGCCAAAGGACAAAAGGGATCTTCTGCCATGCCGCATAAAAAAAATCCTATTACTTCTGAACAAATGACGGGAATGGCGCGCCTTTTGCGGTCTAATGCCCATGCTGCTCTTGAAAATAATGCTCTCTGGCATGAACGGGATATCAGTCATTCATCTGTGGAAAGAATTATTCTTCCCGATTCCACAATTCTTATTAATTATATGCTCAATAAAATGATCAGGCTCGTGGAAAACCTTGAGGTTTATCCTGAAAACATGAAAAAGAATATGGAAAAAACTAATGGCATCGTATTTTCTCAGGTTGTGCTTCTGGAACTTGCCAAAAAAGGTGTTTCTCGTGAAAATGCTTATGCTGTGGTACAGCGCAATGCCATGCAATGCTGGAAAACAGGAAAACCATTCGCAGAACTTATCAAAGCTGATCCGGAACTGACTACATGGCTTAATGCCTCAGAACTCGACGCTATATTCGATTATAACCGCTATCTCAAAAATATTGATTATATCTATAAAAGGGTGTTTAAATAATGAATGATCTCCGACAGCAAAAGCAACTGGAACTGCGCCGCGAAAGCCTCAAAAAAAGATTGCCACTCGTCGCAATTATCGTTGTGTGTTTTATCATTTACAATTTCGTGGCAGCTTACGAAATCCTCAAATGGGCTTCTCTGGCTGTTCTTATTGTTTACATAGTTATTGGTATGCATTACCGTAAAAAAATCAGAACTGAACTCGATAAAATCCCCTACAAAACAAAAGAAGAAGATCAGGAGATCGATAACAGCACGGAATAATGTATGAAGCAAATATTGCAGCAGTTACTCGATCTGGCAATACCACGGATATGTTACTGTTGCGCTGATCGTTTGCCCATAACGGAATTGAAGCCATCTGGTGATCTAAAAAAAGACTATCTCTGGAAACTTTCCCGCTATCTTTGCCCCATCTGCATTGAAAACCTGGTAATTCTTAATGAAGATATCTGCCCAAAATGCGGAGCTCCTCTTTTGCCAAACGGGTGTCCTCTTTGCGTAGAAACTAAATTCAAGTTTATTGCTGCCCGTTCCGTTTTTCTTTTTGATGATCACATTCGCAAATTAATCCATGGTCTAAAATATTATCAATTTCTCAAAATTGCTCCTGTACTTGCTGCTTATGCTGCCATTTATCTCGAAAACCACTGGAAATGGCAGAAACCTGACATCATTTTACCAGTTCCATTACATAAAGTTAGGCAGCGTGAGCGCGATTTCAATCAGAGTGCAGTTATTGCCAAATGGATAGCTCTATTTTGCCAGATTGAGTTTAGAGAAGACTTGCTGACACGCAATCGTTATACTCAAACGCAAACCTCTCTCGACGTAAAACAAAGACATCATAACGTAAAAGGTGCATTCAATTTGACTGATGCCGAATATCTCAAGAATAAGACTATACTTATCCTGGATGATGTATTCACAACAGGTGCAACTTGTGATGCTATTACTGGCATTTTGCGGGACAACCAAATTACTCAAGTCTTTGTCTTGACAATAGCAAGACCCTCTAAAATCTTTACACGATTGTAAGATAGAAACGGAAGGTATGAATAAAGGAGAATATGAAAAAGTTTTCAAATGATATTGTCGTGGAAATAGATAGAGAAAGAGCATTGGTTATTATCGACAAAACGGCACGCTTTATTGTCGAGCGAAAACTCACGCCTGCTGCCATTATGACCATCGAATCTCTGCGTCCCCTTAATTTCATTGCCAGTCAGTTTATGTACATGATCGCGCCTTTTGCAGAAGTCTTTTTCTCGCCCAAAGAATATCAGGAACTTGCAGTAATTATCGAAGATGACGAATATATCAAAATACTCATGCAAAGAATTGATGAACTCGATACGGAAATCTGGCGCGAAGAAAGAGAAATCAGTACTATGAAAAGGAAAGTAAGACGTGAAAAAAGAAAATTATTCTTTAATAAATTATTTAAAAAATAAACGGAGGAATCTATGGCTCAAGAGTTAAGGCGTATTATTGCAACTGATTGCGGTAGTACGACAACTAAGGCGATCCTCATCGAGTACGTGGATGGTGAATATCGCCAAACCGTGCGTGGTGAAGCGCCAACTACTGTCGAAGCTCCACTTAATGACGTTACAAGAGGCGTGATAAACGCTGTAACTGAAATGCAGGAGTTGGCTCGGATTAAATATAATAATCCAAAAATTCTCCTTACTGATGGTGACAAATTAATCATACCGCGTGATGGTGATATTGGTGCTGATGCTTATGTTTCCACTTCCAGTGCTGGTGGTGGATTGCAGATGATGGTTACTGGTGTGGTTGCCAAAATGACAGGTGAAAGTGCAGAGCGTGCAGCTCTCGGTGCTGGTGCTATTGTGATGGATCTCATCGCCAGTAACGACAAACGCGCAAACTATGAAAAGATCGAGCGTATCAGGCAATTACGTCCCGATATGATCTTAATGGCTGGTGGTGTTGATGGCGGAACCACTAAGCATGTTATTGAAATGGCAGAACTTGTTGCGGCTGCAAATCCAAGACCTCGTCTTGGTTCCAGTTACAAACTGCCTATTATTTTTGCAGGAAATACTGATGCGCGTGATGCTATCAAAGAAACTCTCGAGAAAAAAGTTGACCTGATTATTACTGATAATCTGAGACCAAGTCTGGAATCAGAAAATCTCGGTCCTGCACGTGATAAAATCCATGATCTCTTTCTGGAACACGTGATGCAGCAGGCTCCCGGATATAATAAACTCATGAAATGGACTATTGGTCCCAAAAACGGTAAAATTGTAAATATCCCCATTATGCCTACACCCGCTGCTGTTGGTAATATCATGCAGACGATTGCTAAAAGAAACAGTATTGAAGTTGTTGGTGTTGACATTGGTGGTGCCACTACTGACGTATTTTCTGTCTTCACAGAAGATTATATCTTCAATCGGACTGTATCTGCTAATCTTGGTATGAGTTATAGTATTTCCAATGTGTTGGCTACTGCCGGTCTTAAAAATATTCTACGTTGGGTTCCATTCGTTATTGACGAGTCTGAATTGCTCAATATGATAAAAAATAAGATGATCAGACCCACCACTATTCCTCAAAAACTTGAAGAACTTGTTTTAGAACAGGCAATTGCCAAAGAAGCTCTCAGATATGCCTTTATTCAACATAAGGAATTTGCTGTAGCTCTCAAAGGAGCTCAGAGACAACGTGGTATTGATGAAGCATTTTCACAGAGTACTTCTGGAAACACCGTTGTCAACATGATGACCCTTGATTTGCTCGTTGGTTCTGGTGGTGTAGTTTCACATGCTCCCCGCCGTCATCAGAGTGTGATGATGATGATTGATGCCTTCCTTCCTGAAGGTATCACACGTCTCGCTGTGGATAGTATCTTTATGATGCCGCATCTTGGTGTGCTCGCTGAAATCAGTGCACAGGCAGCTACTGAAGCTTTCGATAAAGACTGTATTGTCTATCTCGGTTCATGTGTTGCTCCCGTGGGTAAATGCAAAACTGGTAAAATTGCCATGTCTGCTGATATCACACTTCCTGATGGAACTAAATTCCAGGAAGATATTCCTTTTGGCGAACTCAGGTTGCTGAAATGTGGTGAGGGTGAAATCGCAAAAGCTATTTTGAAACCTAAATCAGGTCTTGATCTCGGTGAAGGT
>Ga0307991_1003283_pt1 | contig 10514 bp, 9 predicted proteins | sample EllFjometagen131_FD_203146 | JGI IMG/M metagenome (GOLD analysis project Ga0307991, IMG submission 203146) | Marine microbial communities from Ellis Fjord, Antarctic Ocean - #131 | ecosystem: Environmental > Aquatic > Marine > Unclassified | place: Southern Ocean | collected 2014-10-08 | reverse complement strand
ATACCATCATCGTGCGCGGCTCCATCACCTAACTTCCCAATATACATACCTGGTCTTAGACGGATATGCTCTTTCCAATCCAACGATTTTACACTCGCATCGTTATAGCTTTCTGCCATAAAATTATTTTTTTTACAAAAATAAGGAATTGCTTTATTGACAATGCTTTCGGCGATAAAAACTTACAAACAGCTACTGTTAATATCTGGTTTGTAATCGCTTATATTTTTTCATCCCCTTTAAATTAATTGAAATAAAAAAAGATAGTCACAATAACAGGTCGATTCAAAATAATAACGGAGAGGTTAACCCCTCCGTTTAGCCTAAATAGCATAAATAACTTTCTAATTATCAGCTTTAGTATCCTGCTGCCTGGCCATCTTTACGAAATTCGGAAGCGCCAAAATAGACTTTGTTTTTAGCATCCCACATAATGGCCTGATAACCACCATATCCACCTTTATTAAACTGAATTTTATGTCCACGACTCATCAAAGCATTGATAGTTTCATAGCTAAATCCTGATTCTAAATTTACGATTCCACCATCAGTCATTACTCCACCAGTTGGTTCTGATGAACCTCCGTGATATATACGAGGAGCATCGCCTGCTACCTGCAAATTCATTCCAAAATCAATTAAGTTAACCACTATTTGCGCATGACCCTGAGGCTGCATAGCTCCTCCCATCAATCCAAAACTAATAAATGGCTTTCCGTCTTTAGTTATAAATGCTGGAATAATTGTGTGGAAAGGACGCTTATGGGGTTCATAAACATTCATATGGCCTTTTTCCAGTGAAAACAATTCGCCGCGGTCCTGAAGAATAAATCCTAAATCACCTGGTGTCATTCCCGAGCCCATTCCGCGGTAATTACTCTGGATTAAGGAAACCATATTTCCGTCCTTATCGGCAACAGTCATATAAATCGTGTTTCCCATTTCCAGTTCACCTGCAGGATAAGCACGTGCAGATCGCTCACTGATCAGCTCTTTTCTTTCTTTAGCATATTCTTTCGAGATAAGCTGATCGATTGGAAGCTTATTAAAATCAGGATCGGCATAGTATTTTGCACGATCTTCAAATGCTAGTTTTTTGGCCTCAATAAATACATGCATATATTCATCTGATCCAAAACCCATCGATTCAATATCGTAATTTTCCAATATATTTAAAATTTGCAGCGCTGCAGTTCCTTGTCCATTTGGAGGTAATTCCCAAACATCGTATCCACGATAATTTGCCGAAATAGGCTCCACCCAATCCGAATGATGATCTTCAAAATCGCGCATACTTAAAAAGCCACCCTGTTCACGAACGTATTTTACAATTTTTTGTGCTATCTCACCTTTATAAAATGCATCACGTCCTCCTTTGGCAATAGTCTCATAAGTTTTGGCTAAACGCGGATTTTTAAAAATTTCTCCTTTTCCCGGTGCTTTTCCATTAGACATATAAGTTTCTTTAAACCCTGGAAAGCGCTGTAGGGAACGCACGCTTCTTTGCATATAATAAGAAATCACTTCTGTTACAGGAAATCCACTGTTAGCATAATCAATGGCAGGTTGAAGAATTTCTTTCATCTTCATTGTACCAAACTTTTTATTCATTTCGAACCAGCCATCAACAGCACCAGGAACAGAGACAGGTAAAGGACCAAGTGCCGGAATCTTTTTATAATTATTTTCCAAAAAATAATCTAAAGTCAAATCGTATGGCGAACGGCCACTGGCATTCAGGCCATATAATTTCTCTGTTTTTGCATCCCAGATAATGGCAAATAAATCACCTCCCATACCATTTCCGGTAGGCTCAACCAATCCTAAAACGGCATTAGCAGCAATGGCAGCATCCATAGCATTGCCTCCTGCTTTTAAAATATCTAAAGCAACCTGAGTGGCTAAAGGCTGGCTAGTAGCAGCCATTCCATGTTGTGCTATCACTTCCGATCGTGTGGCAAACTGACTTCCTATTACCCGATCTTGCGCTTGAATAGATAGTGAGATAATAAGCAAGCTAAAAATAATTACGGTTTGTTTCATTGTGTTTTTGTTTTTTGGTAAAAATTAGAAAATTGACTTATTTAGGTAAAAGCTCTTTTTGAAAAATGCGGTAGGTCTTATAAATTTTAGCATCAAAACGTTCGTACATAGCCCTCATTTTGACATTATCTTCCATAATTAAATGGCTATCAAATATTTCCATTTCCGCTTTTTGAGCTGACTCAACAACTTTCACAGCCAAGAGAGAAACAATCCCCTTAATTCGCAAGCTTTCTTCTACACTTCCAAGTAAGAGATTGAGTTGTTTTGATTTTCTACCCGATCTTAAAATATGCAGAAATCCGAAAGGGAATAGTCTTCCTTTGGCCTTGCGCATTCCAACACTAATATCGGGCATGGCCACTAAAAAGGCAACTATTTTTTCGTTTTGATCCATGACTATTTTGATAAAACGAGCATCGAGAAAAGGCAAGAAACGTTCGGAGAATTCAGTTATTTCTTTATCATCCAGAGGAGCAAAGCCATAAATTTCGGTATATGTTTTATTTAGAAGAGCAAAGACCTCAGGAATATATGGACGTATCTTCTTTGTTTTAGTAAATTCAAGAATGCGGTAACCAGCATCAGTAACGCGCTGAAACATAATGTCATATGATGATGAAATTGTATCAGGAACATCGGCACGGTACTGAACTAAATCAATACTTTTAGAATAGCTGTTTCGTTCCATATTTGAAATCATATACTCAAAGCTATGATTGGTAACGATTATAGATATTGGATCGTCAAATCCACTCAATAAAAAACCTTGTGGATCTTTATCAGAAAAACCAATTGGGCCGACTAGCTTATTCATTTTATGATCTTTAGCCCATCGCTCAACTGCTTTTAGCAACGAATCGAAAACCTCAGCATCATCGTAAGTTTCCAAAGCAAAAAAACGAGCATTATTCTCATTATGAGTTTTGTTATAGGCAGGGTTAATAATTCCCATTATTCGACCAATCACTTTCTGATCGCGCTCAGCAATGAGTAAAATAGTTTCGCAATGGGCAAAGGAGTGATTTTTTTGCGAATCAAACACTTTTTTTTCATCGTCGATTAAGGGTGGCAGCCAATTCGAATGATTCTTATGTATTTCAAAAGGCAATAGGATAAATGCTTTCAAATCCTTTTTGCTTTCAACAGTTCGAATAACTAAATGTGACATAATCTGATTTTAGTTTAAGCTAAATTGATTAAAACTAATTAACTCAATCCTGGTATTATATTGTTCATTATCAATAATATAAGACTATATATTTTTCATTTTTTCACTAAATAAACAGCCCAAATATATACAATTTATAAGTAGAAAAATGTAATGATAATATTATTCTGCCTGATACTTAAAAACTCGATTTGTTTGCTCAATAAAACTCAGAACTTCTTCTGTTCCTAAACCTGTCTCTGAAGATGTGACGAAAATAGGTGGTAGTTCTTCCCAATATTCAATCAAATATTCTTTATAAGCCTTCAGGTTTTTATTTAGTTTTTGAGTAGTCAACTTATCGGATTTTGTAAAAATCAGAGCAAAAGGGATTTGCTCCTCAGCTAAATTATCTATAAATGCAGTGTCTTTTTTTTGAGGAGAATGCCGTACGTCAATCAAAACAAAGGTAGTTAGTAAGTTTTTTCTAGTCTGGAGATAACCACTAATCATTGTTTCCCATTTTTCTTTTATTTTAACAGGAAGACTGGCATAACCATAGCCAGGCAAGTCAACCATATACCATTCGTCATTAATATAGAAATGATTGATTAACTGCGTTTTACCAGGTTTACTCGAGGTTTTAGCTAAACCATTAATACCCGTAATTTTATTAATTAAAGACGATTTTCCAACATTCGATCGACCAATAAAAGCATACTCGGGTTTATCAGGCTTGGGGCAACTCTGATAATAATTATTACTAACTAAAAATTTAGCTGTTTTTACGATCATTCCTGTTTTGCCTAAAAGATTTAATGTTCTGTTGTATTTTTTGAAGATAACTATAGAAATAGCGATGCTTTTTCTTTTCGTGAATGTCATCAATTTTGATGAGCATTCCAGTTTCCTCAACATCACCAAAATGCTCATTTATAGATGTACCAAATATCATCATGCTCGATGAAAGATTCATATATGCATTCACCAAAGGAGGTATATTTTCTTTGTATTCACGCACTATACGTACCAATATTTTGTAGTTTTCCTCGTACGTAGTACCTGAAAATAACTTTTCAATCTCTTCATCAGAGTGTTTTTGAGCAATTGCCTGATGAGGCTTAACTAAATTTAATGTATCGGGGAAAAAATTACGCAAAAAATAAAGTAAAACATCTCTGGCATATACATTATAATTGTTGTACATAGTCATTTTTCCATACAAGTATTTGATTTCAGGATGCTCAACAGATACGGCACCTATTCCATCCCATAAATTATCCAGCGAATACATTCCTTTTCGAATGTTAAAAGCAGGCTGGTAATTAGGCTGCACAAAAGACCGTCCTAATTCAATTGATTTAGGAAGGTATTCCGTGATAAATTTTGGTGAAAACTTAAAAAGTTCTGTTGTAGGACTGATTGCAATTCCATTTTCAATAGGAATATTGTTTCCGCAAATATATCGATATCCACCTACTATCTCTTTGTCAACTGGATTCCAAACAATTAATTGTTTAAATGAATTATCCGAAGTATCAAATTCGTCTATATCCATCTCTTTTCCAGTTCCTCCACCTGCATCACGAAAAGTGATTTCGCGTAAGCGGGCAACTTCTCGCATAAGATTCGGGCACTGTTGAGCAGTAAAAATATAGAGCTCGTTTCCTCCATTATTGGTATCTGTAAAAAAGCTTTCTTTATTGAGTTCCTTATCCAGTAATGCCCTGCTTACTTTTGGTATAATATTTTGCATTGAGTCTCCTTTCTTTCTTATGTTCAATTACTAACGCAAGGTATATACTTGCTTTTTTACTTGATATGCCCAATCTATGTCTTTTCTTGATCGATTAAAAGTTTGATGTGGAATTGGCTTGCCAAAAACGATTTTTATCTCCCTTCCAAATTGCTTGAACATTTCATCGGCCAAATATAACATTTCAATATTTGTTTTAATCTTTAATCTTGACCTCAAATTAGCTAATCTGTAGAAGAAAGTACTGACAGAACCTTCAATATAGGTTGGAATCACATCGCGTTGATAATCACGAGATTTTCGGATGAAGGTTTTCTTCCATTCCAAATCTTCAATAATTCCATTTTTGCGCCTCGAAACTAAACCGGCTGGAAAATATAGCATCATTACATTAGATGCAAAAGCCTGATCAATTATACGGGCATTCTCAACATTGCTTCCATGCTTATTTACCGGAATAAAAAGCGGCTTCAAATTGGGTAAATTCATTAGTAAATCATTTACCGGAAATAAAATGTCTTTTCTAAGCTTTCCAACCACATCCATCAATGCCAAACCATCTAAACTTCCTATTGGATGTGTTGCGGCGATTATATATTTTTTTGCAGGATCGATAAACTCTAATCCACTTACATTCAGCGTTATGCGAAATTCTTTTAATGTAGCTCGTACAAAATCCAGTCCAATTTTATCTTTATTTAAAAAAAGAAAATCATTGATATAGTCTTGATGCACAATTCGTTTTAAATACGCAATGATAAAACGTGGCGTATACTTGAGTGCTTTCTTACTTTTTGAAGCAATAATCCGTTCCACATCAATAAAATTGAAATCTGTATTTTCAGTAGGTTCCATTAAATCTTGAATTTGCGTTCAAAATTAAAGAATAATTTACTAAAAGCCTATTAGCATAATTATTTAGCTGTTTCGAGTAGAAGTTATAAACATCCCCACCCTTTAAATTATAATAAATTACTCATTATCTAACTGTATATCTGATTATTAGCCAAGCTAAAATTATTTTTTCTGCAAGAAGATGTAACTTTTTATTAACAAAGTGGTAAAAAGTGGTAAATAGTGGTAAATATAACTGTATTTTTACACTCGAATTGCAAGAAAAGATGATAAACCTGATTGGGACATATGAATGTAAAGTAGATGCCAAGGGTAGATTAATGCTTCCCTCAGGATTGAAAAAACAAATACAACCAATTATTAATGAGGGATTTATCATCAAAAGAAGTGTTTTTCAAAAATGTTTGGAACTCTATCCAATGAGCGAATGGAATCAGGAAATAGCAGGCGTAAACAAACTTAATCGCTTCGTTAAAAAAAATACCGATTTCATCAGAATGTTTATGGCTGGAGTTAGAACACTGGAAATAGATAATGTTGGTCGCATACTAATTCCGGTGGATTTAATCAAGTTTAGTGATATCAAAAAGGAAATTGTGCTGGCTTCTTCGGTAAACCGAATTGAAATTTGGGACAAACAACTTTATGAGGAAATACTAAACGATCCAAACATTGATTTTGGCGCTCTTGCAGAAGATGTAATGGGAAATATTCCCGGCAACGACGAGTAAAAAAAGAAGTATATGTATCATAATCCAGTCATGCTGAAGGAAAGTGTTGACGGTCTGAATATTCGACCAGATGGCATTTATGTTGACGTTACCTTTGGTGGTGGCGGCCATTCGAGAGCTATTCTGGATAAATTGGATAGCAACGGGCGTCTAATTGCCTTTGATCAGGATTCGGATGCCTTGCCAAATGCTTTTAACGATCCAAGATTCACACTAATTCATCAGAATTTCAAATACCTTAAAAACTTCCTTCGCTTACACCAGGCAAGCAAAGTTGATGGCTTAATTGCCGATTTGGGCGTTTCTTCTCACCAGTTTGACATTCCAGAGCGAGGTTTTTCTACCCGATTTGATGGAGATCTGGATGCCCGAATGGATAAAAGAAACGAGCGTACTGCCGCTACACTTGTAAATACATATTCATTAACTGATTTGACAAAAATTTTTCGTCTGTATGGCGAATTAAAAAACGCCTACAAGATCAGTAAACGAATTTTAGAAGCCAGAAGTTTAGCTCCAATAAATACGAATGAAGAACTAAAAGTTTGCCTTGCTCCTCTCGCTCAACGAAACAGAGAAAATAAATTTTTCGCACAGGTTTTTCAGGCTTTAAGGATTGAGGTTAACGAAGAGCTGGACGCATTAGAAAGTTTATTAAAGCAAAGCGAGGAAGTGCTAAAACCCGGAGGACGCCTTGTTTTTCTTTCCTATCATTCACTGGAAGACCGATTGGTTAAGAATTTTATCAAATCAGGCAATTTCGAAGGAGCCTTAGAGAAAGATTTCTATGGAAATATCATTTCTCCTTTTAAGGGCATAACCCGTAAACCATTAATTGCTTCAGAAAAAGAAATTGATACAAACAGCCGAGCACGCAGCGCCAAATTGCGAATAGCAGAAAGGAATAATGAACAAAGTTAAAAACGATATAAAGCCAGATAACGAAAGGCAAAAACCACGAAAAAGTTTTGTCAGCGCTTACATCAAGCCTTTACTTGATGGCAGTTTTCTTTCAACGGAAAGCTCCACCAAAGAGCTTCCATTTATGGTTTTTTTACTGTTTTTAATCATCCTTTTTATTTCCAACACGTTTTGGGCACAAGGAACTGTTCGGAAAATAGATAAATACAAAAGAGAAGTTAAGGAACTGCGCATAAAGTCTATTTCAGTGAAATCTAAACTTATGGATAATACACGCCTGACTCAAATTGCAGATAAGGTTAAGAATCTGGGTTTAGTAGAATCGATGATGCCTCCGAAGAAAATTTATGTTGAAAAAGAAACGAAATAAATGAATAACAACAACACCATACTTAAAGCTTCCTATGCGATGTATTTTATCATCCTGATTTTTGGCTTGGGTATAATTGGACAAGTGTTATACATTCAAATAAAGGAAGGCGATGAGCTTAGGAAAATGGGTCTTGAGCACAGCACACAGGAAGTAAAAATAGATGCCTTAAGGGGTAATATTTACACACGAAATAATAAACTCCTTGCTGTAACTACTCCAAAATATGAAATTCGATTTGATCCTATTTCCAATAAAACCGACGCTTTTTTTTATGCCAATATCGATAGTCTGGCACGTTCCTTAAGTGCTTTATTGAAAGATAAAAGTGCCGCCAGCTACAAAAGTGCAATTATAAAAGCCAGAAAAAACAACAACTACTATTATTCTTTGGCAAAAAATCTCAGTTACGAAAAATATCAGAAGCTCAAAACTTTTCCCATACTTCGATTGGGTAGAAATAAAGGTGGTTTAATCCCTATTCAATCGAATAAGCGCGACTTGCCATATCATCTTCTGGCAAAAAGAACAATAGGCATTTTTAATTACGAAAAAGGATTATACGAAGTAGGCATAGAAGGTGCATTTAACGAATATTTAAAAGGCACTGAAGGGACTCGATTGATGCAAAGAATTTCCGGTGGGGTCTGGATGCCTATTGATCCTGCAAATGAGATTGAACCCAAAAACGGGAATGATGTTGTTACCACAATTGATATTGAAATACAGGATATTGCTGAGACAGCACTCAAACGTAATCTACTCAAACACAAAGCTAAACATGGCAGCGTGATTGTTATGGATGTGGAAACAGGAGCTGTTTTGGCTATTGCTAATTTAGGAAAAAATAAGAATGGCAACTACACCGAAGATTATAATTATGCCATTGGAGAAAGTTCAGAGCCTGGGTCTACTTTTAAACTTGCATCCATTTTAGTGGCCCTGGAAGATGGTGTTGTACAAGTTGATGATACCATAAATATTGGCAATGGATCTGTCACTTACTACAATCAAACAATAAAGGATGCACACCAAATTAATGATGGAATTATTAGCGTAAAAGAAGTGATTGAGAAATCGTCCAATGTTGGAATGGCCAAAATCATCACTGAAAATTACAAAAATACGCCGCAAAAATTTATTGATGGGTTGTATAAAATCGGTTTAAATAAACTACATGGATTGCCAATTAGTGGAGAAGGGACGCCTTATATTAAAAATACAAGCGACAAAACATGGTCGGGTATTTCACTTCCGTGGATGTCTCATGGTTACGAACTGCAAATTACTCCATTGCAAACACTTGCTTTCTACAATGCCATTGCCAACAATGGAAAAATGATGAAACCGCTGTTTGTTAAAGAGATTCGTTCTATGAATCAAGCCGTTGAAACTTATTATCCTGAAGTGCTTAACGAACGTATTGCCTCACCAAAAACAATTACAATTCTTCAGGATATGCTAAAAGGAGTTGTACTAAGAGGAACAGCCCAAAATATCAAAAATGATTTTTATTCCATTGCCGGAAAAACAGGCACAGCTCAAATTGCACAAAAAAATCAAGGCTATAATAAAAGTAATTACATTGCTTCTTTTGCAGGGTATTTTCCAGCCTCAAAACCTAAATTTTCTTGTATAGTAGTTATTAACGATCCAAGTATATCGGGCTATTATGGAAGTGCTGTTGCTGCTCCAGTTTTTAAAGAAATTGCTGATAAGATATTCGCAAGTAATATCGATTTAGTAGATGATATCAGTATTACAAAAAACCCAAAAAGTCCACGGCCACACACAGGTTATAAAATGGACTACAATACAATTTTTAATGAAATGGGTGTGCCTTCAACAAAAAACCCAAATTCGGAATGGGTGGTGTGCCTTTCTGCTCAAGATACTGTGCATTTTGGACGAAGAATTATTCGAAAGGAAGTCTTCCCATATCTGATTGGTATGACCGCTAAGGATGCCATATTCATACTCGAAGAACTGGGTATAAATTGTCAAATCGAAGGGAAAGGATTTGTTGTAAATCAATCTATTACGGCCGGAACAAGAATTAATAAAAACGCGATTGTCTCACTCACCTTATCTGCTTCATAAATGAAAAAACTAGCAGACATATTGTTAAATATAAAGCCTTTAGAGGTGATAGGGAATAAAAATATCCAGCTGTCAGGCCTAGCATTTGATTCCAGGAAAGTTGAAAAGGGCTTTCTATTTATTGCAACAAGAGGAACTGTTACAGATGGTCACAACTATATTTCAATTGCAATTGAAAAAGGAGCCAATTGCATTATTTGCGAAGACATTCCCAAAAATATCGATTCCGAAATCTGTTACATAAAAGTTAGAAATAGCCAGGAAAGTCTGGGGATGATTGCTGCTAACTGGTACAATAATCCTTCCATCAAATTAAAACTTATCGGCGTTACGGGAACCAATGGTAAAACAACCACAGCAAGTCTTTTGCATACACTATTTAGTGATATAGGCTACAGCTGCGGACTGATTTCAACCATCGAAAATAAAATTGAATCGCATTCGTTTGTTGCAACTCATACCACTCCTGATGCCTTACAGATAAATGAATTATTAAGCAAAATGGTGCTAACTGGCTGTTCCCATTGTTTTATGGAAGTCAGTAGTCATGCTTTAGCTCAAAAGAGAACAGCAGGCTTAACATTTGCG
>Ga0307991_1003281_pt1 | contig 10520 bp, 7 predicted proteins | sample EllFjometagen131_FD_203146 | JGI IMG/M metagenome (GOLD analysis project Ga0307991, IMG submission 203146) | Marine microbial communities from Ellis Fjord, Antarctic Ocean - #131 | ecosystem: Environmental > Aquatic > Marine > Unclassified | place: Southern Ocean | collected 2014-10-08 | reverse complement strand
AACCTAGCTCGAAAACTGCAATCTATCTGGGAGCATCCGGTAGTGACAGATCTGAAGAGCAGATCTCAGTGAATTATCAGTTTAAAGATGAGGTAGACACAACCTATTTCCTGAAAGTAAGTTATACATTTGATATAATGTAAGGAGAAAATATGATCTCGAATCCAACGATAGATGTTTTAATGAATCATAGATCGATACGTAAATACACCGATGAAGTACCATCTGAAGAAATTATCGAGACAATCGTAAAAGCGGGACAACAGGCTGCTTTTGCCGGGCAATTGGGAAGTGTGATACTTAGCAGGGAAAGATCAAAACATCCATTCAGTGCTCCTCTTTATTTTATAATTTGTGTTGATATTCATCGCATGCAAAAAGTTATGGAAAAAAGGGATTGGAAGATGATCTCATCCGATGCGGCTATGCTTCTCTTTGGCATGCAGGATGCATCTTATCTGGCTCAGAATCTAGTAATTGCTGCTGAGAGCTTGGGTTTGGGAACCTGTTATCTTGGCTTTGTTCCATTTATGGCAGATAATCTGATAAAGAAATATAACCTACCCGAAAAAGTTTTCCCAATGGTCGGAATTTCAGTTGGTTATCCTGACGAAAATCCACCAATCCGCCCACGTTACCCCTTAGATTTTTCCTGCTTTGATGGTAAATATCCAAAATTTACAGATGAGCAGATCGAAAAGGCTATGAAGAAGATGGATGAAGGTTACTTAGCTCAGGATTATTATAAAAATGGAAAATTGATGATCAAATTAGAAAATGAGCGTGAAGAGACTTTTAACGGGAAAACCTATAATTGGACAGAACACATTTCCCGCAAGTGGGGACAATGGTTAGATGATCCAGCTGAGATGGAAGAAATTCTAACAAAATATGGATTTAATAGTAAGAAAAAATAGATAGATATGGAGGGAAAATGCTGTCATTTGAAAAATTAATCAAACAAAAAAACCTGCAAATTCGTGAGGAATACTTAAGCTCTTTAGAGAAGATAAAAACGATCAGGGCCGAAGTTAAGGATAGTGAAGACAAATATAAGAAGTATTTATTTGCAATCGCTGATAAGATCCTGTTCTTTGCAGAATTTGAGCAGGAAGTTAAAGATAATTATTTTAAACAGAATTCTCTGGAAGTATTAAAGCAGACGAATCATGCTTTCTTTAATGAAGTAATGCCGCAAAACTATAACACTAGTTATGCTGATCCGGCTTATTGTGTAAAAATTTTTGGAAAAGAATTCGGTCCTCTATTCTCAGCCTATTATATCAACTACAGAAATTATGTTACTTTTTCTTTTCAACATATGCAGTATTATATGCTGAGATGGAACAATGTTTTTATTGATGTATTTGAGTTGTTCAAAGCTGGAAATCCAATCCTTGATGATTGCAGGAAATTGATGCTAAGTGAATTCAAGCAGATTAAAAAGGAAGATTCGATCCTGAAGTTCACAAAACATTATGATCCGGATACTGTGATGTATCATGACATTGTGATGAAGGCTGATCTGAATGATCCTCGCTATCTTTATCAATATGGTAAGCACATTGGATCAAATGAATTGCAGACATCAAAATTTCTTAGCAGCTACCCGGATGAAAAAATTGAAATTCTAGCTGATTCCGTGGCAAAAGCCTTCATCCGTGGATATGATCTGGCAAAAAAAGATCTCTCTATTAAAAAAACTTTAAATATTTATTATCATCTCGGACAGGAAAAAATTGCCAAAGCAATTGTCAGATATATTGAAAAAAATAATCTGAATGTCCTGTTTAATATGGTGTTCACTACTTCTCCAAACAGGCAGTATGGCTATGATCACCGTTTTGATAGTGCTCTCTATCTTGATAAAGAAATGGTAAAAAAACATTCTGAAATATTAAAATTGGCAACATCTGAATGTGGAGTTTTTTTAAAGGAATTCGCCGGTCCAATCTACTTTGATACATTTGGAGAAAAACCATTTTCACCAGTTAATAAACCTGAATGCTTGAAATTATCACCGGAACAGCAGAAGTTCTCTCAACAAATGAGTATTCAACGCAGTCAGATAATGGATAACTACATCTCACGTAAAACAACAAGTTTTTGCATTGTCGGTTTCCCACTACCGGAAATTGGAGAAAAATTCGAAGAGATCTTTGAAGAGACAAATGCGATCAATATGATCGATACGATCCATCACGAAGATATTCAGCAGCACATTGTTGATGCCCTGGATAAAGCCGTATACGTTCATGTGAAAGGCAAGAACGGCAACCTTACTGATATCAAGGTTAAAATGCAGGAACTCAAAGATCCATCTAAACAAACTAATTTCGTGAATTGCGGGGCAGATGTGAATATCCCGGTGGGAGAAGTCTTTACCTCGCCTACACTGGCTGGAACAAATGGAGTTCTGCACCTTAAAGAGACATATTTGAAACAGCTTAAATTTGTAGATCTGAACCTGAAATTTAAAGATGGATATGTGCATGAATACAACTGCGGTAATTTTGAGAAAGTTGTAGAAAATCGAAAATACATTGAAGAAAATCTTCTCTTCCCGCATAAAACATTACCTATTGGTGAATTTGCCATTGGAACTAACACAAAAGCTTATGTGATGGCGCAAAAATTTAATATTCTCTCTATCATGCCGGTTCTTATTGTAGAAAAAATGGGACCGCATTTCGCCATTGGAGATACCTGTTTCAGTTGGGAAGAAGATGCTGCTGTCTTTAATCCCATTGATAATAAAGAGATCACAGCACGCGATAATGAGAGAAGTATTTTACGTAAAGAAGATCCAGCTAAGGCTTATACAAATTGCCATACGGATATCACCCTGCCTTACGAAGATCTGGATTTTATTACTGCTGTTACAGCCGGTGGTGATAAGATAGACATTCTTCGTGACGGCAGATTTGTAGTTCCTGGCACAGAAGAATTGAATGAACCCCTGGATGAATGGGAGAAAATATGAAAAAAATATTACTCGTTTTTGTATTAATTGTTGTATTCTATCTTAATGCATTTGCCTGCTCGATGTTCACTAAAACAGTTGATGGAAAAACATTGGTCGGGAACAATGAGGATTGGAAAGATCCGAATACTGTTATCTGGTTTCAGCCGGGTGAAGGTGAGCAGTTTGATTGTATGTATGTTGGATTTGATGACTATTTCCCACAGGGCGGTATGAACGAAACCGGACTTTGCTTTGATGGTTTCGCTACAAAATCTAAACCTATCACCAAGGCAGCGGGTAAACCGGGATTTCAGGGAATTTTGAACAAACACATAATGGAAACCTGCAGCACTATCGATGAAGTCATTGCTGAATTTGATAAATATAATCTGCAATTTTTAGATGGTGCAATGCTAATGTTCGTAGATAAAACAGGTGATGCTGTTATAATAGAAGGTGATGATTATATCCGCAAAAGTGGAGATTTCCAAATTGTAACAAATTTCTATCAATCTGAAGTAAAAGAAGGAGAAGAAACAGGATGTGTACGTTATGATAACCTGCTTCAGCAATTACCGGAATTGGAAGTTACAATTGACGATTTTGCTCAAGCTTTAGCTACAACACATCAGGAAGGGAAATATCCAACTCAATATACAAATATTTTCGATCCCGATAAATTGGAAATGTATCTCTACAGATATCATGATTTTTCCAATTATGTGACAATCGATTTTAAAGAAGAATTAAAGTCAGGCAGACATGTAATAAAGATGAAGGAACTCTTTCCAAAACTATATGCCTATGATTATTTCGTGTATCTGCAGTCTAAAACCCTTAGTGTAAAACTACAAAACATGATTGATAACGATGGATTGGAAACAGCAATGGAAGCTTATCCGGAACTGAAAGAACAGTATAAGATCGTTTACACATATCCCGTTATTGAAGCTGAAATAAACAAATTGGGATACACTTATTTAGCGAATAAAAAAATCGATGAAGCAATCTTCATTTTTAAGATCAATGTTGAATATTTCCCGGAAAACTGGAATTGCTATGATAGTTTAGGTGAAGCTTATGTGAATGCAGAAAAATTAGCACTGGCAATTACAAATTATGAAAAATCAATTGAATTAAATCCCGACAACATAGGTGGGAAAAAGGTATTGAAAAGAATAAAAGGTGAATTAGAAAAAAAATAAATTGTGAATAATTTTGAAATTAGGGTAAGTTCTGAATTCGAGGAGCTGATAGAAGAACTGACAGAGAAGTATAAGTAAAAATTGAATTTCGATTGTATCATTGGATTCAATTAAACTTCCAGAGTTTTAAATAACTTTGGAAGTTTTTTATTACACAGTATGTAGTATGATTATGCTTGACAGGGATAATATAAAGAAAGAGTTCATAACTCATTAGTTAATATAAACCGGAAGGAAAAACTATGAATCGAGCATATTATTCTGAAAGTATAGAAAATTTTAAATTAGCAACTCCTAAAGATATTATTGGAACTTTATCATTGAATAACCAATTTAGTTTGGAACAAACACAACGCGAAGCATGGGTTTCTGAAATTGATATTCTAAAAAAAACCTTAAAACAATTTAATGGTAAAATTTATCTTGAATATTCTATTCCAAGAATGGGAGAACGCATTGATACAGTTTTAATTATAGGTTCAGTGATATTTGTTTTAGAGTTCAAAGTAAATGAAAACACTTTTACTAAATATGGGTACGACCAAGTTTGGGACTATGCCTTAGATTTAAAGAATTTTCATGACTCAAGTCACGATAAACTTATTGCTCCTATCTTAATCTCAACAGATGCAAGAGTTGAATCATTTGCCGTAACAATAACTCCACAAAATGATAAACTGCTTTTTCCTATTAACAGTAATGCAGATTTACTTTCTGAAGTTATTTCAAAAGTATTAGAATTCAGCGATTTTGGTTCAATTGATTTTCAAGATTGGGAAAATGGGAGATATTGTCCAACCCCTACAATTATTGAAGCAGCAAAAGCATTATACAAAAATCATTCTGTAAGTGAAATTTCAAGAAATGATGCAAGTGCAATAAATTTAAGTAAAACAACAGACGAAGTTTCTGAGATTATAAAACAATCAAAAAATTGTTCTAAGAAATCAATTTGTTTTGTTACAGGTGTTCCTGGAGCGGGAAAAACACTTGTAGGTTTAAATATAGCTACAAAGCATTTTGATAAAACAAATGATCTTTACAGTGTCTTTTTATCAGGTAATGGACCATTGGTTAAAATTTTAGTTGAAGCTCTTGCAAGAGACAAAGTAATCCAATTAAAAAGAGAAAATAAAATTGCAAAAATTGGTGAAGCGAGGAGTGAAGTTAAGGCTTTTATTCAAAATGTACATAATTTCAGGGATGAATGTTTGATTGATTATAACAACCCTCCTAATGAGCATGTTGCTTTGTTTGATGAAGCTCAGCGAGCTTGGGATTTACCAAAAACTAAAGATTTCATGAAACGAAAAAAAAATAAACCTAATTTCGAAAAATCTGAACCAGAATTTCTGATTTCTTGTTTAGATCGTCATAAGGATTGGGCCGTTATTGTATGCCTTGTAGGCGGTGGACAAGAAATTAATACTGGTGAAGCTGGAATTGGTGAATGGATAGATTCACTGAATAGATCATTTTCTAATTGGCAAATTTACTTGTCACCAAGATTAACCGACAGTGAATATGGTGCAGGTAAAATTTTAGAAAATCTTGAAAACCGATCTAATGTGTTTTATAGAGAGTCATTACATCTTTCTGTATCCATGCGTTCTTTCCGTGCAGAAAATGTTTCATTACTTATTAAACAAATTTTGGATATTGATGTAGAATATGCTAAAAAAACCTTAAAATCAATATCAACTAAATATCCAATTGTGATAACCAGAAATTTGAGAAAAGCAAAGGAATGGTTGAAGCATCAAGCTAGAGGTTCAGAGAGATATGGTATTGTTGTTTCGTCCCAAGCAGAAAGACTAAAGCCACATTGTATAGATGTTAAATCACCAATGAATCCAATACATTGGTTTCTTGATGGAAAAGAAGATGTTCGATCGTCCTATTATCTTGAGGATGTTGCGACAGAATTTCATATACAAGGTTTGGAGTTAGATTGGGTTTGTGTCACATGGGATGCAGATTTTAGATATTCTAAGAATGGATGGCAACATAGATCATTCAGAGGAAGTAAATGGAATTATATTCGAAAAGAAGAAAGAAAATTATATCAGAAAAATGCTTATAGAGTGCTATTAACTCGTGCAAGACAAGGCATGGTAATTGTTGTACCAGATGGTGATACAGATGATCCTACTCGAAGTCCTGAATTCTACAATCCAACATTTGAATATTTGAAATCAATTGGATTTCTGATACTGAAATAAAACTATACCCCTTCACGAAATTTATTATTCAGAGCCGGTTTACCCGTTACCCAGTGAAGCGGTAAGCCTAAATAGTTTTTTCATTTCTCATTATTTTACTATAACTTTGTTTTGTCATATTACTAAACTTAATAATCCAGGAATTTCCAATATACTGTAAGGAATGGATTTTGGAAGTGGAACCCAATTCTTAGTGTTTCGTTAGGTGTGAATGTAACACCAAAATCAAAGTCAATAGGCTTCCTTTCTCCCATATAGCCTGCCTGTACGAAGTCATGAGTGAAATAGTTTTTAATAGATTCTCCCAGGGTAAGATAGCGATTTCCGGGATCATAATAGACAATACTGATGAATTTAATTCTTTTACTCAAGTCATAATCAAAACCGGCAAAGGCACGATAAGATTGGAAAAAAGTATCGGTGAAACCGCCTGCAAAATCATAAGTTTCATTATCATATTCCAGCTCCAGAACTGGTTCTGCGAAGAGTAATTTATCAAATGTAATTCCAGTATGGAATCCCCAGTTTCCTCTCCCGTTTTTTAAGGGACTTCGAAAGCTGTATACAAATGAAGCTTCCCAGTAAAATTCACGTTCATCCTTTCCGTAAAGTTCATCAATAACTTTTTCATCAGATAATCCGTCCACATCATATTCATCATAGTATTTCCCATATTCTTTATTCATAACATGATTAGAGAAAATTTTAAGTTGAGTTGCAAAATGGAGTTTCTTAGCGCCATAATTCTTTTTAAGCAGAATATAGCGGCAGGCTAAGTTCAGGTCTTCATTCAGGTTATTAGTAATTTTAGAGTATAGGTGGAACCTGTTGGAGAAACCATATCCCATGGAGAATCCTGAAATATAAAAGGCATAGGGTGGAAGCACAAAAGCGGTTGGATCTCCAAACAGATCTGTTATTTGTTCCTCACCGGCGAAGAAGATCTTTTGCTGAATTGTCTTTTCACGTTTACCGCCAAAGAAGCGCTGCAGATCTTTAATATCACCCTTATTTACTGTAACATTTCCATAGTCAGTTTCAATATCAATAAATACTTCATCTTCACCTAGTAACTTTCCTGTATAAGAAGTTCCATTGGTTTTCTTTACTTTCAAGGTTTCTTCCAGGATCTTACTGCTGGGAATTATGAGTACTCCTTCTTTTGTGTCGATCTTCACTGAACCATCTTCCATAATATCAAGTATTTCACCATGAAAGATGTTATCATTCTTTAAATACAGAGTTCTGTATTGACCGATCTTGCCAACGAATTGAGACTCAACATCTGCGGCAAACAATTGAGTAAAAAAAACAAGACTTAATAATAGAACTAAAAATTTAATGTTTTTCATCATAACCTCTTAATTATTTTTTCTGAAAATTTTATTTTCTGCTTTTTACAATTTAGGAACTTCTTTTTATAACCTATATATGTACTAAACAATTAAGCTGGCAAGCTTTTTTTTATTTTACAAGATATATTATAATACGTCATACTGCTAAAGTGTTAGAGTCTAAACACTCCAGATTCTTCGAGGGAAAAGTATAAAGAGTGTTTCCAGAAAGACGGAGTGTTTATATAAGGATTAATTTATCGTCATCCTGCCTGCTTAAAATAAATCTTGACACTTTCGACCGAAAAACGGTATTGGTCGAAAAGTATAAAGGATGAGGAAAATGGATGAAAAGAAAAATAAGATCATAGAAGCGGCAGAACAGCTTTTTGCGCAGTTTGGTTTCTTTAAAACAACAATGGAAGATATTGCCAAAAAAGCTCATATGGCAAAATCCTCAGTCTATTATTACTTCAAAAGTAAAGAGGATATCTTTGCGGAGGTGATCCGGCAGGATACACGTTTATTCCAACAAAAACTGGAAACAGCTGTAGCAGCTGCCGATTCACCGGAAGCTAAGATCCGAGCTTATGTAACCACCAGGATGACGCACCTGCAGGATCTCAGTAAATTTTATTTAACTCTCACAGATGAGTATCTCGACCATTATTTTTTCGTGGAGGAAGTACGGAAGAATTTCTATGCATATGAGAACAGGGTTCTGAAAAATTTATTGTTGGATGGTAAGCAGCAAAAGTACTTTGATGTGGATGATATCGCAGTAATTTCCCGTATGATCTCAATTGCCATCAAAGGTTTGGAGTATCCACTCTTTGTGGATAAAAATGGTTATGATCCTGTGCAGGAGAGTAACGATATGCTGGATGTAATTTTTAAGGGTATCGAAAAACGTTCAAATATTTAATAAAATCGACTCAATATATAATAATGTTGAAAAAAAAAGTTTTATAAGAGGTAGAAGATGTTTCCAGAATTAAAAATAGGTCAGTTCACAGCACGGGTTCCCATTATCCAGGGTGGCATGGGAGTAGGAATATCCATGTCCGGTTTAGCAGCTGCAACAGCAAATGAGGGTGGGATCGGTGTAATCTCATCTGTGGGTTTGGGTTTACTGGAGAAGATGGATAGAAAGAATTATCGGAAGGAAAATTTAGTCTGTCTGCGTAAAGAGATCCGCAAAGCTAAAGCAATGTCGGATGGTGTGATCGGGCTGAATGTGATGGTGGCAATATCCGATTATGATGATATTGTGAAAGCTGCCATTGAAGAAGAGATTGATATTCTTTTTTTGGGAGCAGGGTTACCGCTCAAAATGCCGGAAGGTATTTCCCTGGAAGATTTGGAAACGATAAAAACTAAGATCGTACCAATCGTATCTTCTGCCAGAGCCGCAAATTTGATCTTTCACAGTTGGGAAAAAAGGTTCAATCATATTCCTGATGCAGTTGTGGTGGAAGGACCAAAAGCAGGTGGTCATCTAGGATTCAAAGTAGAACAGATCAGCGATCCGCAATATGCCCTGGAAAAATTAATACCGGAAGTTATCAAGGTCATCGAACCCTTCAAACAGCGTTATGGGAAAGATATTCCGGTAATTGCTGCCGGTGGCATTTACACTGGAGAAGATGTTTACAAGTTCCTGGAAATGGGAGCGTCCGGAGTTCAAATGGGTACGCGTTTTGTGGCAACTGATGAATGTGATGCTGATATAAAGTTCAAAGAGCAGTTTGTAAATTGCAGGGAAGAGGATATTGGCATAATTAAGAGTCCTGTTGGCCTGCCGGGAAGAGCCATAATCAATAAATTTCTTACAGATGTAACCTCAGGCATTAAAAAACCGTTTAGCTGTCCCTGGAAATGTTTAAAGACCTGCAACATGAAACAATCATTATATTGCATTGCAGACGCATTAATGAAGGCTAAAACAGGAAATCTAACAGATGGCTTCAGCTTTGCTGGTTCCAATGCCTTCAGGATCAATCAAATAATCTCTGTGAAAGAGTTAATTGATTCTTTACGGGTTGAATTCGAAGAAGCTGTATCAAAGCTTCAGGGCAGAAAATTAGCCTTTAATGTAGATTAATATTAAGCTAGTTTAGTATTCTTTATCCAGATCTACAATATTTATAGGATCATCGTCATCATTGGCAAATTTTGTAATATTCTCGATCACCTCATCACATCTTTGTAGATCGTCAAATGGTGATGCTGCTCTGTGTGGTGAGAGAATAATATTATCCAATTTTTGGAAAGGATTCCCTAAGAGATTTAAGGCAGCTATTTTACTTCTAATAGCTCCACATCAAAAATTAGTGTTGCATTGGGTGGAATTACTCCACCAGCACCTCTTTCACCATAACCTAAATTTGCCGGGATGATCAATCGTACTTTATCACCTTCTTTCATCAAAGCAATGCCTTCGTCCCAGCCTTTGATAACTTTCCCCATTCCTAAAACAAATTTGAAGGGCTGATCTCTTTTCACAGATGAATCGAACATAGTACCATCTTCCAGATAGCCCGAATAATGGACACTTACAGTATTACCTGCAGCTGCTTTGATACCGTTGCCTTCCTCAATTAAAATAAATTTTAAACCTGATGCTGTTTTAGAGGAAACTTTATCTTTAGTATCAAATTTCTCGATCTTAATAGCTTGTATTAACTCAAGTAATTCAACTTCAAAAATTAATGTAGCATTAGGAGGAATTACACCACCTGCACCTCTTTCTCCATAGCCTAACTGCGGTGGAATTCTAAAAATTGCTTTATCT
>Ga0307991_1003278_pt1 | contig 10526 bp, 11 predicted proteins | sample EllFjometagen131_FD_203146 | JGI IMG/M metagenome (GOLD analysis project Ga0307991, IMG submission 203146) | Marine microbial communities from Ellis Fjord, Antarctic Ocean - #131 | ecosystem: Environmental > Aquatic > Marine > Unclassified | place: Southern Ocean | collected 2014-10-08 | reverse complement strand
TCTGTATGGAGGCTGGAAAACGATGATCAGTGGGATGCTATAGGCATGTTCAATGCAGTGCAGGATTCAGTTTACTATTATGTAGCTTCTACATTATGCGACTCAACAGTACTGGGGAATTGTTTATCAACCTTCAAGGTATCTGCACATACAAACAACCCAGACATATTCTATTACTCTGATACACTTAGTGGTTATTCTGTGGATAACATCGCACCGGCAGCACCTCAGGGATTAAAGAGTGCAATAGTTGCAAATGGTGTTCAACTAGACTGGGAATCTAATGATGAAGAAGACTTCCAATACTATAAAATATATAAATCAGATCAACCTATAACAGATTTATCATATTCTGAGATTGTTTCCTTTACAACAGTTGATACAACTTATTTAGATACTCAAGTAGAAGTTGATAATCAATATTATTACAGATTAGTTGCATACGACTATGCAGGTAATAGAAGTGCCCTTTCCAATGAAGTTAATCTTGAATTTACAGGGATAGAAGATTTACATGTAATTAATAAATTTAATATAGGGCAGAATCAACCTAATCCATTTGTAAATAGCACAACCATTCAATACACTATTCCAAATCAAAGCCTAGTAAACATTTCAGTATATAGTTTGTTAGGAAAGAAAATAACGACTCTAGTAAATGAAGACAAAGGCTCAGGTTCGTACTCATTTGAATGGCGTCCTGTAGATATTACACCTGGTATATATTTTTATACACTTAAAGCACAGGATGTGGTTATTACAAGGAAGTTAATAATATTAAAGAATTAGCAATTATTTGGATTTGATATTTGGTTAATGTAATTTTACTCAAACAACAATTTAACCTATTTGAAAATTAACAACAATGCTGGTGGCCAAGCATTGTACCCAAATTTAATAAAACAAGATATGCAAATACAAGAATTACTTAATCTGACTGAATGGTTTAGAATAAATATCGTTGAAAAAGAAATACCTAAAATATACAAGAATTTATTCAATAAAATGAGTCAAAATGCCAAGGCAAATAATAGTCAACCAAAACAACCTTTTGAAAATGAAAGAAATGCATTATTTGATTCTTTAAAAATTATCAATTTAAATTCACTTACTCTTGAACAAATAAGCTTTCTTGAACAACTTAAAGTTGTAGAATTACTTGGTAAAGAGGGTGTTAGTAATATAGAATCCGTTCTTTATAAAAACAACCTTGACATTGCGACAGCAGCAAATAAGATAAGTGACTTCTCAAATCGAATCGATACTGCCCGAAACACCTTACTTGAAATTGCAAACACTTTAAAAAAATCATTTTCAATTGATGATGACATTGATATTCCTGAAGATTCTGTGATGATGAGAGTTTATTTTCAAGAAGGATCTTCAATAAAGGACATAAAAGACTTAAAAAGATTAAGTGCTGTTTGGTATGACATTGGCCGAGGTATTGCTATGGCACAAAATAGAAGTCCTGAAGATTTTAACATAATAGGTGCACAGAAAGGCTCATTAATAGTTGAAATGGCAGTTTATACTGGGCTTGCTACTTCAGTAAGTACGATTCTTCTTGCAGGGCTTAAAGTAGCCGAAAGAGTTATTGAAATCTTAAAAAAAGCAGAAGAATTAAAAACGTTAAAACTTGGAAATAAACAAATAGAACAAGAATTGAAAAAGGAAGCTGATAAAGTGAAAGAAAATGGTATTCAATCAATACTTGAATTAGCCATTAATCAATTAGGTTTAAATCCAAAACAAGAGGGAGACAAGGTAACTGCACTTAACAAGTCAATAACAAAACTGATTGATTTTACTCAAAAAGGTGGAGCAGTAGACTTTGTTCAGTCAGATGAGGATCTAGATGATGAAGGTATAAATGAAAATGAAATTAGAGAAGAAGTCTTGAGATTAAATGATAATGTTCAAGAAATTAGGAGACTTGAGAATAAAATAAAAATGCTTGAATCTAAATTAGACGAAGAATAAACTGGGTCCAACACGCTTCATAAGCAATGCGGGGTAAAGTGGCTAATTGAAAGTAAATGCAAGCAATGAATATAATTAATAAATTGAATCGGAAGAGTATAAAATCCCCTACTGGGCATAGCAAAACCGTTATACACTATTTAAAAAAATATAATTATGACAACAGAGCCTATTAAAATAAATCTGAACCAAAATCTGTGGGGCCTTTTAGTAACTTTAATCACTCTTGGAGCAGCTGAATATTTTGAACTTTGTACATTGTATTTGTTTGGACTAGGACTTAGTATTTTAGCAAGTATCTCATTTACTATTACACTTACAGCATACACAATTAACTATTGGAAAGACAAAATGGGAAAATGAGGAGTGACCTTCAAATACCGACAAACATATTGCTTGATGAATATATAGACAAGTTCAACAAAAATGAAAGATATTATCTTGCAGACCAAGCTATAATAAGTCTATTTGAAGCTTTCCCTGAAAACAAATTTTTAGAGCATATTCTTTTAAAAATTAGTGTCATAAACGATTTATACAGTACCAACATTCTTGGTACTTATAATATGGCAAAGCATATCCAGAAACTTGACATAGATAGAAGACTTCAAAATGGAGACCCAAACATTGTTAATGAAATTTCTTTAGGACACGGAATTATATCAAATAGAAATGGTAAAGAAATTAATTTCTATTCTTTCGCGACGAAATATTGCAATTGGCACAATCGAGACAGTTACGCAATTTATGACAGTTTTGTAAAAAAGGTTTTACTGGCTTATAAACGGAAAGACAAATTTTCAGATTTCAAAGAGTCTGACTTAAAGAATTTTGTGAAATTCAAGAAAATAGTATTTGATTTCAAGTATTTCTATAATTTAACAAGACATGATTTAAAACAAATTGATAAATTCCTGTGGATATATGGGAAAGAGAAATTTCCTGCAAATTATGGACAATTACAAAAGAAAAAATAAAAATAGTGTATTATAAAGGCTCAAAAAGCATAAGGTTAACAAGAATTTCCGCAAGTTCTTTTCATTAAATAAGCTTTATCTCAGTGGACAATTACGTAACTCCAAATGCCCTACGATTTTTTAGCCGAGACTGTTATATGTAATAATAACCATAGATACTTATGAGATTAAAAGAAGAAAAAAATATGATATTGCTGGGAATTATTTCAGCGTTGATTATTTTGGTTGTTTTTTTTATTCAGATAGCAGACAATAAAATATCAGAGCATAAAAAGAACTTTATAATTCAACAAAACAACCTAAATCTTCAACAGGGTAAATCCATTCATGCTTTATTAAATAATTATTGGAATAGAAATTTTGGGTTTTTTATTTCGCATTTTACACCAAAAGTTATAATTGATCCTATCTCCAGCATGAGTATGAATCTCACAAAATTCATGAATGCTGATAAGAATAATCAGGTTCGAGATGTTCTTTGGGAACAAGTTAAAGAAAACAAATTGAACTTGGAAGATTACTACTTTAAAATGTCTGATATTTATTATACTGAATATAAAAAATCATACAACAAATATCATACGGACTTACAAAAATTTTATAATGAAAATTCTATAGGAACAGTGTGGGAATTCCGGAAAAGCATTTTAGTTGTAATGGAATTTATACTTATTTTCATTTACTTATTTGGATATGCCTTGCTATTTAAAATGATAAAAGGCAGAAGAAAAATTGAAACACATAATACGAAAACAAACTTAATAAAGCAGAACTTGTGAAATATATAAAATGATTGAGAAGAGCAACTTATAGAAAAATAAATGAACATAAACACAATTAACTAATATAATGACCAAAGAACAAGAAAGAGAAGAATTACACCGTACCATTTGGCAAATAGCCAACGATTTACGCGGTAGCGTTGATGGCTGGGACTTTAAATCGTATGTGCTGGGCATGTTATTTTACAGGTTTATATCCGAGAACCTTACTTCATATATAAATAAGGAAGAGCAACGCACAGGCAACACAAATTTTGATTATGCTAAAATTTCCGACAAGGATGCCGAATTTGGAAGAGCCGACACAGTAAAAGAAAAAGGCTTTTTTATTCTTCCTTCCGAGTTGTTTGCAAATGTGTGTCGTAAAGCTAAAAACGATGCCAATCTTAACGAAACATTAAGCACTGTTTTTAAGAATATCGAAAATTCTGCCAAAGGAACCGATAGCGAAGATGACCTCAAAGGCTTGTTCGACGACATAGACGTAAACAGCAACAAACTTGGCGCTACCGTGCAAAAACGAAACGAACTGCTGGTAAAAATCATTGAAGCTATCTGTGACTTAAAACTGGGTGATTACCAGGACAACACCATTGACACTTTTGGCGATGCTTACGAGTTTCTGATGACCATGTATGCCAGCAATGCAGGAAAATCAGGAGGCGAATTTTTTACCCCACAGGAGGTTTCCGAATTGCTTGCCCGGATTACGGTGGTGGACAAAAAACAGGTGAACAAAGTATATGATCCCGCTTGCGGTTCAGGTTCGCTATTGCTGAAATTTGCCAAGGTGCTTGGTAAAGAAAATGTAAGGCAGGGCTTTTTCGGCCAGGAAAGCAACATTACCACATACAACCTTTGCCGCATCAACATGTTCTTGCACGACATCAATTACGAGAAATTCGACATTGCCCACGGCGATACCCTGCTTGCACCAAAACACTGGGACGATGAGCCTTTTGATGCCATCGTTTCCAATCCACCCTATTCCATAAAATGGGAGGGAGATAGTAATCCATTGCTTATAAATGACACTCGTTTTTCACCTGCTGGCGTACTTGCACCTCAATCGAAGGCAGACCTCGCCTTTACAATGCACATGTTAAGCTGGCTCTCTACCTCCGGAACAGCTGCCATTGTTGAGTACCCCGGCGTGCTTTCTCGAGGCGGTGCAGAACGAAAAATACGCAAATATTTGATAGACAACAATTATGTGGATACAGTTATTCAGTTACCACCTGACTTATTCTTTGGAACTACTATTGTTACTTGCATTATCATACTCAAAAAGAGCAAGAAAGACAATGCCATTCTATTTATTGATGCTTCAGCCGAATTTGTGCATGGCACCAACAAGAACAAGTTAAGTGAAACAAACAGAAAAAAAATTCTGAATGCCTATATAGAGCGTAAAGACGATATTCACTTTGCAAAGCTTGTAATCAATAGTGATATTGCCACAAATAACTACAACATTTCAATAAGTAGCTATATAGAACAAGTAAATAACGAAAAAACGGTGGATATTCAAGAACTGAATACACAAATAGGCGAAATTGTCGCAAGACAAAATAAACTAAGGAACAATATCGATAGTATTATCGCAGATTTAGAAGGAGGTAAAAAATGAACGACATAGAAAAGCTTATTGCACAGCATTGCCCAAACGGAGTAGAATTTAGCGAATTAGGTAAAGTTCTTGATTATGAACAGCCAGGCAATTATATTGTTAAGTCAACAATATACAATAATGACAACAAAACTCCTGTTTTGACTGCTGGGCGAAGTTTCATATTAGGTTACACTGATGAAACGGATGGTATATATGAAGCAAGCAAAGAAAACCCTGTTATTATTTTTGATGATTTTACCACCTCATTCCATTGGGTTGATTTTCATTTTAAAGTAAAATCTTCAGCAATGAAAATGCTTCGTCCTAAAAAAGATGCAGGAATAGTTTTTAGGTTTATTTATTATGCAATGAAATGTATTTCATATACGCCTCAAAACCATGCTCGACAATGGATTTCACAATATTCAATGTTTTCTGTTCCCATTCCCCCTATTCCTGTTCAACAAGAGATAGCAAATATACTCGATAATTTCACACAGCTGGAGGCGGAGCTGGAGGCGGAGCTGGAGGCGCGTCGCACCCAATACAAGTATTATAGAGGGAAATCGTTGGATTTTAAAAACATAAATAATGGATAAATACACCCTTGTAGCCGAAAACCCCGAAAGTACCGTAGTAACCGATTATCAACCGAAGTTCCGTCGTGAAACAACTTTCCAGTCGGAGGCAGACCTCGAAAAAGCATTTATCGAACAGCTGAAAACGCAGGCGTATGATTACCTGCCATTCAATACCGAACTTGGATTAATTACCAACCTTCGTTTACAATTGGAAATTTTAAACAATTATCAATTTACGAATACTGAATGGGAATATTTTTTCAAAAACAAAATAACCAATCAAAACAACGGTATAGAGGAAAAAACAACCATCATTCAGGAAGACCATATCCAACTCCTTACCCGTGATGATGGTACTGTAAAAAATATTTACCTCATTGACAAAGCCAACATTCACAACAATCGCCTTCAGGTGATTAATCAGTATGTTTTTGATAATGGCCAACGCGCAAACCGCTACGATATTACCATTCTGGTAAACGGATTACCGCTCATACATATAGAACTTAAAAAACGCGGGATTGATATTAAAGAAGCCTTTAATCAAATTAATCGCTACAATCGAGAATCTTTTTGGGCAGGTTCAGGACTGTTTGAATATGTACAGCTTTTTGTGATTTCAAACGGCACTTATACAAAATATTACAGCAATACCACACGCTTTACACATATCAAAGAATTGGGAAACAGTGGGGTTCGTAAAGGCAAACGCACAAGCAATAGTTTTGAATTTACTTCGTGGTGGGCTGATGGCAACAATCGACCGATAACTGATTTGATGGATTTTGGCCGCACATTTTTTGCCAAACATACCTTACTTAATATACTTACAAAGTATTGTGTTTTTACTTCCGACAAACTCTTGTTGGCTATGCGTCCCTACCAAATTGTGGCTACCGAGCGTATTTTGACACGGATAAATGTATCCAACAATTACAAGACTTTCGGTAAAATTGAAGCCGGGGGATATATTTGGCATACAACAGGAAGTGGCAAAACCCTTACTTCATTCAAAACGGCACAACTGGCAAGCAAACTGGAATTTATTGATAAGGTTCTTTTTGTGGTGGATAGAAAAGACCTTGACTATCAAACCATGAGAGAGTACGACAAGTTCGAAAAGGGAGCAGCAAACAGCAATACCAGCACAGCCATTCTCAAAAAACAACTTGAAAACCCAAACACACATATTATCATAACCACAATTCAGAAACTAGCGGTTCTGATTAAGAAACAAAAAAATCACTTTATTTTCGGTCAACGTATGGTTATTATTTTTGATGAGTGTCACCGCTCACAGTTTGGCGATATGCACACAGCAATTACGAAGACTTTTAAGAAATATCACCTTTTTGGCTTCACCGGCACTCCTATTTTTGCCGTTAACTCAAGTAGCAACAGCCGGGCAGATTTGAGAACTACCGAACAGGCTTTTGGAGATAAGCTGCACACCTATACCATTGTGGATGCCATAACCGATAAAAATGTGCTGCCGTTCCGCATTGATTATATCAGCACCATGAAGGAGAAGGAGAATATACTAGACGAAAAAGTATGGGATATAGACAGGGAAAAAGCTTTGGCAGATCCAAGACGTATTAGTAATAATGTCCAATATATCAGGGAGCATTTCGACCAAAAAACCAAACGCAACAGTTTCTATCAGTTGAAAGACCGTAGGTTAGCGGGATTTAATTCCATTTTTGCGGTTACCTCTATTGACGTGGCAAAAAAATATTATGCCGAATTCCAGAAACAAATGGCCGGTTTGCCTAGCGATAAACAGTTGAAAGTAGCTACTATTTTTAGCTTTGTTGTAAATGAAAACGAACCGGAAATAGATGGAATTATTGACGATGAAAACCTCGAGGATACCAGCAAATTAGACCAGAGTTCACGCGATTTTCTGGATGCTGCCATAAAAGATTATAACAAACTATTCAAAACCAATTACGATACTTCAAGCGACAAGTTTCAAAATTACTATAAAGATGTATCGCAACGGGTAAAAGACCGTGAAATTGACTTGCTTATTGTAGTCAATATGTTTTTAACCGGCTTTGATGCAACAACTTTGAATACACTTTGGGTAGATAAAAACCTGCGATTGCACGGTCTTTTGCAAGCCTTTTCACGTACCAACCGTATCCTTAATTCAGTTAAAACATTTGGCAATATCATTTGCTTCCGAAATTTGGAAAAGGCGACCAACGAAAGCATTGCACTATTTGGCGACAAGGAAGCCGGAGGCGTTGTTTTACTGAAAACCTTCGATGAATATTACAATGGTTATAAAAACGGAGATAAAGATGTTCGTGGGTATACCTCCTTAGTAAGTGAATTACAGGATAAATATCCTGTAGGTGAGCAGATTATAGGTGAACAAAAACAGAAAGACTTTATCAAGTTATACGGTGCCATTTTGAAGGTAAAAAACATTCTTACCACCTTCGACGAGTTTGCGGGAAATGAAATATTAACTGCACGCGATGTGCAGGATTACCATAGCATGTATATTAATCTTTACAACGATTTCCGAGGCCAAAACAAGGGTGACAGTGAAAATGTGAACGATGATATTGTCTTTGAAATGGAGCTTATCAAACAAGTGGAAATCAACATTGACTATATTTTGGAGTTAATCCGTAAATATCACCTAAGTCATTTAAAAGACAAAGAAATAGTAATAAGTATAGCTAAGGCAATTGATTCCAGTATGGAACTGCGTAACAAAAAAGACCTTATCGAAAAATTCATCGATTCTTTAACACCCGAAACTAAGGTCGAAGATGATTGGCACACTTTTGTTGATAGTAAAAAATTGGAAGAATTAGACAGTATTATTACAGATGAAAATCTGGATAAAGACGAAACATACAAATTCATTAACAACGCTTTTCGTGATGGCTTTGTACAGGCTACTGGTACAGCAATTACAAAAGTGTTACCACCCATCTCACGCTTTACTCCAACAGGCGACCGCACAATTATAAGAGAAACTGTACTTGAAAAACTCAACGCATTTTTCAATAAGTTCTGGGACATATCAGGTGGTAGATTTTTAAAGAATTAGTATAGTTTTTTGTGATGAAAAAACATTGAAAGAAAATGACCAAACAGCTAATCGAGTAGGCGGCTTGCGGTCAAAAGACCGCCAGTGCACCTCTAACAACCTTACGAACGGTTCTTGTATATGACCATTAATCATCATCTGTTGTTGTATAATCTTGTAAAGCTCTATAAGCATTTGCAAGGGCCGGTATTTCAATATTTACATCATCCGGGTCTGTATGTATATTCATAAGGTAAAAGTCAAAATTGCCGGCTCTAAACATTGCATAGAAAGGTTCCCTGGCAAATTCATCATTTTGTTCTATTCCATAACCAGTTGTGCCGGTAACGGGATCAACTATGTCATCAAAAGGACTATTTATGTCTAAAATATTTGTAGGGAACAAAAAGAATGAGAAAATATTTAATTGTTTTCATAATGTTAAGATTTAAGTTCCTTATCTAGTTCAATCATTTTATCAATATACAAATCCAGGGTCTTTTCAGATTCCAAAACTTCAATCTTTTCAATTTTATTCTCTGCAGGGATATACCACACTTCAACAAAGAAATCAGATAATGAATAGAGATTTATCCTGTGGTTATAATACTCTCTTAACCCAATATATTCTCCTTCCTGAAATACATACTCACCCTTCTGTTTAATAGATAACTGTATAAACTTTGTCTTTGAAATCATATTTGATCGAACCATTTAACTTTATATTCATAAATTTAATAATTTTATATCGATATACACCAGCATTTTTACTTTTAAAAAACATATTCTAAACAACATTATAATGAACAAAACTATCAATTTTGGGCTTAGTAAGATATATGAAATCATAACATCTGATGAATTAATTAGTCATCTTGATTTAAATAAAGATGACAAATTGATTCTAAAAGGGTTTTGGTTGGATAAAAAACCAAGAAAAGATATTGCCGGTGAACTTGGTTTCTCATATACCTCCGTGAGCAGGCGATATACAAGACTTGTTAAACATATCAGAGAAGGACTTGAAAAATTGGTTTTTGAGTTTAATCACTATAAACAAGATATTGCAAAACTGGAACAGATTAAGCAGGAATATATAACTTTCTATTTAAAGCAAACAGGTGTATATCCTGAATTCGTGATCGATGATGATTCAATAAAGAATGTTAATATGTCTGAAAGATTACGCAATCGCCTTTCAGAGCGTGATATTAATAAATTAAGTGACCTTGTGAATTTTACAAAAATAGATTTATTAAACGGCAGGAATTTTGGTGAAAACGCACTTAAGGAATTGATCGAAATCATAACTAAGTATAATATAAATTTTAAACAATAACGTTTTCTAATATTTATCATATCTATTTTAAAGAAGGTCCGGAAAATTTTGTTTTGGGCGTTGCCCCCTGGGCCGGGCTTTACACTATTACTCCTCGATGCTCTGAGGGGTAGCCGTTTCAATCCCTAACGCATACAATGAGATTAATGCATCTTATTACCTATTGTATTTAATGCTCTACTCTTCACGCCTTTAACTTT
>Ga0307991_1003276_pt1 | contig 10532 bp, 8 predicted proteins | sample EllFjometagen131_FD_203146 | JGI IMG/M metagenome (GOLD analysis project Ga0307991, IMG submission 203146) | Marine microbial communities from Ellis Fjord, Antarctic Ocean - #131 | ecosystem: Environmental > Aquatic > Marine > Unclassified | place: Southern Ocean | collected 2014-10-08 | reverse complement strand
ATCTTTCCTTATCGGTATGATGCTTCCATTATATTCGTCGACCTGCTTCTTAAACACATCCACAGCATCGCGCAGAGCACGTATTTCTTCGGCAATATCTCCACTGCAGCACGGCCTGAATTCCAACAATTCCGCTATCAATGTGTCAACGTCCGATATGCCCTCCGTCGATACCACAAACTCTTCGGTCAGTCTGATCCCATCAGATGATAAATCTACCCCCAAAAGATTGCGAAGCCGTCTATCCGCCATCCCTGCATCGACTAAAAGACGCTTCCTCTCCAGCGCCCAATCTCGGTCCAGAAGACGTATTAAGTCGATATCATGCTTATCAAGAAGACCAAATCCCTGAGGATACAACACCTGATTGCGTATTCTTTCGACAGTAGCAAAAACCTCTTTGCTATTGGTAAGCTTGGCACCTGCCAACAAACACATGTCATATGCACGCCTAGCCTGTGTGATAACCTCCGAAGCAGCCCCAACAACAAGATTGCGTTCATCGCTCAGAGAAAGAACCTTATATAGTATAGATAAGTCACAAGAATCATAAAATCCCGACCTTTCTACGATGCCAATAGAAACATCTGACTTCTTAATCATCATGGATAGCGGCTTGTTGTTACGCAACGCGATGCTCACAGCTTCGCGTCGCGACAACCCTTCACTGAAATCATTAACAAAATTACTCACCTCTACGTCTGGTTGAAGTCCCACCTCAGTAAAAGACGTTGCAGAGCAGGCTATAAACACCAATGACGGCAAAAAGAAAACAACACTGTGCAATAATCTCTTCATATTATTCGGCCATCCCCACTTCACGATAAAACCTCATTGCCCCTGGATGAATCGGAGCAAAAGCACCCTCAACCATCCCTGGTTGTGTAATAGTCTCAAAGCTCTGATGTTTTTCTTTAAATGCACTCATATTTTCAAATAATATCTTCGTGATATTGTATATCACATCATCACTAGCATCTTCTGAGGTCATTAAAGCAGCCCCGACACCTATAGTCTCAACATCAGCAGTATTGGCTATCCCAGGATAAAGACTCACTGGAATAACGGCCTTTTTATAATACGGATACTTTTCCGTAAGCCCCTGTATGTCTTTCAATGGCACAAAAGCCACTTTGGTATCATCATCATCGGCAGCTTCCATAAAAATACTGTTAGGATGAGCCACCGTATAGAAAAAAGCATCGATATCACCATTATGGAGCATTGTCACAGCATACTCTGGATTTTCCTCTTCGAGGGTAACGTCAATATTTTCATCGATACCTACCGAATTTAATATATCTATAGCATTGCTATGCGTTCCAGACAGAGGGAGTCCAATGTTTATTGTTTTATACCTAAGGTCGTTAGGCCGTGTTATGCCACTGTCAACAGAAGCCATAACCGATATCATCTCATTGTGTAGAGAACATACAAAACGCAAGCTCTCCTGAGGAGTGTCTTTCCATAACCCACATCCTTTAACAGCTTGATACTGATGATCAGACTGCACAATACCCAGGTCAATTTCCCCATCAACAACTGCATTAACATTGTAGACGGACCCTGGAGTCGCATTGATGGTGAGCTCTATATCATCGTTATACTTGTTAACGAGATCAGCAATCCCTAGTCCTGCAGTATAATATACCCCGAACGGTGTCGCTGTTCCGATAGAAATCTTAAGTTCTTTGTCGTCTTTCTTCTTAGTTCCATCAAAACAGCCTGTAAGACCAACGACAACGGCTACCATAGCCATAACATTGATAATTCTAGTAAAGTTCATCATCACTCCTTAAATACTAAACCAATCACAACACAAGTAAATCATGCAATCAAAATAAAGTCTACAGAAGATCGTAATTGAATTTTATTCGCTGTTCCCGTAGCATTGACTTGTTCAAAAATCAACACAAATTATACTGATCATTATGGATAAACGTTCGCTTCTTTTCATTCTTTCTTTGACCGTAACGCTAATGGCTGTCAACCTGTTTTTCAATTATAATTCTACGGAAAAAAACCAGGAATGGCAACAGCAACAAAAAAACAAAAAAGAACAGCAACAGCTTCAGCTTGAAGTTGATATCGTCAATCGTACCGCGCCAATTGATCAGCTGCCACTGATGGAAATATATACGAACACTAGCAGCGAACACATCCAATCATACGGAGTATATTCCGACAACGCTATCATAACATTGTCATGGAATGCCGAACAGCCACAGAAGATATCCTTCAGGAAGAAAGGGACACAGGAGAAACTCCGCAATGCAACGCTATCTTCAGATACAACGGTTGTTGGAAGCCCCGCAATATATAGAGAGACCGCTGAAGGAACTATAACGGCAGCACATCTACCTGATAGCGGTCATTTTGATTTACAACTTATAACAATGTCTCCGAGCGCAGGAGTGTTTTTAGGCGAATACACCAACGGGAAATTCCGCATACCACTTACGGCTCCTACAGGCGATGCTATCGCTATGAAGAAATCCGGTGATACCTTCATGCCTGTCGGAATATACCACCATGACGATAACACCTTCATCCCTCTGAAGAATTTCACTGGAATAGATGTCAAAATATACCAACCTAAAATCACCACCACGCGACTACACGGCGACGAAGAGTTCTTTGTCCTTGAAAATGACTACCAGCAGCTTGTCTTCACAAACCACGGCGCTGCACTGGTGGAGATAAACCTACCATTCCAGTCTCAAGAGAACACGGCGAGTGTCGTCAAAGAAATAGGCTTCGACCGCTCTATCAAAACCCAAAGCCCAGCGAATGCTCAATTCCCGATAAGAACATACTACACCGAGGGAAAGAACACTCAGGGGCCTTTTGTAAAACACGACATTCCCTCAAGCGGAGAATACTACCCACTATTGCGACGCAATCTCATAACAAACGAAGGAAAGGAAACAACTGTACAGCTTCCTCCTGATTATTACGCGTTGAATATAGTATCGGAATATCCTGAGATGGCGACGCTTATGTATGAAGTGAAATCTTTCGATAAAGAACATATCGTCTTCGAAGCCATCCAAAGTCATCGCAAGATAATCAAAACCTTCCGATTTTCAGAAGGCGACGCGCCGTATTGCATAGATGTCGACATCGAAATAGAAGGACATAATGAAGGTCTATGGCTGACATCGGGAATTCCTGAAGTAGAAATGATATCTGGCGGACCTGCACCAATGGCAAAATACAAGATAACTCGCAATAATAAGGGCGAAGTAGAAAAAATCAATCTTCCGAAAAAAGAATCTCTGACGGTAACGTCTATCAATCCCGACTGGACATGCAACTCCAACGGCTTTTTCGGCTTCATCCTCGATCCTCTCAATGAAATCGGTGCTGGTTATAAAATACAGCACATCCCAGGAGTGGCTGTGCCGACGCGTCTCTCAGAAATCGATAAGAGCCACAAGACGTTCACCCCTAGCAACTTCCCCGGATACAATATACTAATACCATTAAAGAACAATGCTAGGGTAACACATCTTCGATTCTTCGCTGGTCCTTTCGATGAGAGCACTCTCAAAACTGTAGATACTACATTTTCCGACCCATCCTCAGGATATAATCCAGGGTATTCCGGAAGCAGAACATTCCACGGTTGGTTCAAAGCAGTCTCTGCACCTTTTGCAAAGTTCTTGTTTATCATCATGAAGTTTTTTCATTCCACAACAAATTCATGGACATTGTCCATAATCCTCGTCACCATTGTATTGAGAGTATTGCTATATCCTCTAAATGCATGGTCATTAGGGTCTATGAAGAGGATGAAGGAAATCGCCCCGGAAGTATCAGCAATACAAAGTAAATACAAAAAAGACCCTAAGCGTTCGCAGATGGAGGTCATGAACCTCTACCGTAAGAAAAAGATAAATCCACTATCTGGATGTTTCCCAATACTTATTCAGATGCCATTCCTAATCGGTATGTTCGACCTTCTGAAGTCTGCATTCGTTTTACGTGGAGAGACTTTCATTCCTGGATGGATCGACAATCTGGCAGCACCCGATGTCCTTTTTAGATGGGATACCCCTATTTTTCTTATCGGCAATGAATTCCACATACTTCCAATCCTCCTTGGAGTGATAATGTTCTTGCAGCAAAGATTAAGTTCCGCGACGCCTAAAGATGCTAGTAAGATGACCGATCAGCAACGTCAACAAAAGACCATGAGCTCGTTTATGACCGTTTTCTTCGCTGTAATGTTTTACAAGCTGCCATCAGGATTGAACATCTACTGGCTGTGTTCTATGGGGCTTAGCTTGTTACAGCAATATTACATAAACCGAAAAAAACGAGTGTAATAATCTTAGAGACAAAAAAAGCGGGACTTATATACTTAAGCTTTTAGCGTCATTATGATAGGTTCACGATATGAAAGCATGGGAAGATTTTCTCGACCTCCAGGAAGAACAGCTTGGTGTCGATACCGTAAAGAAGTGGTTGAGGCCACTAATGGTTGTGAAGTTCGATGCTGGGAATCTATATCTCGAGGCAAAAGATTCTTTCCAGGCTCTGTGGTTCGAGGAACACATCAGGAATAAAGCGCAGACAAAACTCCTCAACAACAACAACAGACATATAAAGATTCACATCTCTGTAGTTAACAGCAAACAACAAAGGTTTCGTCACAACAACGCCAGAGATATCGCATCGATAAAAGACAAATCCCTAAAAAACAACAGCCCCGAACTTCCTTCATTTACTGGTGATACACTAGACCCTCATCATACTTTCGATAATATCGTATGTTCCGAGAAAAATTTGCTATGCTACAAACTTCTCACTAAGCTTGCCAATGAGTTTCATCTTACAAGTCACGGCAACAATCCTTCTATCTCATCTGATTTGTTTTCCTTTAGCCCCGTGTACATCTATGGTGGCATGGGATCAGGGAAGACCCACCTCCTTATGGCTACTGCTCATAATTTCAAAGAACGTGGAATGAATGCTATATATGTCCGAGCAGAGACATTCACCGATCATGTCGTCAAGGCTATTCGTGCCGGTGAGATGCAGGAGTTTCGAAAATTATACCGCACCGCCGACGTTCTCATTGTTGACAATGTACAGATCTTTTCAGGAAAAAATTCCACCCAAGAGGAATTTTTCCATACGTTCAATGCTCTACATCTCGAAGGACATATCATTATTTTATCTTCGAACTGTTTCCCTGGAGAGCTTAGAGCTATCGAGCCGAGACTTGTAAGCCGTTTTGAGTGGGGCATAACAATACCGCTAGAATCGCCTGATCGCAAAACCATGAAAGAAATCCTTATCAAAAAATCAAAAATAATCGATTTCCCTCTCTCAAGTAGCGTGACAGATTTCCTGGTGTCGACATTTTCTAGCAGTACATCCTCTCTGATGAAAGCATTAGAATCTCTAATTCTTCATACACATCTGGAACAGACTGCCGGTAATCATGTTACCACACCATTACCTCTTGAGACAGCTCAGAAATATCTTGAAGAACTTATACGGAAAGAAAAACACGACTCGCTATCACCAAGAAAAATCGTCCTGGCTGTCGCTGAGTTTTATGGAATAAAAACCGAAGATATTTTAAGCAAATCACAAAATCGCGACGTTACGCTTCCTCGTCAGATTGCTATGAACCTATGTAGAAGCCAACTGAAAATGCCTTTCATGAAAATAGGCATTATTTTCTCTCGCGATCATTCTACTGTGATGTCAAGCGTAAAACGAATACAAAAGAAGCTGAGCGATAACGATAAAGACGCGACGGAATCAGTCCACGCCATACTCAGAAAACTTCAGAATATGATGTCTCTCACATCATGATATCTCTTATCATAAGCAGTACGATATTGGCATTAGGACTTACATCAGCAGTGCTAATATTAGTGTATACTATCATTACAGGGATATCTCCGATGCCTACAATGCCACAGGCAGGGAAGACCATGCTCGCAGCGATACCTGAAAATTTCGATGGAAACATCCTGGAGCTAGGCTCTGGATGGGGAACATTGGCTATAGCAGTAGCGCGAAAGTTTCCATATTGTCACGTTACTGCATATGAACTTTCGCCGCTACCGTGGCTTATATCGCACTGCCTGAGATTTCTTATGCGCACTAGCAATCTTAAGATATATCGCCGTAATTTTACAAAAATCTCTCTGACCGATGCTGATATTATCTTATGCTACCTTTTCCCGGAAGCAATGAAAACTCTTAAAAACAAATTCGACAAAGAACTCAAGCCCGGAACAATTATCATCAGCAACGCCTTTAGAGTGCCTTCATGGTCTCCGGAGCATATCTTTATATTAAAAGGCCTCATCCTCTCAGAAGTCTACTTATACAAGAAATATTAGAAAGAATCTTGTTTTGATCCCAAACGATACTTCTGCCCTTAATACTTATGCATGAATCAGAAATTTGCTTATCGGCAATATCATCAGATAGCAAATAATTATCAAATTCCGTTGCATCCATAGTATTCATACTTGTCATATGGGAATAATAGATGCCATTTCCCGGGAAAGCACTCCTGGAAGAAATCTTCATAAAACGGGCCATAGCTTTAGGACTCATCTTTGTGAACATTGCTGCTGTGTAATGAAAATCAACAACACGTAAAAAACGTTCTATCTTCATCCGATCTTCTTCAGAATATTTTTCTATACAGGCTTCAAATTCCTCAACACGCTTATCGGTCTTTCTTACAATATCGCGCCTTTTATCTTTATTATCGACACGCTTAGGAAAAGTACTGACAGCAATACGATAAAGACGATTCTTATATCCATCACATACAAATTTTTCAGCATATTCCCAATCGGCAAAATTTATAATAAACAGAGCATTAGCTTCATATAGATACCCGCCCTCTTCACTTATGCTATTGATATCAAGGAGGTTAAAAAAAGACCATTCCTGAAGAAAACTCGGCTCCTTATCAAAAGCATAATTAAAAAGGATACGATCAACAGTATTTGGAGATACTTCTCCAAGAAAAATCTCTCCCGGCATCGTATGCATCCTTACAAGCTTCTTCCCAGACTCGATAGTAGCATCGTCATATTCCAACTCTTTCATAATCTTCTCGATAATAGGGATACCAGCTTCCTCATGTCCATATCCCCTATTTGTGACAACCCTGCCAAAATCAACCGCATACATCTCGAGATAAAAAAGCTTGCGATCCTTTTCTTTTGCACTAATTTTCTCTGCAACAGAGCGTATCTTTTTGAATGTGTCTGGGGTAAGACCACATCGCCTGTTATACCATTCATAATCATTATCAATAATGCGGTGAAAAGATTCCAAAACCATCATAACTTTTTCTTCTAGAGACGCCCAATATGTATTAGATCCAAATTTACTATTCTTTTTACACCCTTTCCAGTATTCGGCAAATGTCGGACTTAATTCTACAAACTCCTCAAGATATGGCGTTTCGGTAACAGTTTTTACATCTGCTAAAGCAACAGATTGCACAAGAATTGCCACTATTAAAAAAAACTTCCCAATGCTCATATTTACCTTTATCGATGATTATTTATACAGATATGTGATGTCAGTATTAGAATAAAGTATAACTTACTTTATCTAAACATTCAAACCCTAGTTTCTGCTTAGGGACTCTTCCAACCGTGAAATGCTACAAAAAAATAAAAACAGCCATGTTATAGTCTTGGGTTTACATTTCCATGTGAATGATATATATATGACGGATACTTACGCTCAGTTAGATTGGGTATATATGAAATTATTTTGCGTTTAAGGGGAAGTATCATGGATAGACGTGTTCTAGGAGATTACAACGTCATAAAGCAAATCGGTCAGGGATCGCTTGGAACTTTATTTCTTGCCGAGCATCGTTTTATCAAACGGCAATATGCTCTCAAGGTGTTACCTGAGGAATTTGTGAACGATAGAGGTTTTATCCATCGCTTTGAAGAAGAAGTAAAACACCTGGTATCATTAGAACACCAACATATCGTCAAGGTTCATAATGTTTCTTTTGCTCATGGTGTATACTTCCTTGTCACAGACTGTATTGTCGATAGTATTGGAGAAACCACGAACTTGGCACACTATGTTTCTTCTATGGGGAATGGCTTTTCTGAGAATGAACTAGTACGCCTTCTTAAACAGATAGCAAGCGCTTTGGATTACATCCATAGTAGGAATCTTGGTGATGGTACTCTTATACATCGTGGACTTAAGCTTAATAATGTTCTTGTTGGGCAAGACAATAACGGTATTGCTTTCTTCCTTTCCGATTGCGGCTTGTCCCGTATCATAGGTGCCGGAGCCGTCCTAAGCAGAACATACAAAGCTGTAGCTGATGCTCTTAGTATTTCTCCTGTAGTTTCTAATCCTGTTTCTTGTGAAGATAATTATTCAGATGTGCCTGTTGATGCTGCAAAACTATCGAGACTTCATACTTCATTTTTACAAAACTTTGCTTTCCTTGCTCCTGAACAAAAAATTATCGGCAATGGACAACATATCGGACCAGCTGTTGATGTTTATGCTTTTGGTGTGTTGGCATATTATCTTATTGCTAAGGAGTTCCCCGAAGGTATCTTTGAAATGCCATCAGTTAAAAAGCCAGAATATCGTCTCAACTGGGATTGGTTGATAACAACATGTATGCAAAAAGATTATAATAAGCGACCGGAAAACTTAACAGAAGCCCTTGAAGAGCTGTTAAATAGAGGGAAAACTACAGAAATAGCTAAGCGTGTAACGCTTGCAGAAGCACTGTCTAACAACCTCCCTGAGAAAGTTTTAACATCTTCAAAGATCTTCGAAGAAAAAAAAGAAGAACGGAAGCCAGAGCTTGTGGCTGTAATTGGTGAAAAAACTCTTAGAGAAGAGGACTGCGAACAAAAAGAACTAAAACCCATAATACAGACATGTGAAATTAAACGACCTCAATATGATCCCGACCCTGCTGCCGCGTTTCATGTCGATTCCGTAGTAAAGCACTATCAACCAGAACCTGTAGAAAAGAAGATTATAGAACCAATACTATCGGAAATGGTTGTTATTAAAGGTGGTGTTTTTTACCGAGGAAGCACAGATGGTAACAGAGATGAAATGCCGCATCATAAGGTTTCCTTGAAAAGTTTTGCTATGGACATCCACCCTATTACGAATGAGCAATTTATTCGATTCTTGGAATCCATGGGAGGAGAAAAAGACGTAAATAACAAAAATCTTATAAAGCTAAAAGAGTCTAGGATTCTTAGACGTTCTGGGAATTTGAGCATTGAGACCGGATATGCCAAACATCCTATTGTTGGTATAACATGGTATGGTGCCGCGGCTTATGCAAAGTGGATTGGTAAGCGATTACCTACAGAAGCTGAATGGGAAGTCGTAGCGCGTGGGAATGACGAGGCAAATATTTTTTCATCAGGTGATGATATCGAAAAAAACCAGGCGAATTTTTTCAGTTCCGATACTACTGTAGTAAAAAGTTATGCTCCCAATAGCTATGGCTTCTATGACATGGCAGGGAATGTTTACGAGTGGTGTCAGGATTGGTATGGCTATAATTATTATAAAGTGTCGACACAAGATCCCGATAACCCATCAGGACCACTCCAGGGAGTGTACAGAGTGTTAAGGGGTGGATGTTGGAAAAGTTTAAAGGAGGACCTACGATGCTCGCATAGACATCGCAATAATCCTGGAACTGTCAACAGAACTTATGGTTTTAGATGCGCTGCAGATGTTGCATAATAAAAATAAGGCAATGTTATATGAATGAAAGAACGCGACAAAAAAGCGAGATAAATGAAACTCAAGCTTCCATATTGGAAAATATTAAAGAATCCGAGATGGAATTGGAAGTTATTATCGCAGATATGAAAATAACCATCGAAGAACTATACAATCTCGTTCCTGGAAAGACCCTAAAGTTCAAAACATCAGTAGAAAAACCTGTTTCTCTCGCTGTCAACAACAAGAAATTTGCCGATGGTGTGATAGTACGTTCTGGCGATTATTACGGCTGTGAAATTCTAAATATTTTATGATGAGTGCTGTGAAGTCTATATAGAAGCATTTGATCCAAAAAACAAGACTTTAGATGGTGGTGAGAATGAATAAAGCCCGTATTATTATAGCCGGCCGTGTACAAGGAGTCTTTTTTAGAGACAACACCCGACGCGAGGCCATGTTAAGAGGACTTAATGGATGGGTAAAAAACCGTCAAGACGGTCAAGTCGAAGCTCTCTTTGAAGGAAACAAAGAAATCATAGAAGATATGATAAAATGGTGCCATCAAGGTCCTACATTCTCACGTGTCGACAATGTTGCCGTAGTGTGGGAAACTGGTAACAAAAAATATAGTTCTTTTTCAATAAGGCGATAATACGTGAAATTTTTCCCAAAAATAAACTTCAATCACCCAAACCCTGCGAAACAGTTTTCCGTAGCGATAACAATAATATATACGTTACTGTTCCCTTTCCTTCCTCTTATACCTTTCATACTCGATGCTGCATTTCTTGGTGCAA
>Ga0307991_1003272_pt1 | contig 10542 bp, 4 predicted proteins | sample EllFjometagen131_FD_203146 | JGI IMG/M metagenome (GOLD analysis project Ga0307991, IMG submission 203146) | Marine microbial communities from Ellis Fjord, Antarctic Ocean - #131 | ecosystem: Environmental > Aquatic > Marine > Unclassified | place: Southern Ocean | collected 2014-10-08 | reverse complement strand
GTTTATCTAAATTAGTTGTGATATAAATTCCTATATTTAAACCAAGCTTATATGATAAGGGGAGAACAGTGAAGCTCTCCCCTATAGCAATTATTACCTTACTGTGTTCACTGCCGCATAATGGTATTGACCATTTACTGATTTCACCCTGAAAAGAGCCTTATCCTTACCACTGTCCTTCACTTTTGCATAAATTTCTTTGAAGCTTTCCACATCTTCCACTGTCTCAAAGTTTATCTCAAGGATAACGTCTCCAACTCTTAAATCACTATCTTCAGTCGGAGAATCCTTTTCTATGGCACTGATAAATACACCGCTGCTTTCGTCTATTTTGTACTGTTTTGCAGCTTCACTATTAACACTCTCTACTTTGAGTCCTAACCAATCTGCATCAGAACCTGAAACATCATTATCAGCCAGTTCAGCCGTCCTTTTCATTAGAGTAACATACATTGTCTTATGCTTTTGTCTGCGAATGATCTCCACTGGAAGTTTTTCACCAATTTGACTTTCTGCCACTACAATTCGGAATTGAGCAACATCCGAAATATCTTTATTATCAAACTTAATTATCACATCTCCCTGTTCCAGTTTACCTTTAGAAGCAGGAGTATCATCTTCAACTTGAGCTATCAGCACACCAGAAGCATCATCCAGATTAAGGCTTTTTCTAAGATCAGAAGTGATTTCCTGAGGTAATATACCCAGATAAGCTCGCACAACTTCACCATGCTGTATCAAGTCATTTACTACTTTTTTTACCATATCAACCGGTATAGCAAAACCGATTCCAACAGTCCCCTGATTAGGAGTGCTAATTGCTGCATTCACACCAATTACTTCTCCATCTACACTTACCAGAGGTCCACCACTATTACCACGATTAATAGCAGCGTCCGTCTGGATATAGTTCTGATATAAAGGTCCGCCATCATTGCCAAAATTAAAATTCGATCGCCCCAGAGCTGAGATAACTCCCACAGTAACTGTGCGGTTTAATTCCTCTCCAAATGGATTGCCTATTGCTATTGCCCATTGTCCTACTTCCAGATTCTCTGATTCACCCAGCGGAGCAATTGTCACCCACTCATCGCTTTCTATCTCAATCTTGATCACTGCCAGATCGCTATCACTATCCAAGCCAACTATCTCTCCAAGATATTCCTCTTTATCTTCCAGAGAGACAGTGATCTCAGCACCATCATCTTTACCTTTTTCCACGACATGATTATTAGTAATTATATATACTGTATTACCTTCGCGCTTAAAAATGAAACCCGTACCCATCGATTTTGCTTTACGGGTAGGTGATTGTCCTTGTGGTTGTGGAAAGAAGAATTTAAAAAACTCATCCTGATTAGGAAAGCCATTAATACTCTTACCAGCCATCTCATATTCAACCTGAATATTTACGACTGATCCTCTGACATTTTTTACGACATCAACAAAGGGATTTCTGCTATCCCCAAAAACCACCACTGACAAAAGCAGCAACATGATAACTGTCATAGCTCTTAGTATTACTATTCTTTTCATAAAAATACCTCCAAATATTAAGAATCGATCACAATCATCATTAATTTTCTCCTAAGTAATTTCTTGATATATAAACGTTACTTTATGCCTGAGTTACAGTTTTTTTATATTTTGCCTGCTGGAGCAATATAGATTACCATCTCATTTATGCCATCTAATTGCAACAATTGATCAGCTGATGACTGGTTGTAGGCAGCAATTGCACATGTCCCACAGCCAATTGCATTACAGGCAAGATATAGATTCTGGCAAACGTGACCTGCATCGAGTAAAATAAGTTTAGTGGACGCAATAGCATAACGCCATTCCATTCGGTAAGGTATGGCACTCCAGTAAAACACAACATTGGCTCCAGTACTCCAGGATTGCCCTTTCACTGATTCTGTAATCGTCTTATTCATATCTTCTGGCTGATAAATAAAAATCAGTCCATGTTCTTGCGGTAAATAACGATAGATACCTTTTTCAAGATCCTCTACATTAAATATTGCCAGATAAGTTTCCAAAGCGTGTCGGGAACCAGCAGAAGGAACAAACCGTTTTGAAGTGGCTTCATTGATCTTGAGCCTGATCGCCTGGGTGCTCCATAATAAATATGATAATTCTTCCAGCTTCAATTCCTCACCACTAAATTTTCTACAACTTTTGCGATTGAGGGTTGCTTGAGTGAAATCCGTATTTATCTGCCATTCCCAATTATCTGGTTTTGGTAAAGCTATTATTTGTGCATTTTCCGGCACTGGTTTTGTTACTGGAGGTGATTTCACTCCTCTACTCTGATCCGTCTCTGAAAAATTATAACTTGCCCATTCATTTGCATTTAATGCTTTTCTGTCATTTCCCATCACAACTCCTTTTTTAATTATAAAAAAAAGGCAGCGATCTCTTTTCAGAAATTGCTGCCCTGAATGTTAATTATTAGAACTTGAACTTAATTCCAAAATCGCCACCATAACCCTTGGCAGCATTAAAGATCCCATTATAAGAAGTACCACCAATCATTAACTCAAAGGATTCAGAATCAACTCCAAATTTAAAGCTATAACTATCCACATCTCCATTACCATAAGTTAATTTAATAGGCAACCAGGTTAATGGTCGATAAGTAGTTCCCAAAAATAAACCATCAAGCAAATAATCGCATGATTGATATTTTGCCATTACATTAAAACCTTTTCCAAGATAATAATCCATACCCACTGATATTGAAGGATCCAGTGTTATTACCTCATCCTTACCGTAATCTTCACTATCCACAGTTTCGCTTTCATCAATTGATTCATGATCTTCATCTATGAAATTCAAATAATCCAGATGATAATTATAATAATCAGAATATACCAGATCACTATATGTAAGGTTCACACCCAGATCATCAATATTAAAATACATCCAGCCATCAGGCAGTTTCATTTTGAAACCCAAACCAAAGCCAGTTGAAAAATCTCCTGTTGTTGATAATGTATCAAAATCAGTATATATTGCCTTTACATGGCTTACAGCATAGAGACTATCGGGACTAGAAATAAATTCCTGATCACTTTCCAGCACTTTAGCAAAACCAGCAGAATTATATACACTCAATCGCGCACCCATATAAATATCCATCTCACGAAGGTAATTTAGTGTACTTTCCAGCTTTATAACAAAAGCACCTGATTCTTTATTGGAAATCCTTACTGGCGGTATTGCTGCTAAACTCACGCTTTTGGGATATGCCCAATCCAGATTGAGTTTTATAAATTGATAAAAATAAGTATCTTCCATGGCATTTGTGTTATAAATATCCTGATCATTACCATTAAATAATACCTGCATAAATTCTTTATCAAGATCTCCAAGATTACCTCTAATATGTGATGTCATGCCCACTTCCCAATTTCTGAAGCCAAATCCTAAAAGAGTTATCGCTCCATATCCTGTAAAATTGAGATTGGAAGATGACAGATTATCTTTTTCTGATTCCGTAAGCACATGATCTTGATCAAACATCCCCAGATCATTAATAGTCAAGTGATTATTTGTGAAACCTCCATTCATATACAAACCGGGAAGAATAATATCTCCACTTTCACGATTTGCTATATCAGCAGGATTTTCGGCAAAGTCTCTGAAGAATCCTTGTAAACTAACTGCAAGCATTACTGCTATAAATAATATGATTGCCCTTCTCATCTTATTCCTCCCCATTATCGATCAGGTCCTGCGATATCCTGATAATTATTTCTGCCTTTCCTATCAACTGCACTTCACCTGCCAAAGCATGCTGCCCTTCACTTATTAGATTGATCCTCGAGGCTACATACGTAATATTATTGAGGAAATAGCTCAAGTCATCCTGATTAAGATTAATTTCCAATTCACCCGATTCTCCCTCTGAAGTTGTCTCCAATCCAGGTATTTCAATAATATCAACCAAACTCATATCAGGATTATCAAAATTATATAGCTCATCTAATACATTATTTTCATTATCAGAAAGCAATACTTCAGCAGCTACTTCCATACCCGTTGTATTTATATAAGTCAGTTTAAGACTGGCACTCTGGAAAGCATTGTATTGTTCCTGATCTAATTCGACTTCTTCCTCCTGGATCATCGCTTCTCCATCTTCTTGTGGGATCACCCAGGCATCTGCTGCAAGTGACAAAGTAGATTTAATTATAATATTTGAGCTCAAAATATCTCCCTGCTGGAAAATCACTTCAGAAGTTCCATCTCCTGCAGTAACCTGAACATCATACTCTATCCTATCTGGTAATAACGATAGGAGTTCGTTGATATTATATTCATCACTGGTAAACTGCAGGTAGATATTAGTCGTGTCGGGAATTACGATATGGGGCAATTCTCCAGTTATTAAATTTATTAATTGCACCATTTCATCTTCTGTATTATATGCCCTTACATCAAGATAAATATCTCCAGGAATTTGAGAACTTCCAGTATTTGCATCTACTATGATCTCACTATCACCAACGAAAACAAATTGCGCTCCTTCTTCTACTTCAGGATATTCAAGATCAAGAGTTATCTCATCACTGATCATATCCTGATCCTGAGGTTCTATGACGCCTCGGATATACTCAAATTCAACTCCGCTTAGTCCCGCTCTTACAAAATATGAATCATCATAACTAATAAGACGGTAATCATCAACGTCAGTACTATCTATTTCCGCAGCTAAATAAATCTCTATATTACTCAATAAATCAATACCATTACCAATTCTCGCACCGCTTAAATTTAGCGTCTCATCAAGAATTCCACCATCACTACTGCGTGGTATATCATAATCTGCTTGAAAACTGTTTATTCCATCAATATAAATTTCTGGTATTTCCACCTGAAAATGTAAGGCTACATCAATGCCATTTACAACATAAATACTCAATTGATAATCTTGATTATCAGCTATTATTGCCTCATAGATACGATAATCTTCATCAAAAGCAATATTTACTGTGTCTTCTATTGACTGTTCTGCTATCCGTGATTCTGCAGAACTGGCGGTAAGGTTATCCCAGAAACTAATATTTGTATCCAGTCGAGTATCCAGATTAATTACAGCACCGTCTACACCGGTACCTCGACTACCTCCACTTATTAAAAGCTGCATATATCGATAGATGACTATACCTGCCAGGTCGATTGACTCTGTATAACTTTCTCCTGGGTCAAGATTTCGATCTTCCAGACTAATAGGATCTATCACGTTTTCCAATTCACCACCATTATTCTCATGAACCAGTCTTAAGGTTAAATAATCTTCCTGCTGGTAATTTCCTAAACCTATGATCATATTATTAGTGATTTCCAGATCAAATCCACCTGACATCATCTCTACCCACAGAATTTCATTTACAGATGTAATAGGAATGCTAATATCGCCAAAACTAAATGCTGGTATTACCACAGAAACTGGCGGTGGTGGATCTGGAATATCCAGGTTAGCTGCAGAAGCAAAATCTCCGAATGATATTCCACCATTAACATCATCAACATCCGGTATTTTAATATCACCTATCTTGCCATCCTCCTCCTGATTGGTCGAATTGGTGCTCCCAACCTCTAAATCCTGCTCACTGGTATTTTCCTGATATATACCTAATACCGTGTCTCCAGCAGCATTTTCAGTCAATACAATTGAGCTGTCTTCATCTGCAAGTTCCAATAAATCATAACTGTCATTTAGCATATAAAAGCTTAACTTTGTATCCCAGGTCGGAAGCCCTGGATTATCGGGTAACGAACATCCCAAAAATAATAGCAATACCACCATTTCGAGAAAAATCCACTTTTTCATATTATCCCCTTGATTCAACTTATTTTTTTCGTTAATACAAAATAATTGAGAATAGCATCAGATGTCAATTTTTTCCTTTACTACTTGTTGAACCGGATTCGAGACCAATCAATCTTTATGATTGATTTATTCACTTTCAGGTGATGTGTCATTTTTATAAAAATTGACAAATATAATTAATATGTGCATTTTATTTTGCCCAAAATTACTATTTATTTAAGTTTTCAATTACTTAGTTTGAACAGTCTCCGGAAACCAATTACACAAATTTCACTCTAAATATCTATATCAGAATATTAAAAATTAGCAGTACAATTATCCGCTTGAAAAACTATTTTCTTGACCTCTCCTATCATGATTCTTAAAATTTAATTTACAAAATAGATTTTATTTATAACATAATACCCATTTCTATAAGTTTTCACCTATCATAACAGTAATTTTGTTCTAATATAAAACCTTTGTATTATATCTGTACCTATAATTCATATATATCAATCATTAATGCAATTAAATATCACTATTGTAGACTATAGATTGAACAACAAAGCACATAGTGACATTTTTTTGTTATATTGAGCTTTGTTGTTCCTTCTGTTTCACACTTGTAGATATATTTTTATTTTATCAAAATGCAAAAATAGAACTCGTTTTCCTAACATTTGGGAGCATTATGAAGCGATAATTTCCTGTTATTTGAGCAGTAAATTCTAATGAAATTGGATGAATTCGTTTGCGGTTACTATTTATCAAAAAAAACTCTCTAATAAAATTGCTGTCAATCTCAATGAGTAATGGAATTATATAGACAAGAAAAAGAAAATTTAGTTTTTCTATTTTAACAATTGGATTATATTATTATTGATTTAAGTTTGTTGATCGAAGCAGATTTTTATCTGATTAACATGATCAGTTAATTATACAGAAATTATTTATTAGCAGTAGATTAGGGATAATATCCGGATATATATTTACCACTTAAAAATAGTGGAATAGGATAAAAAAGAAGAAGGGTATGGGTTAAACAGCACATGGAAATTGCTATATTATGTAGAGGAAAAATAATTTTTCTTTGCTGAAAAAGAAAAAATTATTGACAACATAAAGCAGAAAATACAAAGATAGAAGGGATTGGGAGCGAAGTGTGAGGTTAAATATTACAAGATATAAAAAAAACTAAACCTTATGGAGGTATAATGAAACGGAAAATCTTTTTGATTTTGTTTATTGCTCTTACTGTTGCTATATTGCAGGCTGATCTTGCCGGTGCAGGATTTGTAATGAGCGATATAGACCAGATGGGGCTTGCCCAGTTTGATTTTCAAGTAAATAGTAGTGACCTTTTAACAGAAGATCAGGCAATATCATTTCAATTTCATTTGAATTATGATGCAAACCTGTTTGAGTATAATGGTTATACTGCTGGAGCAAATTTACCAGGCATGCTGGTAGTTAACGATCTTATTCCCGGAGTGATCAATGTAGGTTATGCAAATGCTGATGCACTTACTGGGATCAATGAATTAATGTCCATCAATTTAGAGCCTTTTGAACCCTGTGAAACAGCGATCACACTCACCGAGGCTCGCTATAACAATACTGATACTGATATCAATAACTTAACTGGCGGCAATATTTCAGTAGTTCCTTTCCCGGAAATGGGATTAACTATTGAAGATGTAGCTCATCAGGGACTTAGTGCTTTTAATGTTTATGTACAGTCCAATGACATTAGTGCAGAAGATGGTATACTCAGTTATCAGTTTAGTTATAATTACAATCCTGAGATGTTGGAATATACAGATTCTGCAATTGACCCGGATTTGGGAGGTCAATTGGTGGTTAATGCTGAAGAGCCAGGTTTGATCAATGTGGCTTATGCAGGATATGACCCGATTTCAGGAATCAATGATGTTTTGATCATTACTTTCCAACCGATAGTATATGGATATGATACTCAATTTATTACTGGTGTCTTCATGAATAATTATGAAGTTACTGATGTGACTAATGGTATGATAGCAGTATATCCAGACTGGGACGAGATTTCAATATCAGTAACAGATGCAGATGTATTTACTGGTGACCAGTTTATGAGCACCGTGAATACTTCTTTCACGATGCCAGAAAATGAGATTCTTTCTTTTCAGTTTATATTAACTTATAATCCGGAATTACTGGAATATGATGGAGTTAATGAAGAAACTCGTCTTTATGATCTAATAATCAATGATACAGAGCCAGGTGTGCTGCAGGTAGCATTTGCTATTAGTGAGCCAATTTATGGAGAAGGCTCAGTAGTAGATTTCCTGTTTATTGCCATCAGCGATGGAGCTACTCAGATAGAAATAACTGAATTTGTTTATAACAATGAATATATCGATAATCTCATTCCAGGTAATATAACAATTACTAATCCAAATAATCCACCATTAGCCAATGCTGGTGCAGATATAGAAGTATTGGAAGGTGAAGCCGGAATGCTGGATGGAAGTTTATCTAATGATCCAGATCTTGATGAGATCACTTATTTATGGACAGGTGATCTGGTACTTGATGATGAAACTGCTGTAAATCCTTCTTTCACTGCTCCAGAAGTTGATGAAAATGTTGATTATGTGATGACCTTGACCGTAGATGATGGGGAATTAATCTCAACTGATGAAGTAATAGTTACTATAATCAATGTTCCTAATCCTGCTGATGCAGTAATATCAATGGAAGATCAGGATGTAGCATTAGATCAGGAATTTGCTGTTAATGTATACACAACACCCCTTGATGTAGATTTTGGTGTTATTTCATATCAGTATATTGTCAATTATGACCCAGCAGTAATAACTTATACAGGTTACAGTAATGGAACTGGAATGCCCGATGGTACGCTGGTTGTAAATGATACTGAGCCAGGAGTTCTGCAGGTTGCATTCAGTAATCCAGATGCTATCACAAATCCTGATTATCTTACTCAATTTACATTTGTGGGCACAGTTATTGATCAAGCTGAAATTTCACTTAGTGAATTTTATTATAATAATACTCCCGTGCTTAATGTTCAACCTGCAATGATATCAGTACATGAGTCCTATTATTTCACAGATGTTTTTGTAGAAAATGAAGAAGCAGGCATTAATATGGAATTTACCTGTGATATAATGACAGAAGAGTTGATGGCAGACTGGGAGGTAATATCATTTCAGTTTGATCTTTATTATGATCCTGCCATGCTTGAATTTACCGGATATCAATTAGGTGATGTACCCACGGGTGGAAGTCTGCTGGCTTATGAGATGACTACAGGACACCTTTCAGTAGCTTTTGCTGATTATAATTCCTTATCTGGTACTGGAAGTATTGCTGGATTTAATTTTATCCCCCTACAATTAGGCAGCACGGACGTAACTTTAGAAAATTTCAAATACAATGCTACTTATCTGCCTAATGTTGATAGTGGTACTATTGATATTATTATTCCTTTTTCAAATGCTGTTATCAGTGCTCCTGAACTTACTGTCGGCGGTGGTGAGACATTTACCGTAGGTATATCAACCTCTGACATTAATCCTGCCTGGGGCGTTATCAGTTTCCAATTTAACCTGGGATTTGATCCAGAACTTCTGGATTTTGTAGGATTCAGTGAAGGCTCTATAATCACTGCCGGAAATCTGATTGCCTATGAGAATGCAGACGGAAACGTGGCAGTTGCATTTGCAAATTTTGCTTCAATTGGTGGAGAAGGTACATTGATAGAGCTGGAATTTACAGCAGCAATGGAACTTGATCAATCAGTACTCGATTTAGGAAACTTTAAATACAATACATTATTCCTTGATAATGAAAATATTTATGATGGACTTGTAACTATCGTAGAACCTTATAGAGATGCAGTGATCACCTGCTCAGATGCAGATACTCGTGAGGGACTGGATTTTACAGTGGGTATTAGCACAACCGAACTTCAGGAATACTGGGGTGTGATCAGTTTTCAGTTCAATCTTGGCTTTGATCCAGAAATGATGGAGTTTACAGGTTATGAAGCAGGTAATGTGATCACCTCAGGTAACCTTCTGGCCTTCGAAAATGCTGCGGGAAATATCACTGTAGCCTTTGCAGATTATATGTCCTTGAGTGGAGTAGGGGATTTAATTGTATTGGAATTTACGGCATTAACTGCCGGAGAAACGACTCTTGATCTAAATGAATTTAAATATAATGCACTTTATCTGGATAATATGGTAGATGGAAATGTATTTATCGACCTTGGTAATTATCCTCCAGTAGCTAATGCTGGTGTAGATCAGGTAGTTAATGAAGGTGAAGAAGTAACCTTAAATGGAACAGCTTCTTATGATCCTGATGATTATTTGAGAACCCCGGATTGGGATTTTAATATTTCAGATTATCAGTATAATGGTTCAATCTGGGGTATTATTATGTTCAATGGTGTTGAGGTCAATATAACCACTGGCATGCTGGGCTGTTTTGTTGGCGATGAATGTCGCGGTATTGCCACTGCAGCTGATGGTTCGGTTTTAGATTACACCGTTCCATTTGGACATATTATATTCCTGCCAATGGTTAATAGCAATGTTCCATCTGGCGAAACTCTTACCTTTAAATACTGGGATGCCGGAACTAATATGGTCTTCGATGTCGAAGAAACCATGGAATGGGAAGCTGATATGGTTATAGGAGATGGT
>Ga0307991_1003270_pt1 | contig 10546 bp, 9 predicted proteins | sample EllFjometagen131_FD_203146 | JGI IMG/M metagenome (GOLD analysis project Ga0307991, IMG submission 203146) | Marine microbial communities from Ellis Fjord, Antarctic Ocean - #131 | ecosystem: Environmental > Aquatic > Marine > Unclassified | place: Southern Ocean | collected 2014-10-08 | reverse complement strand
AAATTTAAGGCAAATACATTTTTGCTTGTCTGGACAACCACACCTTGGACATTACCTGCCAACATAGCAATAGCTGTAAATCCAAAAATTGAATATATTTTAGTAAAAATCAATAAAGAATATTTGATTATCGCTAAAAAAAGACAAGAAATTTTAGAAGATAATTTTGAGATTATAAAAGAGTTTAAGGGAGAAGACTTGGTTGGTCTTCAATATAAACCGATATTTAAAAAAGATGTGATTGTTTTGCCGAAGAATACAAAAAACGCATATCAGATTCTTCCCGCAGACTTTGTTACAACCCAAGAGGGAACGGGTTTAGTTCATATTGCACCCGCTTTCGGTCAAGACGATATGGAATTGATAAAGACGGAAAACGAGAAACAAAAAAAAGAAAGTGATAAATTTCCGATTTTACTGATAGTGGACAAAGAAGGAAAATTTACCGTAGAAGTCAAAAAATGGAAAGGGATGTTTGTCAAAGACGCAGATTCATTGATCATTAAAGAACTCAAAAATACTAATCGTTTATTTAAACAAGAAAAATACGAGCACGACTATCCCTTTTGTTGGAGATGCGACACTCCCCTTTTGTACTATGCTAAAAAGAGTTGGTTTATTAAAGTGAAAGATATTAAGCAAAAATTAATTGAAAATAATCAAAAGATTAATTGGTTGCCAGAGCATATAAAAGAGGGTAGGTTCGGAGAATGGTTGAGAGAATTAAAAGATTGGGCATTGTCGCGGGAAAGATATTGGGGGACGCCCTTACCAGTATGGAAGTGTGAGCATTGCGATCATCAAGAGGTTATAGGGGGCAGAGAGGATTTAAAAAAACAAAAATTTAGCACTAATCAATATTTTGTTTTAAGACACGGAGAGTCAACTTCAAATGTTGAAGAATTTTATTGTTCTTGGCCCGAACCTAAAAAATCTTTATTAACACAAAAAGGAGAATTTCAAATTAATGAAATTATTGAAAAAATCAAGAATGAAAAAATAGATATAATATTTTCTTCTGATATTTTAAGAACTTCGCAAACGGCGGAGCTTGTAGCCAAAGCATTGGGCAAGAAAGTAAAATATGATATTCGTCTACGCGAGATTGATATGGGGATTTTTAATGGTAAAGACCTTCAACGAGGAAGAGAGTTTTTTAATTCAGAGGTTAAGCTTAGCGCGAAAGAAGTCTTTTTAAATAAATTTAATAATGGATTCAGTGAAGGGGAAAATTTTTCTGAAGTTAAAATGAGGGTTTTAGATTTTTTAAAAAAGATTGACAAAAAATTTAAAAATAAAAATATTCTAATTGTAAGTCACGAATTGCCAATTTTAATGTTAAAAAGTGCGTTATTAGGATGGACTAACGAGGAAATGGCTGAACACAGAAAGGACATTTCTACTTCAACTGGGTCGTTTGCAAAAATTGAATTTAAAATTTTTCCATATAATCAAAAAGGAGAACTTGATTTTCATCGGCCATATATTGATGAAGTTCAGTTTTTGTGTCCAAAATGTGGCAAAGCAATGGAAAGAGTTCCTGAAGTAATTGATTGTTGGTTTGATTCTGGTTCAATGCCATTCAGTCAAAGACATTGGCCATTCAGCGATCAATCATCAAGAATTAAGGATTATTCAATTCCACCCGAATTATTTCCCGCTGATTATATTAGCGAAGCAGTGGATCAAACAAGGGGATGGTTTTATACATTACTTGCCATTTCTTCTTTACTCGGATTTGAGTCTCCATATAAGAGCGTTGTTGTTTTGGGACATGTTTTAGATAAAAATGGTCAAAAAATGTCAAAGTCAAAGGGCAATGTAGTGGATCCATGGGAGATGATTGAAAAATATGGAGCAGATGCTCTTCGTTGGTATTTTTATACTATCAATCAGCCGGGAGATTCTAAACTTTTCTCTGAAAAGGATTTAGACCAAAGATTAAAGAAGTTTATTATGACATTTTGGCATTGCTTTACATTTTGGAAAATGTATGAGCAAACAGTAGAAAATAAATCAGCAGAGATAGACAGCCAGAACGTGCTAGACAAATGGATTTTATCTAAACTTAATGGTTTAGTTGGAGATACAACAAAAAAATTAGACAAATATGATATTACGGGTGCAGCTCGAGAAATAGAATCTTTTGTAATTGACGACTTGTCTTTATGGTATATTAGGCGTTCAAGAAAAAGATTTCAAAGACCCGATTCACAAAAAGAAATAGAGCAAGCTTATTCTGTTTTACGGCATACGCTTTTAGTTTTATCAAAACTAACAGCCCCATTTATACCGTTTGTGAGCGAAGAGATTTATCTTGAAGTTATGAATAAAAAAGATAAATTAAGCGTCCATTTAGATGATTGGCTCAAGTTTGACGAAAAACTTATTAATAAAACATTAGAACAGAAGATGGATACAGTAAGAGGGATAGTCAGCGAAGGGCTTAAGATTAGAAGCGACAATTCTATTAAAGTTAGACAACCATTGAATACTTTAAAAGTTAGGAGCGAAAAGCTTAATAAAGGATTGCTTGCTTTAATTCAAGAAGAACTCAATGTAAAAAATATTGAATTTAAGGAAGATGCTACAAAGCAAGAACATTGGAAATTGGAATATGATTTAAAGATTACGCCTGAATTGCAAAACGAAGGAATGATTCGTGAAGTGGCGCGTCAAATTCAAGATATGAGAAAGAAAGCTAATTGTAGCCCAGAAGATAAGGTTGTAATTTATTGTGATGGAAATAAAGATTTTGTGAACCTATTAAATCACAACAAAGAATTGATTTTGTCGCAAACCCGCGCAAAAGATTTTATTTCTCAAAGAAAAGAAAAAGAAATATTTAATATTGAAAGAGAGATTAAAATTAATAATCAAGAACTTTGGTTAGGACTAAAAATTGTAGTAAGATGATAGATGCAGAGCAATTAATGATTAATCGTTAACACATGGCCATCCCTAAATTTTTAAAAGCGTTTATAGATGTAGCCAAAACCGGAGCTACACCAGTAAATAAAAAAATAACCCAAGGACAGCCCGGAAGTGGACACAAGAGAATGGCTGAAGGAGAGGTTACAAAAAGGAACGAAACATCAGAAGGAATTTTTGGTTCAAAACCTTTTATTAATAGATATAGATTTCGGGAGCAATTAAAGAAAGTGTCGGGGAAAATTCCCGGTGGAGGTGTTTATAACCAAAAAGAAAGATTGAGCATAGAAAAAGAACTTTTTCCGAGAGAAAAATTTGGACAATATGTTACTCCGTATGAAATGAGTCGTCGTATTAAAGATCTTAAACATAAACTTTTTCGTTCTGGTAACGCGACTGAGAAAATAGAGACAAGAAGACAAATTAAATTTTTAGAAAAATTAAGAGGAGAAAAAAAAGATGCTTAATAAAATAATATTTTTTTTAATTATCATTATTATAATTATAGGAGCTGTCGGATATTGGTTTTATCAGGGCAATAGTTACTCTAAAGATGTTTTGCGTTTAGAGATTTTTGCACCAGAAACAATAAAAGTTGGAGAAGAAATAGAATATAGCGTTCGTATTAAAAACAACGGAGATGTTCGACTTGACGAACCAAGTTTAGTATTTGAATATCCAGATACTGCGGAACCGATAAATGGAGAATCTTTACGCATCACAAAAGAGTCGGAAGAATTGGATAACGCTATTTATCCTGGGCAGGAAAAGATTTTTAGATTTAAAGCAAGAATATTTGGAGAACAGGGTCAGATTAAAGAAGCAAAAGCATTAGTTTCATATAGGCCTAGAAATTTGAAAGCAAGATATGTCTCTAAGACAAGTCATTTAGCTACGATAGATGAAGTTCCTTTAACTTTTGAATTTGATATTCCATCTGGAGTTGGAAGTGGCCAAGAAATGAATTTTTCTTTAAATTATTTTTCAAGCATCGATTATCCCCTTTCAGACTTAGAAATAAAAGTAGATTATCCCACGGCATTTGAACTTAAAGAGACTGACCCAAGAGGCATTTCCGATAATCAGTGGAAAATTTCTAATTTAAGTAAGGCCGAAGGCGGAAGAATAGATATTAAGGGTAGTTTGCGAGGCGAGACAGGGGCTACAGAAGTTTTTAAATCGCAAATTGGAATCTGGCAGAGAGGAGAATTTATTGTTCTAAAACAGGCGATTAAGCAAGTGAAAATAATTGAACCCTCTTTATATATTAGTCAGCTAATAAATAATTCCTCTGACTATATTGCTAAATCCGGTGATCTTCTTCATTACGAGATTATTTTCAGAAATATCGGTAGCAATCCATTGCAACATTTATTTTTAGCCAACAAATTTGATAGTGATTTGTTTGACTTTGAGAGCGTTCGTTCCCTAAAAGGACAATCTGGATCAGGGGATAATTCAATTATTTGGGATTGGCACGATGTTCCGAAACTTCAGTTTTTAAATGCTGGAGAAGAGGGAATTGTAGAACTTTGGATAAATCTTAAGGAAGAGGTTGCAAATATTAATCAAGCTAAACTTGAGAATGAAGTTGTTTTAGGACAAGCAAGAAGAAAATTTGTCTCAAAAGTTAGGACTAAACTTGAATTAGACCAAAGTCCATATGTTGATGATGAAATTTTCGGAAGTCAAGCTAAATTTCCGCTTCAAACAGGAGAAGAAAATTTATTTACGATCATTTGGAAAGCTAAAAATTATTATAATCAAATAGAAGATGCAAAGATACAATCAACCCTGCCTCCACAAGTAAAATTGACAGGCAAAGTTACTCCTCAAAAACTTGCTTTTGACCCAATTACCAGAGAAATTGTTTGGTCAATAGGTGACTTAGATCCTAATCAAGGAGAGGTTCCGTCGCAACTTGCTTTTCAAATTCAACTTAAAGCTACTAGTAATCAAAAAGGAAAATTTGCTGAGTTGCTTGGAAAAACAACATTTAGTGCTTTTGATAAGTGGACAGAAGAACATGTGGAGGCAACGAGTTCGGCTATAACAACAAAAGTATTTGGAGAACAAGGTAAAATTCAATAATTTTTATTATGGAGGATTTAATGCAAAAAATTATTTCTTTATGTAAGAGACGAGGATTTATTTTTCCATCTTCGGAAATTTATGGAGGATTTAATTCCAGTTATGATTTTGGTCCACTTGGAGTTGAATTAAAAAGAAACATCAAAAAAGAATGGTGGAAAGATATGCTTCAATGCCACGAGAATATCGTTGGTTTAGACGCCTCTATTTTAATGTCTCCACAGGTTTGGAATGCATCGGGACACTTGTCAGCTGGCTTTGCAGACGAATTAGTAGAATGTAAACAATGTCATAAACGGTTTAGATTAGATGGGATTGAGAATAATAAATGTCCCGAATGTGGAGGTGATTTGACCAAGCCAAAGCAATTTAACTTAATGATGAAGACATTCATTGGTTCCTTGGAAGATGAAAGTGCGGTTGCTTACTTAAGACCAGAAACATGTCAGGGAATTTATGTTAATTTCAAAAATGTTTTAACTACGAGTCGTTCTAAGTTGCCATTTGGTATCGCGCAAATCGGTAAGGCGTTCCGTAACGAAATTACTACCAAGAATTTTATTTTCCGTACTCGAGAATTTGAGCAAATGGAAATGCAATGGTTTTGCGATCCAGAAGAAGCAAATAAATGGTTTGATTATTGGAAAGAAGAACGACTAAAATGGTATTTGGATTTAGGCGTTGATAAAAAGAATTTAAAGATGACAGAAATTCCAGAAGGAGAACGAGCCCATTACGCTCAAAGACAGATTGACTTAGAATACAAATTCCCATTTGGCTGGCAGGAAATTGAAGGAATTCATAATAGAGGTGATTGGGACTTGTCTCGACATAGTAAATTTAGCAAAGAAGATTTGAAATACAAGGATTTAAAAACAGAAAAAGAATATATTCCTCACATTATTGAAACATCGGTTGGAGTTGAGAGAAGTTTGTTGGCTTTTTTGACCGAGGCATACCAAGAAGTATCTGGAGGTAGAACAAAAACAACCGAATCTACGAAAGCATCAGAGACAGTATTAAGGTTCCATAAAAAATTAGCTCCGATTAAAATCGCTGTTTTTCCCTTAGTAAAAAATAAACCAAAATTGGTTAAGAAAACAAAAGAAATTTACCAATTACTTAAACAAGATTTTATGTGTCAATATGACGAGCAGGGTTCAATCGGACGCCGTTACCGTCGTCAAGACGAGCAAGGCACGCCTTTTTGTGTCACAGTTGACTTTGACACCTTAGAAGATAAATCTGTCACCATCCGCGATCGTGACACGATGAAGCAAGAGAGAATAAAAATAGATAATCTCATTGATTATCTAAAGCAAAAATTCGATTAAGGGCTGGGGAAAGAATGGGGGAAGTCGGATTTCCCCCTGAAATTTGTGGACAATTTTGTCTGATAATACGCAAAATTTAACATAATACTGTGAATGTGATCACAAAATTATATGGTTAAAGTAATGGAAAAAAATTCAATAAATATTGGCAAAGAACCAATAGTAATTTTTCCTCTTAAAAAATGGGAGGAAATTGAACAAACAATTGAGGACTTGAAAGAGGCAACAAGATTTAATATTGCCCTTGAGGAAAGCCGAGGCAAGAGACTTTTTAGCTTGGGAGAGATAGCGAAAAAATATAAACTAAAATAAATGTTTAAAGGTTCAACCTCTAAACATTCTACGCCGAACAAAAAATCGTTAAGAAAGGGGTTTTTGGACAAAATTTTGTACAATTAAATATATGAATTTTTTAATATTATGTGCTGGTCTTATCTTTGGATATCTAATTGCCGCGTTTTGTTCTGGAGGAAGAGAAGGAAAACAAGGAAGGTTTAAATCTTTAACAATTATCGGTTTGGCGATTCTATTATCTTTCAATTTTTACAATAACCTTATCTATGGATTATTAATCGGAGCGATTGTTCAAGGTTTAACATATAAGGATTTTTATAGGATAGTTTATAGGCGATAGCAATAAAAATGGGAAATTTAGAATGAACACAAAAAGAGACTTAAATAAACATAAAGCAGTGACAAATCTCTACTCCGTAACTGATTGGGAGTATCATAAAGGGAAAGTTACATGGGATGATCTTTTTGATGAAAAAGGGAAATTTTTTTTGACCATAGGAACGATGGAAATGGCAGAAGAGGACGGATTTTTACCTGACTATATTGGTAAAAAGAGAGAACCTTTTCCTAAAAGAATTTTTATTCAAGAAAAAGACAAAACATGGACTGTTTATGAAAACCTAAAACACTTTACTCCAGAGAAAGTTCAAGAATTACTTGATGATTTGGGTAAATTAACTGAAAAGATATTCGTTTTTAAATATAAAATTGTTCCAGAATGGTGGAAGCGCCGGTTGACAAAAATGGAGAAGGAAATTGAAGGAGGAAAATTGATACCTCTCAAAAAGTTGCGTCCGTAGAGACTTAACTTCTATATTTGATAAATAAAACATCTTATTTCATCGGGTTTTTATTGTTGAAAGAATGGTCAAGAAATGTTATAGTATAAATATATGAAGCCAGATAAATATATGGAGTCAGAAAACAAAAACTTAAAGTTACCATCATTTTTTAAGCCATTGCTTTGGTCTTATAATTTTTTTCTAATAGATCCGAAAAAAAATAAGAAAAGAATTATTATTAACACAGTCAATTATGGTAGATGGAAACACTTGCAATGGATAGTGAAATTTTATGGCAGAAATAAGCTGAAAAAGATAATTGAAGAAACTCCCGAGACAGAATTTAGGGTCCCTGCGTTGAAACTCGTCTCTTTATTATTGGGAATTAAAAAAATGAAATATGCATCAAGAAGTGATTACATCAAAAGGCAAAATAATTCTTGATCGACTTGATAAATTCCCTGATTTTTATTTGGCAGGCGGGACAGGGCTGGCCTTACAATTGGGTCACAGAATCTCAGTTGATTTTGATTTTTTTTGGCAGGAAGATATTCCGAAAGAATTACTTTCAAAAATAAGGAAAGTTTTTAAGGGATGCAGAATTGAAATAGTTGTTAATCGTTTAGCGCAACTAACCGTAGAAATTGATGGAGTGATGATTTCTTTTGTGAAGTATCCTTTCCCAGTATTTTCAAGACTCATTGATTATAAAGGAATTAAAATTTTGTCTCCCATAGGAATTGCGGCAATGAAAGCGTTCGCGTTAGGAGGAAGGGCTACTTTAAAGGATTATGTAGATTTATATTTTATTTTAAAGGAAAAGACTGTCGCTTTGGAAGAAATTATTGCTTTATGCGATAAAAAATATGGAAATGAATTCAATCAGAGATTGTTTTTGGAAGAGTTGGTTTACTCAAAAGACATAGAAGAAATAGAGATAAATTTTTTGAAAGAGAAAGTAGGAAAAATAGCAATAGAGGATTTTTTTGAGAAAGAGGTCAAAAAAATAAAAATTTAAATCAATAGCTACAAAAAGTCCACGAATAGGGTTTTTTTGTTGGCAGATTTTTTGATAGAGTAAAGATATTATGGCAAAGAAGATTTTAAAAAAAAGTTCAATTGGAGTTTTTGATTCCGGATTTGGTGGTCTAGAGATTTTAAGAGAAATAGTAAAAGAATCGCCACAATATGATTATATTTATTTAGGCGATACGGCACGAGCACCATACGGCAATCGTTCTCAAGAACAGATTTACTATTTTACAAAACAAGCAGTGGATTTTCTTTTTAATCGCGATTGTTATTTAATAATTTTAGCTTGTAATACTGCCTCAAGTGAAGCGCTCCGCAAAATTCAAAGAGAGTATTTACCAAAATATTATCCCGAAAGAAGGGTTTTGGGAGTAATTATTCCTGCAGTTGAATCAGCTACAGAAATAACCAAAAATAATCGTGTTGGAGTTATGGCTACAAATAGCGCAGTTGATTCTAATGCATTTGAAAAGGAATTAAAAAAAATTAATTCTCAAATACAAGTTTTTCAACAATCCTGTCCACTTCTTGTACCGATTGTAGAGGAGGGAAAACAGGACTCTGTATCAACTAAAACAATTTTGAAAAATTATTTAGAATCCTTAGTCAAAAAAAATATTGATACTTTAATTCTCGGTTGTACTCATTATGGTTTTTTAGAAAATCAAATTAGAGAAATTGTTGGGAATAAGATTAACATTGTTTCAGAAGGGAAAATAATCGCTGAAAAATTGAAAGATTACTTAACGAGGCATTCTGAAATAAAAAATATTTTGGCCAAGAATTCAAAAATTGAATTTTTAACAACTGATTTAAGCGATAAATTCAAAGATATCGGAACTCAATTTTTTGGTAGACCGATTAATCCAAAAAAAATCTCCCTGTAGTAGCTCCAACAGAAAATCGCTCTTTGTTTTTATAATTAATTTGATGTATACTTTAGGAAATATGTATAAAAAAACGATTCTAAAAAATGGTTTACGCATTATTACTGTGCCAGACAAAAATACTCAAGCAGTAACGGTTTTAGCATTGGCAAAAGTAGGCAGTAAATACGAGAATAAAAACATTAATGGCATATCTCATTTTTTGGAGCATATGTTTTTCAAAGGAACTAAAAAACGACCCTCTCCAATGGCAGTAGTGGAAACATTAGATAAAATCGGCGGAGAATACAACGCTTTTACAGGAGAAGAATATACTGGTTATTATGCTAAAGTTGAGGCATCACATTTTGATTTAGCTCTTGATTGGGTCGCAGATATTTTTTTGAATTCCACATTACCAACAAAGGAAATTGAGAAAGAAAAAGGAGTTATCGTGGAAGAAATAAACATGTATTTAGATAATCCGATGCTTTATGTTCAGACGCTTTGGAGAAAGGTTCTTTACGGAGATCAACCAGCTGGGTGGGATATTGCCGGGAGTAAATCAACGGTGAGGTCAATTTCTCGTCAAGAATTATCTGATTATAGAAGGAAACATTATACTGCCCCGAATTCTTTAATATGTATTGCTGGTAACATTGACGAACAGGACACTATTAGAAAAGTAGAAAAATATTTTTTTAAATTAAACAAAGCCAAGAGTGCTAAAAAAATAGAAGTTGTCGAGAAGCAAATTAAGCCAAAATCATTGCCATATTTTAAAAAAACAGACCAAACACATCTTTGTTTGGGCGTAAGAGGCTATAATCTTTTTCATCCACAAAAATATGCTTTTCAGCTTTTAGCAACAATTCTTGGTGGGATGATGAGCTCTCGACTTTTTATGGAGGTGCGTGAGCATTTGGGCTTGGCCTATTATATTTCTACTTCTACAGAGAGCGATCCAGATTCAGGATTTTTGCTTACCCGAGCTGGTCTTGATAATAAAAACATAGAGAAAGCTATAAAAGCTATATTAAAAGAATATAAGAAGATTTCTCAAGAAATGGTAGGACCAGAAGAAATTAAAAAAGCTAAAGAATATATCAAGGGCAAGATGGCTTTATCTTTAGAGGCCTCTGATGCTTTGGCTTCTTTCTACAGCGTCCAAGAGCTTCTTAAAAATGAAATTTTAACTCCAAAACAAATTTTTAAA
>Ga0307991_1003269_pt1 | contig 10547 bp, 7 predicted proteins | sample EllFjometagen131_FD_203146 | JGI IMG/M metagenome (GOLD analysis project Ga0307991, IMG submission 203146) | Marine microbial communities from Ellis Fjord, Antarctic Ocean - #131 | ecosystem: Environmental > Aquatic > Marine > Unclassified | place: Southern Ocean | collected 2014-10-08 | reverse complement strand
TAACTTTTCATTTGCTTGAAAATCTATCTTCTCTCGCGCATCTTTTTCTGGAGAAGCAATAGGATTCGCTTCATCATATTCAAACATACCTTTTCTCTCCTTACTCTTCTTTTGCGCATATTTTAAGGCGCAATTGATCGTAACCCGATAAACCCATGTCTTAAGCAATGATTCCTGACGAAATGTATGTAGCTTTCTGTAAATCGTCATAAAGACTTCCTGAGAAACCTCTTCAGCCTCTTCTTTTTTGCTAACAATCCGATAAGAAACATTAGAAACAAATCTAAAATAAGCTTTATATATTAATTCAAAAGCTTGCTCATCACCTTCCATTGCCCGATTAATTATGTCCTCGGTAATATCTTGCATCATTTCCTTTTTCTACTTATTTAGATACTTTTCTTACAAAAAAGTTCCCTCGCCTGACAAAATTATCATTCATACCTTAAGGCTTCTACAGGATTTAACGCGGCTGCCTTTTGTGCAGGCCAGAGTCCAAAACCAACTCCAAGAACAATTGAAAAAGATGTCGCCAAAACTACAGAAAAAGTCGTCACCGTTACTGTCCATCCCGCAACAATAGACAAAATGAATGAAATCGTCATTCCCATCAAAATGCCGAGAATGCCTCCACTCATTGTCATTACAACAGCTTCTATCAAGAATTGTGCCAGAATATCAGCCCTACGCGCTCCAATAGCTTTTCTCAAACCAATTTCACGTGTTCTCTCTGTTACGGATACCAGCATAATATTCATAATCCCTATCCCTCCAACAACCAAAGAAATAGCCGCAATACATCCTAAAAGCACGCTCATTGTTTTTGTTGTGCTACTCAACATCTCTTGGATCTCTGTCATATCTCGGATACTAAAAGAATCTTCATCCTGATACAATTTATGCTGCTTGCGTATCAACTGTTCAAGCTTTTGTTTTCCTTCTTCTATAAAATCAGAACTTACAATCTCAACATAAATTGAATCCAAATAATTTTTTCCTAAAACCCGATACATTGCCGTTGAAATTGGAATATCAACCATATCATCTTGATCTCGTGGACCCGCAAAGCCTTTTTCAGGAAGCACACCAATAACTTTAAAGTTAATACGATTAATTTTAATTGTTTCTCCGACAGGATTTTTATCCCCAAATAGTTTCTCGACAACAGTCCTTCCAACAACCGCAACTTTTGCCCTTGTCTTGATCTCTTCTTGTGTAAACCAACGTCCATACTCTGGTGTAGATGCCCGCATTTCAGCATAATCATAACCAGCCCCCTCTAAACTTGAATTCCAATTTTCGTCCTTATAAACAATTTGAGCTGATCCACTCACAACACCAGAAGCCTGTTTAACATACGGTTTTAATGCCTCAATCTTCTCTACATCCTTAAATGTAAAACGAGTAACGGATCCCATTCCTTTAGCTGCTCCTCGAACTTTTGCTGACCCCCCTCTGATAGAAATAAGATTAGACCCTAATGATTTTAATTGCTCTTGCATTGAAGCTTTTGCTCCTTCGCCTAAAGCAAGCATAGCAATAACCGAAGAAACTCCAATTAAGATTCCTAACATAGATAAGAATGACCGCACCTTATTTGATAAAATTGAATTCAAAGCTTGTCGAAAATGACCAAAAAGTTCTGTGCGATTCCAAATAGAATGCCTTTGAGTAATAAGATCATTAATTTCCAAAGAATTACTTAAAATATTATTCTCTTTTTTTTCTTGTTTATCAGAAACAATCTCACCGTCGCTCATCGTTATCACACGACTTGCATATTCTGCAATATCATTCTCATGTGTAACCATAATAATCGTCTTACCCTTAGCATTCAGCTCTTGAAGAATCTCCATAATTTCATGTGAACTCTTTGAATCAAGATTACCTGTTGGTTCATCTGCAAAAATTATCATCGGATTTCGGACTAAAGCTCGCGCAATAGCGACTCTCTGCTGCTGCCCCCCTGAGAGTTCATTCGGCCGATGTTTTGATCTATTCTCTAATCCTACAGACTTAAGTTTTTCAATAGCATTACGATAAGAATCTTCTTGCTCAGAACTGTAAATACAAGGAAGGTTAACATTATTTTGCGTAGTCATTTTTTGCAAAAGATGAAATTGTTGAAAAACAAATCCAGCCGCTGCATTTCTTAACATAGCCAACTCATCGTCAGATAAGTTACAAACATTCTTCCCGTCAAGAAGATACTCTCCCTTGTCAGGAACATCCAAAAATCCCAAAATATGCATCATTGTTGATTTACCAGATCCTGAAGCTCCCATAATTGCCACAAACTCTCCCTGATCAATAGTCAAGGAAACATCTTTAAGCGCACATACAGGATTAGATCCTATATAATACGTTTTAGAAACATTATTAAGAGTTATCATAGATTTGGCCATTATTTTTTTCCCATCGATGGCATGAATGGATTTCCACTGCTTTTATGATCTTTTATCGAAAACGATTCTTCTGCAAAAGTTAACACAATATCTTTATCGCTTAATCCTGACATAATTTCACAAGAATCATCATTCTGAAGCCCAACTTGAACAAGAACTTCTTTTCTTCCTTTTGAGTTCTTATTTTTAATCGTGACAAACTTCTGACCATCTTCTTCTTTAACAGCCAAAATTGGTAAAATTAAAACATCCTGCTTTTCAACCGTTACGATTTCAACATTTGCACTCATGCCAGAACGAATAACATCCGGTATATTCTCAAGAACAATTTCAACCGAATAAATATTCACATTATTAACTAATTCAGATTCATAGGAAATGTGATCAACCTCTGCCTTAATACTAATGTCAGGATAAGCATCTAATCCAATCATCGCTTTTTGTCCCACATGAATAGCTCCTATATCCGTTTCGTCAACATCCGCCTGAATAATGAGACGGTCTGAAAGAACAATCACAGCATCACTAGTTGTAACTGTCTGCCCTGGCTCAACAGAACGGACAATAACCTCTCCATCAATAGGCGCGATAAGCGGAGCTGCTTTGTAAACTTCTTGCCAATAAGCAACTTCCTCTTCCCCTTTTGATCGTGCGGCATCTAAAAGAGCAGCTCTCTCTGTTGAACTCATCAAAACCAAGGTGTCTCCCGCGTGAACAGATTGACCCTCTTTAACTAAAATCTGCTCTATGCGTCCAGAAATTGGTGATTTTATTTCTAAGCGATTCTGAGGACTCACCGTACCTGTTGTGAAAACTATTTTTTTAATGTTACCAACAAACGGTTTTATTTGTTGAAAAACTTCTCCTTTAGAGCTATCTCCGCTGCCCTTATAAATAAAAAACGCAGACATAGAAAGAATTACAATTAAGATAATCCATATTTTATTCTTCATTTTCATATTCTAGCATCCCTCCTCTTGCTTGTATCCACTGGGCCTCTCCAATCAAAACATTCGCCTGTGCATTTAAATAAGATTTCTTTGCATCAACAAGATTGTCCTCAATAATAATCCAATCATCAAAAGAAGTAAGCCCTGATGAATATTGAGAATTAGCAATCTTAGCGCGCTCTTCTGCTGCTTTTAAAAATTTCTTCTGAACAAAAACTGTTCCCAACGTGTCTTGATACGCCGACCACGTTTCTTCAAGAATAACAATAACGCCGTCCCTTCCACTTTGCTCTTGAGCTGTCGCCTCTGCTATACTAGCTTTTGCTTTAGAAACTTGCGCCAAGCGGCTACCTCCTTCAAAAAGAGGAAATGACACACTTAAACCAAACATCGATTCATTATCAGAAGGAAACCACTCAGACCCACTCTTTCCAATTGAAGAATTAAAATAAATTTCCGGGAAGAAATCAGATTTTTTTGAACCAAGGTTAAATTGCGCAGCATCTTTTTTTGCAATAAGCTCTTTCAAAAAAGGTGTTTCATCCGCAAGCAATTCAAAATCTGGCTTCACCTCAAAACTTACATCAACCTCAAAATCACCAGAAATCTCAACTGTCTCTACGCTTTGTCGGCCCAAAGCCTTTGCCATTTTAGTTTGAGCCAAAGAAAGATTGCGCAAGGCCTGCTCAACTTCAAATTCAGCGTTAACTAGATCAGCTTCAGATGTTAGCAAAGAACCCTTATGCTCTCGGCCAGCTTCATAGCGCAATTCAATCAATTTAAAATTTTGATCTCTACGCTCAACGATGGATCGCGTTAAAAGAACAAGCTCTTTTGCTCTCAAGAGTTCTGCAAATGCTGATTTTAAACTAAGGCGAACGCTAGAAGACGTCACCATATAATTATATTCATCAGCTTTAATATTTTCACGAGCAACTTTAATAGAGTTAGATGTTTTTGCCCCATCAAAAAGTAGTTGCTTACCTGTAACAGAATAAGAATACGACTTTGCACTATCCCTACCCGCCACCTGTGACTTTTTTGCTGTCAAATCTGAACTAATTTGAGGCAAAGCGCTACTTTGTGTAATTTTCTTATCTGCCCTCGTCTGATCAAGCTTTGCAACAGCAGACACTAAATCAGGATGGTTTTCAATGGTTTCCTTGACGCAATCATTCCAACTCAAAATTTCGCTAGCCAAAAGATTTCCTACACATGCAAAGAAAATCAAAACAAAGAATACTGCACTCTCTAGAAGTTTTATTTTCATTTTTCTGCCTTCCTCGTTAATATTTAATACTTTACTATAATATATCAAATTTTTAATATTAATTATTTTTCTAAATTCTTTTTCACTACAACTTCTCTTCCTTACTTTTTTAGATACTTTTAAAAGATAAAAGTTCCCCAATAGCGCAAACTTTTTAATAAAGTATTAAAAAACACATAACTTAAGAAACTATGAGTCAAATCGAACCACAATAATAAAAAGAGAGCCAATGACCTAAATCGTTGGCTCTCTTGCTGTTACATTGATTACGAGAATAAGATTCAGATGGTATTCACTTCGCCCAATCACTTCCTCGAACATTTCGTCCTCGGTCGCCAACGACCTTCAAACGAAATACCCCTTAAGGTATTACGAGGATGACGTCTATTTTCTCTAACCTATTAATTTGATTAAAATTACAAGAATTAACTTTTACCATATCCCATGTTCATGACAATTATAAACTCCTCTAAGTGAACGAGTTTCACAGATTTTTATAGAAATTTATAAAATATTTTATTTTAAAACCCTTGTTAGCTTGAAAGAAAAGCATTAATAAACATAAATACAGCGGCAACCAAAGTCGTATAGGCAAAAATTCGTTTTAAATTATCAGGCTTAACTTTTAGTGATAACTTCCCACCAATTAAACCACCGAGTACTGCCATGACCATTAAAGGAATAGCCCAAGCAAAATTAAAATCTCCAGCAGCAGCATGCCCCAAGAATCCCATCAAAGCTGTAAGTGCTACCATCACCGAAGAAGTTCCTATGGCAATTCGCATCGGAACGCCACACGCAAGAACCATCAATGGGATTTTAAAACTCCCTCCAGATATTCCAACCATTCCTGAAGCCAATCCTATCAATGCAGTCATAGGAATAATAACCCAAAGATTAACCACATAACTGCTATCTCCGAATTGACGATGCCAGAAACCAAAACGCTTCCGGTTATCCTGAGCCCTTTCTTTGGCAGGATAAAGCATAAAAAAACCAGTGACAACCAACAAGAAAGCAAAAACAAATTTCAGAAAATTTCCACTAAACAAATGAGCATAATAACCACCCACAAATGCCATCACATCAGTCGGAGGATCAATAACCAACGCCAACTTCCAATCAACAATTTTATTCTTCTGAAAAATAAACAACGCCGCAACGGCTGTGCAAAATAAAATAAGCTGAGCAACAGTAGCCGCCTCATGCATAGCAAGACCTGCAATAATCATAACAGGAACATAAAAAATCCCACCCCCTCGACCAGTCATAGCCATCACAACAGCTATCACAAATATAACAACTGAAACTACAGCAATCACAATCATAAACTGTTCCCCTATTCTTTGAAAATGTTATGTCATAAAAGCCGTCGCAAGAACTCACCTTACAACGGCTTAAAATAAAAACTCACCCAAACAAGAAAAGTTTCACAACTTTTTTAAGAAGTCTATAAACTATTACCTTGCAAAAGAAGCTAACAAATTGTACAAAAACTAACATTTATTCAAACCGACATCACACATTTCCTATTGATTCCCATACTTAACAGCATCGATAGAACGCGCATCAAAACACTTGCCACAAGACCAACAATTAGACAACAATATGTTTCTCTCGCTATAAAAAACTTAATCTATATTTTTCTCTCTACAGAAAAATAACTAATTTCTTTACAATGCCACATGCAACACAACCAACCCTATTCCCTCAAAACAATACATTATGTGTAGCATTTTCTAAAGAATATTCTTTTCTCTTTCTGTTACAGCCTCGGCAACTTAGCATTTCATTCGTAAGATTCTTTAAGAATATTTCCTAACCTCTAAAATATCCGTTATATCTTCCCTCTTCTTTTTAAAGTCTCCTCATCGCTAAGAGAACTAATCTCTTTTCTTTCCGATTTATACACAGAAATCGTTTTTAAATCATTAAAATAAGTTTCTATCTTATCAATTTCGGACTCAGATAAAGGCTTTACCCCGCAAGGCCGAAGCGGGGTATTAATTTGAACTTCATCTGGGTTAATTTCTTTGACAATTCGAGCGATATCCTTCACACTTCCCTTGTTTTGCTCAATAAACATAATCTGCAAAGCTAATTTCCCCTTATACATTTCTCTAAACGTTTTTATCCCCGAAACAATATGTTTGATATTAATTGTTTTCATAGGTTTATTGACAGCCATTAGTGTTTCTTGTGTGGAGGCATCAAATTTTGCTATAACAAAATCCGCTAATTGTAAATCTTTTCGCACATCTTCTCTATGGAATAAAGAAGAATTAGAAATAACGGCAATTTTTTCTTTTCTGATCTGCTTTACAGATTTTATCATCTCACCTAAATTAGCGGCCAATGTAGGTTCCCCTGCACCAGAAAACGTAATATAATCAATTTTTAAAGGCGGCAAGGAATCCAACTCTTCAATAATATCTTTACATTTGATGAAAATTCTCCGATCATCCGTTAAAAGACCAGTCTTGCCGATCTGACAATAAACGCAATCAAAGCTACAGATTTTTCTTCCTTTTGAAACAAGATCTATTCCCAAAGAGCTACCTAATCTCCAAGAAGGAACCGGACCATAAATATATTTATATTTTTTCTTGCTCATCAGTTTTTAATGCCCTCCTGATTCTTTCTATTATTTCATCCACAATCTTAGCAGTTGAATTTTCCTTCTTAAAACCAACCAAAGGTTTCCCTGAATCCCCTGATTTTACCATCTCAGGCTCAATAGGAATTCTTCCCAAGAAAGGAACTTTTAGATCATGAGCAGCCGCCTCACCGCCTCCGGCTCCGAATAAATCAATTTCTTTTTGACAATGTGGGCATATGAAACCGCTCATATTCTCGACTATCCCCACAATAGGAATTTTTAATTCCTTCGCGAACAGGACGCTTTTTCTTGAATCCAAGATAGCAACATCTTGAGGTGTTGTTACAATTATCGCACCATCTATATCGGAAATTAACTGACAAACACTTAGCGGTTCATCACCGGTTCCCGGAGGCGAATCAACTATTAAATAATCAAGATACCCCCAATTAACATCACTTAAAAACTGTTTAATTGTAATCATCTTACGCGGACCCCTCCAAATAATAGGCGTATCTTGATTTTCTACAAAGAACGAAATACTAATCGCTTTAAGATTTGAAGAAACCTCTACAGGTTCAATCCCTAATTCTGAACTTTCCGATCTTCTTCCTTCAATGCCCAGCATTTTTGCAATATTTGGACCATGAATATCCACATCAAGAATGCCCACCTTATACCCTTTGACAGATAAACCATACGCCAAATTAACAGCAACGCTAGTTTTGCCAACACCTCCCTTGCCGCTAATAACAATCAACTTATTTTTTATCTTAAACAAATTATCTTTAAGACGCTTTTCCTGCTCCATATCTTTCCCGGAATCTTCTTTCATGCCTAACTTCTCCTTTCAATAAACCCATAAGATATCATTTTTCTCTACTTAATCACCAAGTATATTAAATAGTTTCTTCGAAGTACCAATAGTTACATTTTCTCTTCCGATATCATCATATTTACATAAATTATATCTCATCTTTTACTTTCTAAATACTACAAATAACTATCAATATTAAACAATAAAAAATTGCATAACCTAGAAAACTATACTCCAAATCTAAATAATTCTAAAGTATTTAAATAAACTCCGCCATAATATTCCATTTATTAAATTCAAAATAATAAGAATCTATTTTAGACTTCTTGCTTGTTAATAAACAATTTTTAAGAGAAACAGCAGAAGTCTTTTCTTTCAATCCCATAAAACTTAATTCAGAGATAATTTCTAAAGATAAATCAATTAACTCTTTTTTCTTTTCTCCAACAAAGATAACCGCATCTAAACCGCCAAGGGCAGCTATATACGCACCCACATGTTTTAATATATTATAAAAATAAACCTCTTTGGCCATGTTAGCTTTAGGATCTTTCCTTCTAAAAATATCCTTTAAGCCGCATTTTCCACCAGCCATAGCCTTAAAACCACTTTTCTTTGCAAGCAAGCTATTTATCTTCTCGACAGACTCTCCACGAGAAAGCATCTGAAAGATAACTGATAAATCTATACCACCACAATACGTCTTTGATACTAAACTACCTTCCCCCGCAAAACCATCACTCACATCCAGAGGCATTCCATCTTTAATGGCTACGATATTCGTGTAATCATCTAAGAAAATACTTATCACATTGTGCATCTGCCTAGAGGATAATTTCTTTGCTTTTTCATGTGCCCACTGATGAGTCAATCCTTGCCTCCCATATCTCCTGATTCCTCTCTTAGCAAACTCATACGGCAGTGCATACGTCCTAACATGCTCAGGCAAATTAATATAAAACGCGCTATCGCATAATAGAATATGTTGTGCATCAGGAAGAATTTGCATGCAATTCTTAATCTCATTATAAATTATTGTATTTCTTTCTGGACAAAATTTATTAGCCTTCTTAATCTTTAGCAACGTATCTACATTAATAAGCATAGCGGCTTCCGAAATAACATCTCCTCCATGAGCAAACCTATATCCAACTGTATCAATCTTCTTCGTTTTATTTATAACGCGAAACTTATGCCTTGCCTCAATAGGATCATATGTAAACTTTCTTTCTGTGCATTTTCCATCTTCAAAAAGGCAATACTTTAATAATCCAGATTTGATATCCAGGAGTAAAGTCATTCTTTTTCCTCCAATATTCGCATTCCTTCAAGGCATATAATATACTCTTCTTGCGTTGGAACCGAAACCACCTTCACTTTTGAAGAAAATGAATTTATGAGTGAAATCCCCAAGGAAGAAGCTCTCTTGTTTTTTTCTTTATCAATAGCAATACCCGCCCAGGCCATATCCTTACAGGCCGCCTCTCTAACAAAAGGATTATTGACACCGACATCATCGGTAAAAACTAAAGCATCTATCTTCCCGCCAAGTGCTAATATATAACTTCCTATGTATTTCTTAAGACGATATAAATACATATTCAAAGCAAGAATTGCTCTTTTTTGAAACTTTTTATTAGAAATACGTTCCATAATATCAGTAATATCACTAGAGAATCCAGAAATTCCCAGTAAACCGCTTTTTTTATTTAGCAACTCAATTAAATTCTCAGCACTATACCCGCTCTCCTTCATAAGATACAAAATAAGCATAGGATCAATGTCTCCAGAACGAGTACTCATAATGAGTCCGGACAAAGGTGAAAATCCCATTGAGGTATCGATAGATAAACCGTTTTTAATAGCAGCAACACTCGCTCCTCCCGTCCCAAGGTGGCAAGCAATCATTTTAAACTTCTTAGGGTCAGAACGTAGAAACTCAGGAATCTTCTTTGAAATATATGTATATGAGATTCCATGAAATCCATATTTACGAAACTGATATTTATCTCTTATCGCTTTAGGAAGCGAATAAAGATACGCCCGCAAAGGAATATGAGCATGAAACGCAGAATCAAAAACAACGTATTGAGGTACAGAGGGAAACAGCTTCCCTGCTTCTTTGATGATACTTAACGAAATGGGATTATGCAGCGGCGCTAATGACAGACATGCTTCCAATTTCTTCAAACTATCTTTATTAATTAAAGCAGATTTCTTGAAATAAGTCCCTCCGTGAACAAATCTATTGCCGATACAATCTATTTTGATATTATACTTTCTTATATAATACGAAGCTAAAACAACTGCTGCTTTGTGGTCAGGTATATGGATAACCGTTTTTTCTGTTTTCCCCTGAAAATTATTCTCAATATAAGATTCCTTCGTCCCTTTAACGCCGACACGATGGGCCTTTCCCCTTAAAATAATATTAAATTTATCAGGGCCTTTGACATCAAATATTTCATAAATGAGAGATGAACTCCCCCCATTAAACACAAGTATC
>Ga0307991_1003268_pt1 | contig 10547 bp, 10 predicted proteins | sample EllFjometagen131_FD_203146 | JGI IMG/M metagenome (GOLD analysis project Ga0307991, IMG submission 203146) | Marine microbial communities from Ellis Fjord, Antarctic Ocean - #131 | ecosystem: Environmental > Aquatic > Marine > Unclassified | place: Southern Ocean | collected 2014-10-08 | reverse complement strand
AAATTTATATTATTCATAAATTTCGTTCAAATCAGTGAACAAAATTTTATACTATTATGGTCTTTGTAGTTGGTCTTGGAAGTTTCATTACCAGTACGCGTACATCTTTATCTGATTCATTATAGATGCAATGCACGATATTTCTAGGACTTTCTACAATATCATCTTTCTTAACTACTATCTTTTTTTCTCCAACCAAAATAGTGGGAGTTCCTTCTAAAATATAGATAGCAACATCCACAGGTGTAATATGTTCCTTTAGGCTCTCCCCTGCTTTTAAGTGAAGATGCATGATTTGTGCAGGATCTTTATCATATAATTTATAAGCATTGATCTTGTGTGGTGTTTCTGCAACTTTTAGATCTTTGTAATTTCTAATTTCCATTTTTAGCTCCTATTTTTCTTTAATTTTTATTAAAAATCTGATAATTTTATTTTGCTAAATGCTTCATAAATTTCAGTTGAAATCCGAGTTAATTCGTTGTCGAAAATACAGGATTTGAAAACACAATGGTTTTTGCCAAGAGGACAATCGCCCAATATTATTTCACCATCGATTATCTCATATATTTCCAGGAATGTGATATCCTCAGCCTGTTTATTCAGCTCAAATCCACCTGCAGGACCACGTAATGATCTTACCAGATTTGCTTTACCAAGTTTTTGAAAAACCTTAGCCATGTGTGTTTGAGAAGCATTTAATTTTTCAGCTAATACTTTCACATTTATGCGTGAAGGCTGATTTTTTGCAATCAGTACCAGCCCGTGTAAAGCCAATGAAGCAGCTTCTGAAATATTGATCAAATTCGACATACAAACTCCCTTCTTTTATTTAGGTACTTAAATTCCGAAATAGGATTATTGCGTCAATAATTTTGTTTTATTTTTTTTAAATAATCCTATTAATGTTGTACTGGTTTATCCTTACGAGGTTTTTTCTTTTATCAATTATTTGTTTTTTATTTTGTTAAAATACATATTCAATCAAAAAAGAAATTTTATTTGAACTGATCTTTTCTCCGAATTCAGAATTTTCTTCTCCAAACATCAGGTTGTATTTAAGTTTAAGGTTCAAATTTTCAAAACGTGAATAATTAAACTCTCCCCCGATCATTTCGCTTTTATCATTTAGATTATATAAAACAAAAACTGATGGAGTAAAATATAAAATATCAAACGGTTCAGGTTGTGAGACTTTAGCATAAAGATAATCTTTCATTAAAAACTGGGAACTGAAATTCTCATTCTGATATTGTTTAATTACGGGTATTAAATCTTGATTTTCCATAACTGCAAACTCTACGGCATCAAAGAAATCCTTCATCTGCTTTTCATCCAAACCTGCATCGTTATGAAGATATTCGATAATTACAGTAGTATTTGTTTCAAATAATATTCTTGTTCCAAATAGGTAATCGTGAAAGTCATCTACTACAGATTCTACAGCAATACCAGAATTCCACCAGCTTGAAGTTACATCTTTTTTAAATACATATTCGGCGTGGATTTCCCAACTTGGTATAATGTTTCGAGAAAAATCAAACCCGAACTTCTGAAACTGATCGTCTTTCATAAACAGGTAAAAATCAAGATCAGTATCTTTAATAAGGAAATAACTATTCAAGATAAAATTATAACTATCTTCTTGGAAATCTTCATTTATATTTTCAATTACAGGAATGATAATTGGTGTTATAGAGAGATTCTGAAAAATTCCGGAAAGGCTTTTTACATAATCGAGTTTAATCAGCCAGAAACCTTCAAGTCCGGCATCAACATCGTTTATATCTTTTTGCCGTCCTACAAAAGAAACAGGATTCCAAATATATCCTTTTCCCCATTTTACAGATTTTTTACCAATTTGCAGGTCAATGTTTTTGGAAACATCTGTATTTAAAAAGGATTCAAAAATACTGAAATTGTTTTCAAATTCATCGTTTGTATTGTAGGTAAGCTGATCTTTGATATTTAAAGAGAATTTGAATTTTGAGAGTTCATAACCGCCTATTAATTCCAACGAAGCATAGTAGGAATCCCAATAATCTACTTCTTCTTTGTTAAGAAAATTAAGCGAATACAATGACGAAGATTTATCTAATTTTGTGATATCATATTGAAGTTTAACATTCCCAATAAACTCGTAAGGTTTCTTTTCAAAATCTTCAAGATCGAAAGAATATTCTTGAGCTGAAAGAAGATTCAAGAAAAGCAAAATGATAATTAGAAATTTGAAATTTGAAATTTGAAATTTCACTTTCTCAAATCCTTAACCTTACCCATATAATTCAAAGTAAAAACTTCATCGTCGATCTTACGCGGTTTGATACTTGCATAGATCATCACAGCTTTATAATCTTTGTGAAGCGGGCTGTCCGTTTCTAAAACCGAAGGACGAATAATGCCATTTCCAAAATCTTTAATTTCCTTAAAATTAAGTGTTTTTATCAACATCCCACTGGCAGTATAGCACTCTATTTTAGAAGGTGTTTTATGTTTTGTATTCACCCACATTTTAAGTTGATCGTAAGCAACGGATGTAGTTTTTGCTTTTAAATTCAAAAGAATCTCATTGTTTTCATTTGTCATTTCAATAACGTCATACTCAGCAGTATAATCAAGCTGCATGATATCAGAGTTATTAAAAATACCACCGATCACAGATTGTAAACTTGTTATCCGCATCGGTTTACCTACATTGGGAATGTACAGCCACATATTTTCATCCAGGCGAAGAGTTGATCGACCAACTTCCGATTTTGGTGAAAGAAAGGTCGTTATCATTTTATCATTCCCCTTTTTCAGGACAAAGAGCACAAACTCTTTTTCAGTTCCATTTGGCTCGATATTAATTATTTTTTTTAGAGATTCAAAAGATTGTGGTGTTAAATTTCTATCGATCTCTTGTAAAAGTTTATTTCCTTCTTCACTGATATCCTGAGCGAACAAAAAACTTGTATTCATAGCGAGAATCAGTAAAAGTACTTTTTCTGTTAAGCTTATTTTGTTGAACATTTTGTTCCTCCAAGTATTAATTCTGTCTCAAAGCTTCGATCGGTTCTAATTTTGAAGCTTTAAAAGCAGGTTCCATTACAGCAATAATTGATACAATGATCACAATTAATGCAGTTAATCCAATTTGTGATATTGATACTTCCGGCTGCAAAAGGATTATACTATTCCGTCCGAAAGCAACTGTGAGATGAGAAATATTCACAATAAATATCGCGACAAGGCTTACGACCAATCCAATAACAGAACCAAATATTCCTAGGAAAAATCCTTCAAATATGAACATCCAGCGGATTTTGGAAGGAGGTGTACCCATTGCAGAAATCGAACCGATCTCTTTAGTTCTCTCGTAAACTGCCATTATCATTACGTTCATAATACTCACGAGCACAATTCCGATCAGAATGATTTGTATAAAAAGTGCCATCATATCTATCATTTGAGCGATGTTATAAAATGGAGAAAGACTTTCCCAAGTATGAATTTCAAAAACATCGTTCCCTTTTGGATTTTTGATCTCTCCCAGTTTTTGACTTAGAATATTATACACTTTCTTCACATCACCAAAATCTTTCAGGCGGATGGCAACTTCACTAACCTGTAGTTCATTCATTCGCAACAATGTTTGTGCATCATCAAAATGAATATATCCATATTTTCCAGTTGGTCCCATCACGCTTTCCATAATACCGGCAATCTTGAAATTCTGACCATTCACAGAACCGTCAGCATTAGTTGCCACCAAAACTATATCATCACCAATTTTTGAATCGAAACCTTTGGTAATCAATTCGGGAAGAAGAATCTCTCCTTTTTTCAGGAAAGTTCCTTCCATTAAACGGTCTTCTAATAATGGAACAACCTGTGTTTCTTTTGCCGGAATAATAGCAGAAAACTTGGCACTTGTAGATTCCAGATAATTACTCAACATTCCACCTAATAAAATTCTATATGAATAACTTTCTATTTCAGGAATTTCATCCAGTATTTTTTCCATTTGTTTTATTTGTTTTGCTTGTAAGGCTTTATCCAGCGGCAGATTATCTAAGGAGCCTACATATCCCTTGGAATGAATTTGAATGTGTCCCAGCATCGAATCTGTGATCTCGCTGATCATAAAATTCTTGAACGAACCGGCAGTAGCAGAAAATAATAAAACAGCGAGAACGCCAAAAGCAACAATTCCAATGGTAAGAAAACTACGCCTTTTCTGACGGTACAGATTTCTAAATGCTATCTTGATTATATTTTTCATTAGTTGCTCCTTACTTCGCGTTTGATGAGAATGCCATCTTCGAGTGTGTAGGTTATATCAACTTCTTTCACAATTTTGGGATCATGAGTTGAAAAAATGAAAGTTGTTCCAACTTCTTTACTCAATTTCTTCATTAAACTCATTACTTTGTAGGCTGACACATGATCAAGATTCGCTGTAGGTTCATCTGCCAACACAATTTTAGGATCGGTGGTCAAAGCTCTAGCAATTGCTGCCCGTTGTTTCTGCCCACCTGAAATTTGATTTATCAATTTGTCTTTTTGGTCGAGCATTCCCACTGCATCCAGTAGAGAAAGCACCTTTTCTCTTCGTTCTTTTTGGGGAAGTGACTTCACCATCACCAAGGGATATTCCACATTTTCATAAACAGTGAGAACGGGGATCAAGTTGAAATTCTGGAAAATAAATCCCAAATGTTCACCTCTAAATTTTGCACGTTCCACATAATTTAATTTGGAAATATCTGTATCTATCACTTTTAAAGTTCCCAGAGTTGGTTTATCAAGAACTCCGAATAGATTTAACATTGTTGTTTTACCGCTACCGGAAGGTCCTATAAACGATACAAATTGGGATTTGGAAATTTCTAATGAAATATTATTTAAAGCCTTTATCTCCACTTCACCCATTTTATATATTTTTGAAATTCCATCACAGGAAATTAACGACATAATTCCTCCTAAAAAAATTTAGATTAAACAATTATTTATATACTAACTTTTTAATTATCAATGTCAAATTTTGCAAGTTTTTAAAAAGAAATTGACATCTTAATTAAATTAATTCGTTTTATCGTATCTAAATAATGGAGGAGAAGAAGATGAAAAAACTAACAGCTGAATTTATTGGAACCTTATGGTTAGTACTCGGTGGATGCGGAAGCGCAGTATTAGCAACAGCATATCCTGAATTGGGAATTGGATTTGCAGGAGTTGCTCTCGCTTTCGGTTTAACTGTGGTAACTATGGCTTATGCAATTGGACATATATCTGGTTGTCACCTTAATCCTGCAGTTTCTATTGGGCTTTGGGCTGGTGGGCGTTTTGATAAGAAAGAACTCATCCCTTACATCATTGCACAAGTATTGGGTGGAATTGCTGGAGCTGGAATACTTTATCTTATTGCAACAGGAAAAGCAGGATTCGAGATCGGTGGATTTGCTGCAAACGGATATGGAGAACATTCACCTGGTGGATACAGCATGTTGGCTGCATTAATAACAGAAGTTGTGATGACATTTATGTTCTTAATTATAATCTTGGGAGCAACCCATTCTAAAGCACCTAAATATTTAGCCGGATTAGCAATTGGTCTTGGTTTGACCCTTATTCATTTAATTAGTATTCCTGTTACAAATACATCAGTAAATCCTGCCAGAAGTACAAGCCAGGCAATCTTTGTTGGAGATTGGGCAATAGATCAATTATGGCTTTTTTGGGTAGCACCCATTTTCGGGGCAATTTTAGCTGGACTCGTTTATAGATTTATTTCACCTGAAACTGAAAAGTAATAATTTTAATGAGTTCTGCTTAAAAATATTTTTTTGTCATCCTTACGAATCTTACATGTTGCGCTCTGGAAGGATTTTCACTTTAGATGAGATTCTTCGTAAGTAATTGCTTCGAAGATTTCCTCAGAATGACAGCATTTTATAGCTATGAAATTAGGGTTTAGAATCGATTATGAAAGAATTAAGTAAATGCGGTGTTTGTTGCTCAACTGACTGTAAAGCATATAAAGTTGAGTGTGATGGTTGTAATAACCTGAAAGGTAAAGTTCCCTGGGCAAAGTATTTGAATAAAGTGCTTTGCCCTATTTATGAATGTGCTGAACTTAGAGGTTTAAAATCTTGTAAAGAATGTGGAAAAGCACCTTGTGAACTTTGGCTCTCAACCAGAGATCCTGATTTTACGGATGAGGAATTCCAAGCAGATATAAGTTCACGATTAAAGAATTTTGAAGAATGGACTTAAAAGATTGACTTCTATTTTCATCATTTTTAATTAGTTTAATTGTTATGAAATAAATAGTAGATTGAAGGGAATGAGTGATGAGTGAGGAATTGATCCAGAGAAATTTAATGAAAAAAGGGATTCAAATAGTTGAATATGAATATTACCCTACTCATTCTACAACTATAAATCAATATAAGCAGTTAAAAATTATACAAAACAATAATTATGGTAAATATAGAACCAGAAAACCAGATGGTTTAATAGTTGATAGAAGAAATATAAAGGATATCCGTGTAATTTTGTTACTCGAATTTAAAAAACCAAATAAATTTCAAACAGATGCACAAAAAAAGAAAGCAATAGAACAATGTAACAACTTATGCCAAGTTCTCAATTCTAAGATTGGTGTCATCTCAGATGGAATTGTAACTTATTGGATTAATCCCACACAACCTGATAAATGTAATAATTATCTTGATAAAACTACAGGGAAAGAAAGAAGTTACACATTTATACTTAAAGAGGATAAACAAAAAGTACAACATACATTTTCAATCAAAGAAATTTCACAAACTGATTATACTAAACTTGAAAACAGTACAAAAGAAACGTATGATCTGATTCAGAAAATTAAGAAATACATTTCAAAATCAAACTCAATGTTTGAGAAGACCAAAGAAGTTGACCCATTGAATTTAGCTAAAAACGTTTGGCAAGATATTTACGTTAACACTGGAAAGGATCCAACCAAATGTCTTTATAATGTTGTAGAACTATTTATTTTTAAATTTCTCAGTGATTTGAAGGTGCTTAAAACTCCATATGATTTTAGCTCTTTAATGAAAATGTATGACAAAGGAAGCACAAATAAAGATGTTCTTGAATATTACGCACGAAATTCTAGAGTAGAAATTGTAAAGTTGTTTCCAGCAGCTGATGATGGAACAACCATTATCAATGGAACAATATTTGTTGATAATAAAGGTAATCCTGTTGATAGCCAGTCAAATCTATTTAGAAATTCACTAGTTAAATATTCAGAGTTTGAATCATTAATAAATATACAAAAAGAATTTAAAACTAAATTATTCGAAACATTCTTAAAACAAAGTCAGGATAAAAGTCGTCTTGGGCAATTTTTTACACCAAGGAAAGTAGTTAGAGCTATTGTGGAAATGGCAGATGTAGAAAATGCTAATTTCATTTGTGACCCTTTCTGTGGTGTAGGTGGTTTTATTTTGGAACCTTTACAAGTCAGTTTTAAATTAAATAAGCAATTTCAACCAAATAATAAGAGTAAAAAAATAAAATTCCTAGGATATGATAAGGGTTCAGATGATGATGAACACAGAACTATAATTTTAGCAAAAGCCAATATGTTAATCTACTTATCTGATATAATAGAAAGAAATCCTGCATTATCCATTAATTATTCTAAAGTATTTAACGAAACTTTCAAATTACTTACTGATTCAAATCTAGGAACTCTCAAAATATCTTTTGAAGGTGAAGAAAATAAACCAGATTTGATACTAACAAATCCACCATATGTAAAAAAAGGTTCAAAAAGTTTAAGAGATGAAATTAAGGAGGAGGGTTTAGAGGTTAATTACTCAAATTCTGGAGTAGGTGTTGAAGGATTGGCACTAAAATGGATTCTTAATAATTTACGTACTGGGGGAAGAGCATTTGTAATAATACCAAATGGGATACTCGATAACCTAGGGAATAAGAATATAAGAGATGAAATAATGAAGACTTGTTATATTAACACCTTAATTTCTTTGCCAATAAAGACTTTTTTTAACACTCCAAAGAAAACATATATTCTTGGGATTAAGAAAAAAGAGGATTTAGAACATATTCAAGATTTTCCAATTTTTACTTATTTAGTATCCAATATAGGGGAACAACTAAATGCAAATAGATTTGAGATTGAAAGTAATGATTTGGAAAAGGCAAAGAATTTGTATAATCAATTTAAAGGAAGTAAGAGTATATTTAAAGTTGATGATAAACGCTGTAAATTAATTGAGTTTTCTAAATTCCAAAAACAAAAATATTGGACTATCGAAGACTTCTGGACAGAGAAAGAGCTTGTTGAAATTGGTATTAAAGATGAGAAGAAGATCCTTTCTATCAAAGAGTATGATAATTCATTATCTGAGCTTCTAAAAGAAATTGAAATATCAAAAAAGAAGATTAAAGAAATTACCGAAGAAATCCGTAAGATCAAGTTTAAAAATGTAACAATCAATAAAATTTTTGATGTTTATTTAGGAAAAGCAGAATATACAAAAAAATACATCAATGACAATAGTGGAGAATATCCAGTATATTCTGGTCAAACACTAGATAATGGAGAAATTGGAAGAATAGATTCTTATGATTATGATGAAGAAGGACTCACTTGGTCTATTGACGGTTCATACCCTGGTATGGTTTTTCACAGAAATGGTAAATTTAGCATGTCCTGCCATTCCGGTTTGTTAATACTAAAAGAAAAATATAAAATGAAATTAGATTACAAATTCCTTTTGTATCTTCTAAATAATCACTTACCAAATTTTATTAAGGGTCATGGAAATAAAAGGTTGAAAAAAAATCACTTAGAAAAAGATGTTAAACCTTTTAAGATTCCCATTAATCAAGATGGTGATTTTGATATAATAATTCAAAAAAAGATTTCAAGTAAATATGTAATAATTGAGAGTATTAAGGATAAATTGGAACAAGATTATAAAAAGATTCTTGAATATAGCATTCAAATTAATTAAATCATAAACACTACACCTTTAACATTGTTCATTACATTTAAATTATACTCTCTTCCCCCTAAAAATCATACCTTATCTTAACATAAAGCATATCATTATCATTATATTGTCCAAAATTCCCTTCATCACCGAGAAAAATATCAGAGCCGAGAATAAGATTGAAACCATCGGATAGATCATAGCTAATTTTGGGACGAAGCAGCAGATCTTCATTATTTATTCCATAATAAGCTAACAAACTCAGTTCTAATGTCTCATTTAAAAAAGTTTTTGAGGAAAGTAAAGTAGCAGTATTAGAAAATTCTTCATTACGAATATCATTCTCATAATCAAGAATATATTCCTGGATAAATTGTAAACTTACATTTACTCCAAACCAGTTATGGTCGTAGCCTACCAGGTAATGAAGATAATCTTTGTCTTTAACTCCATTAAAAGTGAGATCTTCTGTGGCAAATCTCTTATTGAAATAATAAGCAGCTTCTTCCCGTATAACTGCACCAAGAAAAGATTTTCCAAAGCTGGCACCAACTAACGGTAACCTGTGGAATTCTGGTTTGATAAGAAGGGTTGAATCGGGTTGCAGAAAGATATGCATGGCAGGATTATCATCCCACATGTAGGCAGCCATCAACTCAAAATCAATAGCACTCCCGAGATAAGAATATTTGAGGGCAATTTCACTTTCGGAAAGTTTCTGTTCAACCGATGCCTTAGAATAATCAAAATTAACTGGCATAGGAAACTCCATCATTTTTGGAGACCAGATAGAATTTTCATCAGGAGTGATTGTAGCTTGGAAAGTGGGCATCCAAACAGCTTCAATTGTAGAATTACCCATGTAATAATCAAATTTAACTGCATTTGTCCCAATACGTATCTCTTCAAATTCTGGCAAAATAAATTCTGAAAGATTACGTGGTGAGATAACATCGGTGATAAAAACACCATCAGCCTTTCCCCAAATTATCTGCTGTTTTCCAATGCGTAGATCGAAATTATCGAAATAGATATCCATGTATGCCTGTCGAAGTGAAATATCTAAATTGTTATTTAGTGCATTGTAATCGAACACCGGATTAACATAAAGTGCCACATCATCTTTGCCATAATCCAACTTCCAATCAAACGTGTTTTGCAAAACAGAATATTCTCCGTCCTGATCTGTAAGTGCTCCGATGTATGTACGCACAAATCCATGATGGATTATTTGTGCATTAAGCATTATTGTTGCTGTCAGCAGCAAAAATACAATTATATTTTTTCGTTTCATTTTTTCTCTCCATTTTCATTTGATCTTAACCTTGATCTCGACTCTGATCTTTTACATTCCTCTTTTCATCATCCTTTCAGTGAACTTGTTATCTGCAACTCCGGTGTCAATTTCCACATTCTCTAATTTCATAATTGTTTTATGATCAGATTGAACATTGTGCATTTGAGAAAGCGTGATAATAATCACTTCATCAAATGTAACAGATTCTTTAACAGTAAGCGTTTTCAGTAATTCATCATCTTCATCATAAAATT
>Ga0307991_1003267_pt1 | contig 10549 bp, 8 predicted proteins | sample EllFjometagen131_FD_203146 | JGI IMG/M metagenome (GOLD analysis project Ga0307991, IMG submission 203146) | Marine microbial communities from Ellis Fjord, Antarctic Ocean - #131 | ecosystem: Environmental > Aquatic > Marine > Unclassified | place: Southern Ocean | collected 2014-10-08 | reverse complement strand
CAGAAGATGGAGCGCTTATGGGTCTTTTCCGAATGGCACGCGAAGGGTATTCCAAAGTTTCTGCTAACAATGACCGAGGATACACATTGGAGGACTATTTCTCCGACATAGGTCTTTTTACTAGTAGAGACCTTGGAAAGTCCTGGGAATTCCAGCGCATATTCGTCGCCGGAGAAAACAACCTCAAGAGCCATATAGAACACATCAAAAACAGCCGTCAACAACTTCTCACAGAAAGAGTCCTCGAAAGCCTTGAGAGCATCTCTCAAGGCAGTATGACGTTCAACACTCTTGAAGACCCTAGATTTATTGACGTTCTCGATGGATGCGGGAAACAACGCCATTATATTTTTGCTACAGAAGTCCCTAGCGATGGGAAGCCATACCATATGTGTGCCCTAGAAGTAACATTCGAAACGGACCAGCATATAGAAATCATCAATTGCAGCACTTTTGGACCTCCCGAAAACAAAGACAACTGGTTCCTAAATATCATTCCCAGCAGCACACAGTTAAAGCAGATAGACCATATCAAAACTATGGGAATTTCAATATCAGATTCAGGATATCCCATCGTCGTTGCCACGAGAATATGTGGCGAGATACAAATCATACCATTCGGTGCCGTCGATGATATTTTCTCCGTCACAGACCATCAATGGGAAAGAATCCTTAACGAACCGAAATGCTTTACAACGATCCTAAAACCAGATCGCGTAATATATAGAAGCCTCGGAAGCAACGACCAGCCCATAAGCATAACACCCGAGATTGTTCTGCGAGCAGTACTTAGCCACCCTGAATATTCTGATATGCGTTGGGATTTATGGAAATGGTTTTTTTACCACACCACGAAAAACTCTGATCGTCTCGAGTATGAAACATGGGCTGGAATTATCGACGAATCAGCAAACCCCATCTTTTTATTGCCCTACAGCATACAAAAACCCGAAGAAGCTTTTGAAATCGAAGGCGATATAGGATACGTAGTCTTCAATTCTGGGAATATCGTCATAGACGGAAAAATCCGTCATTTTAATGGCGTCGCCGATACTGACGTAGCAGTATCAGAGACCGATGAGGTGGCTCTATTAGAGGAACTCCTTACCAACTAACGTTACGCACTAATCTCACTTTATTGACTTTCTACAAGGTACAATCTACTTCGCATATCTTCTCGTCCAACTCTTTTGAGTTGGCCTTGTCGAGATGCTTGTACCTAATACCTTTCGCTAAGCCACTAAGACAAACCTAGTGCGTAACATCAGTTACTAACTGATGTTACGAGAAGAATTTTCCACATAATCCAGATTTTTATACCAAATCAGACTCAAGAATCCGATTGAGTATAAATGTGGTTGAACTTTTTTTGCCTTCTCATGTAAAATGTTTTTCTTTTAGTATGACTACAAAACACTAGTGGAGATAGAATGTCCTCAGTAAAGAAGAAACGAAGAGCAAAGATCGCAAAACACAAGCGTGACAAACATCGCCGCCGCGATCGCCACAAAAACAAGAAGTAATCAATTGACTATCACACGTCATTGCATTTTTATTTAGATTACCTTTTAGCCTATGTGGATATATCCAGAAATATATGATGTTATTGTTGTCGGAGCAGGTCATGCTGGTTGCGAAGCTGCGTTAGCTGCTGCGCGCATGGGTGCTAAGACCATGATGCTTACAATGGATCCTGACTCCATTGCTAAAATGAGCTGCAACCCTGCCATAGGCGGAACAGGCAAAGGACAGATCGTCCGAGAAATCGATGCCATCGGTGGAGAGATGGGAAAGGTCATCGATAAGACAGGCATACAGTTTCGCATGCTTAACGCATCGAAAGGTGCTGCGGTATGGTCGCCACGAGCACAAGCTGATAAAATTGCATATCAAACCGAGATGAAATATCGTCTTGAAAAAACAGTAAATCTCGACCTCAAGCAAGGGACTGTAGAAGGGCTGCTCACAGAAAATAACAATATCACCGGCGTTACCACTCTCGAAGGCATCACATACAAATCCAAGACTGTCATCATATGCACAGGGACCTTTATGCGAGGCTTATTGCATATTGGTCAGTCCAGCTACTCCGGAGGACGTGCCGGAGACAAGCCATCTATAGGGTTGTCAGCAGAACTCGAAAGGATCGGATTGTCCCTCGGCAGACTCAAGACAGGGACACCTCCACGCATCCACCGCCGAAGCATAGACTTCTCAAAACTCGAAATACAGAAAGGCGAGGATGGCATCAGATTCTCTTTCGACGACGAAGAGTCCCCTCGGCTTCCACAGATCGATTGTTTTATTACATACACAACACAGCAAACTAAAGATATCGTCAAAGCAAATATCCATAGATCACCATTATTTAGCGGCAAGATCCAAGGGATAGGCCCACGATATTGTCCTTCCATCGAAGATAAAATTATCCGTTTTGCCGACAAAAAGCGTCATCAGATTTTTCTTGAACCTGAAGGGCTTAACACCGAAGAAATATATGCTAACGGAATCGCATCATCGCTGCCATTCGATATACAGTTCGACTTAGTACACAGCATCATCGGTCTCGAGAAGGCAGAAATAACACGCCCAGCCTATGCTATAGAATACGACTATGTCAAAAGCGGACAGATACGATTCTCCCTAGAAACGAAACATGTCGGAGGATTATTCCTCGCTGGGCAGATCAACGGAACATCAGGTTACGAAGAAGCCGCTGGACAGGGGCTTATTGCCGGCATCAATGCCGTCAACAAAATTAATAAAAGAGATCCTTTTGTATTGAAACGCTCCGAAGCATATATCGGTGTGATGATCGACGATATCGTCACAAAAGGCGTAGACGAGCCATACCGTATCTTCACAAGCAGGGCCGAATACCGCCTGCTACTGCGTCAAGATAACGCAGACCTGCGACTCCGTGAATATGGTCACAAAATAGGACTCATCAGCGACAAACAATACGAAACATTCCTACAAAAACGCGACACTATAGAATGCGAAGTAAAACGCCTCAAAAAAACATTTTCAACGGTAGGAAATAAGGGAATCTCATTCTCACAATTGCTATGCCGTCCAGAGAACACATACGAAAGCATGATCGAAGAGTTCCCATCCCATGTAAAAAATCATAGTAAAGAGACCAACCAACAGATCGAATTACAGATCAAATATGCTGGTTACATCAAGCGGCAAGAGTCAGAAATCTCCAAGCTTAGCAATATAGAAGCAATAAAAATCCCCCCGTCCTGGGACTTTTTAAATGTCAAAGGATTGCGCAACGAAGCAAAAGAAAAGCTCGGGAATGTCAATCCTACGGACCTGGGACAGGCTTCTAGAATCCCCGGAGTCTCGCCGGCAGATATCTCAGTCCTGATGGTGGCGCTCAAGCAAAAAGCAGATCGCTAATATATATATAACGAATATAACGACGAAGTGGTAATTTGACGCCAATATAGTACCCACAAAAAAAATGTGGTGCTATAAATTCAATTAAGGATACAATCCAATATAATATGAAAAGTTCAGTCTGCCGTTAGGGATAACCTTGATGCTGATGCTTATCAACCAGAACAAAAAGAAAAGGGATCATGACACTGAAGGCCCAGTTTTTGATGTTACATTATATGTTCATCGTAAAACGTAAACTTTAGGGGACGAGCCCACTTACACAAACAGTGTTGATAGGTCGTATTTAGGCCCCTTCTGGCAGCTTTTTTATCCCTCACAATCCATTTATAAGATAAACTTCAAACAAATTTTTATATATTCAAAACCAATAACACAATAGCACTCTTAGGCTTATGCTACCTCTTCAGCTTGACGCGCTCGATAAGAGAATTAAGAAGAGTAACATCGCTATTAGCATCGCTCTTAGTAACGTAATATGAGAAGTTGGCACCGCGACACATCACATCGACCTTCTTCTTCCCATCGCTTTCGCCAAAACAGTTATCATCGATATTTACAATTTCTTCTGTGCCGTTCTTCATATTCATTATGTCACCGCCTCTATTTTTTTCTCGTTACCAAAATATTTTCTCGCCAATGACACTCCCATATAGCAAAAAGGCGTGTCAAGTAAAGCGCACAAGCCTTTAAATAAATAACTATACATGCCGATTTGGACACATTGGCTGAAGCTCAGGCCAAGACCAATATACCAAAATAAAAAACTAAATACCGCGCTATCAACAAACTGCGATGTTATTGTTGACATATTATTACGCAGCCAAAGATGCCTGCCTTTTGTAAGCTTCTTCAGGAAATGAAATGTCCTGATATCGAGAGACTGTGAGATAAGATATGCCATCATCGATGAGAAGACCATATGAAATGTAGTACTAAATACCGACTCGTAAGCCACCTGATAATCTCTGACAGTCGCATACCCAAAGGAATTACTTATATTCCACCAATATTCGTGTGGCGTAGCTTTAAGAGCTACCTGGATGACGAGGAACATAAAAAGGTTTGTGAAGAATCCCAATAAGATAACAAATCTCGCCCTCCTCATTCCCCATACCTCCGAGATAATATCTGTGACAAGGAAAGTAACAGGGTATGTCAAGTCTCCGGTCATAAGCGGTATAGAAGAAAAAAATGGGACCTGGAATAATTTCGCAGAAACAACGTTTGTCAATGCCAAACTAACACAAAAGAGGGCCGTCAAAACTACAAAAAATTTTTCTGACTTTTTAAAAGGGTGGAAACCTTCCATCTATTGCATTCCTTTTAATTTTAAAATGCTTATATTATTTCATACTACGTTACATTTAAGCAAGTTATAATTTTTTCTTTATGACGCAACGAAAATCTCTTTTGACTTCCTGTATCAGTAATGATATGCTTAGTGTTCCTTATACGATATAGCACAAGAAATCATCTTTTTTATATATGAGCAAAGAATATACCGAAAGTACAGTAGTAACATTAGATGCTCTTCAGCATATTAGGCTGAGGTCTGGCATGTATATTGGACGTCTTGGCGACGGTTCTAATATTGACGATGGCATATACATCCTTCTGAAAGAGATCGTCGACAACGGCATCGATGAATTCATCATGAATCACGGCAAAAGGATAGTAATAGGAATCGATAAGAAATCCGGACGCGTATCAATACGCGATTTCGGTCGCGGGATTCCTCTCGGCAAGGTTATCGACTGCGTAAGCGAAATAAATACTGGGGCAAAATACAACGACGATGTCTTCAAATTCTCTGTAGGGCTCAATGGCGTCGGAGCTAAAGCTGTCAATGCCCTCTCGAGCCATTTTTTGGTGCGTAGCCATCGCGATGGTTGCTACATGGAAGCACAGTTCTCTAAAGGCAAGCTAATATCGAAGGAAAGAGGAAAAGCATCCGAACGCGACGGCACTTTCGTAGAATTCATCCCGGACAACGAAATTTTCAACACATATACCTTCCAGAATGATATTGTCTTAAAACGCCTCAAAAACTATGCGTATCTCAATACAGGGCTTACTATTAAGTACAATGGAGAGAAGATCTTCTCCGATAATGGACTTCTAGACCTTATCAATGCCGAGGTATCCGAAGATCGCCTCTACGAACCACTGTATTACCGTAGTGACAACATAGAGTTCGCATTCCTTCATACACAGAGCTATGGCGAGACATACTATTCTTTCGTCAACGGACAGTACACCGCCGATGGGGGCACCCACCTATCGGCCTTTAAAGAAGGACTCTTGAAAGGCGTCAACGAATACGCCAAGAAATCCTTTCAGGGTATTGACGTCCGAGAGGGTATTGTCGGAGCCATCCTCGTCAAGATCAAAGACCCAGTATTCGAATCACAGACGAAAAATAAGCTTGGGAATACGGATTTGAGAGGTCCACTTGTCCAACAGGTCAAGGAAGCCGTCTCCAACATGCTTTACAAAAACACAGCGATTGCCAATCGTCTTATCGAAAGAATAGCTTTCAACGAAAAATTGCGCCGCGAGCTATCGACAGTAAAAAAGGAAGCTAAAGAAAAGCAGAAAAGAATATCCTACAAGATTCCCAAGCTTCGCGACTGCAAGTTTCATCTCACAGATAATTCTCTAAACGGCGACGAGAGTATGATCTTCCTGACAGAGGGAGACTCGGCAAGCGCATCGATCATAGCAGCTCGCAATCCAAAGATCCAGGCAGTATTTTCATTACGTGGCAAGCCGTTGAATGTTTTCGGACTAAAACGCGACCAGCTCTACAAGAATGAAGAGATGTTCAACCTTATGCACGCTTTAAATCTCGAAGACGACATCGCCAACCTACGCTACAATAAGATCATCCTGGCAACTGATGCTGATGTCGACGGCATGCATATCCGCAACCTTCTCATTACATTGTTTTTGGTATATTTCGAGAGCATCGTCCTAAACAACCATTTATACATCCTTCAGACGCCTCTTTTTAAGGTCAGGAACAAGAAAGAAACGATTTACTGTTATAATGAAAAAGAACGCGATCGCGCAATAAAAAAACTCGGGAAAAGCATGGAGATAACCCGTTTCAAAGGTCTCGGAGAAATCTCTCCAGGAGAGTTCAAGCCTTTCATCAACGATAACATGCTTCTACAGCCCGTAACAGTCGACGCTTTCTCTGATATAAAACCTACGCTAGAATTCTACATGGGCAAGAATACCCCTGAGCGCAAGCAGTTCATCAAGGACAACCTCATCAGCGAAGAAAGCGCTCTAAAAGAACTCGCAGAAATAGTATCAAACACCAAAAAGCACAACGGCCATGGAAGACATTAAAAAGCTAATACGCAAAAACTACCTACAATATGCTTCATATGTTATCCTCGATAGAGCAATACCTCATGTTATCGACGGTCTGAAGCCGGTACAGCGTCGGATCTTGCACACACTCAATACCATCGACGACGGGAAGTTCCAGAAAGTGGCAAATGTCGTAGGACAGACAATGGCATACCATCCACACGGTGATGCCTCCATCAACGACGCCCTCGTAAACATGGCAAACAAAAGATATCTCTTCGACCGACAAGGGAATTTCGGCAACCTCTTTACCGGAGATCATGCTGCGGCGGCACGATACATAGAAACCCGACTCTCCCCTCTTGCCAGGGATACGCTCTTCAATAAAGACCTCACATCTTTTATACCCTCATACGATGGCCGCAAGCTAGAGCCTACCTGCCTGCCGGCAAAAATACCTCTCGCGCTACTTCTTGGTGCAGAAGGCATAGCCTTAGGAATGTCGACGCGTATTTTTCCGCACAATTTCACAGAGACTCTTGAAGCAGAAATATCAGTCCTGGAGGGCAAGGAATTTTCAATAATCCCCGACTTCCAATCTGCCGGAATTATGGACGCTTCGCAATACGACAAAGGCAACGGGAAGATAAAACTACGCGCTAGAATAACGATAATCGACGAAAAGACCCTCGTCATCGAAGATATATGCTATGGGACTACGACAGAATCGCTCATACGATCTATCGACGATGCTGCCAAAAAGGGCAAGATTAGAATCGAAGGCATCAGCGACTACACTTCCGAGAAAGTCGAAATAGAGATAAAGCTTCCACGCGGACAGTATGCCAAAAATATATTGCCACAATTATATGCTTTTACCGACTGTGAAGTCAGCATCAGTCCACAATGTATCGTCATCAAAGATCAGTATCCATGGGAGACTAACGTCGAAGAAATTCTACGCTTCCATGTCGACAAGCTCAAAGAGTACCTCAAAGCAGAGCTTGAGATCGAAAAAGAACGCACCGAGCAGAAAATCTTCGAGAAGACCCTTGAACAGATCTTCATCGAGAACCGTCTATACAAAAAAATAGAAAATGTTACCACCTACGAGAAGATAGCAACAACTATAGATGCAAGCTTCAAGCCATATCATTCAGAACTCTCACACGAACCTACCAATGAAGATTTCGAACGTCTGCTCGCTATCCCAATACGTCGGATTTCTAAGTTCGACATCGAAAAAAATCAGAATGACATTGGAAATTATACAAAAAAGCTCGTTGGCATCGAGAAATCCCTCAAGAACATCAAAAAATATACAATAAAATACCTGAAAGACCTTATAAAAAAATACGGTCACGATTTTCCACGCAGAACAAAAGTCGAAGAATTTCATGACATCGCTAGACGCGCCATCGCAACGCGTAAGGTAAGGGTATACTTCGACCAGGAACATGGCTTTATTGGCACGAAGGTATCTTCAGACATATATTTCGACTGCACAGATCTCGATAAAGTACTGCTTATGTACCAAGATGGAACATATTCCGTTATGAACATCCCCGAAAAATATTACGTCCGCCACCACGATGATGATGCTCGGGTAGTATATGTGAGCCCTGCCGACAAGAAAACGATCATACGCACAATATATCGAGACCTGAAGACTAATTATTGCTATGCAAAAGCTTTTATTATCAAGCAGTTTATCCTAGAGCGACGCTATAATTATATCCCTGATGGAACATCCCTTGAACTAATCACAACAAAATCTGGCACCCGTGTAGACATAAGGTTCAAGCCCAAAACTCGTCAGAAAGTCTCCAAGATAATTTTAGATTTAGACAGCGTTGCAATCAAGAGTGTATCCACACGAGGAACACGCATCGCTTCCAAAGAAGTAAAAAAGGTCAAAAAGATCGAGAGTGTAAAAAAAAGCAAAGAGATCCCTCAAGAACCGCAAAAATCCAATGAATGATACAACAGCATTCGACAAAGAATATCGCGCCGCTAAGCAATACACCTGGCACCTGATAGCAATAAAAAATTATTCCACACAGCAGATACGCAAAAAACTCATGAGCAGAGAAATCTCTAGCGAAACTATCGATGCCGTAATTCGCGACTGTCAGAAGATCGGATACCTCGACGATCGGCAATGGGCGGAGAGCTTCGCAAGAAATGAGATAAGAAAAAATAACGGACCAAATCTCATCATAGCAAAGCTACGCAACAAAGGTATCCCCGACGATATCGCCAGCGATGTCATCGGAAAATCATACCCTCCCAACCTCCAGCAAGCGATTATCACAAAACTTTTAAAAACAAAATATCGTGCAGCCGACAAGCCCGCAATCCTCAGAGCTCTCTTCCGGAGAGGGTTTAACGAAATAAATATATAAAAATTATTTGCAATAATATTTTCCAGGTGGTATTATAATTATAGGTAGTCTATGAATAAATAAGAGGGTAAGAACATATGTCCGAAAATATTAATTCCGCAATACCACCGGAAACTCAAGTGGTATCAGGAGTAACGACTCCGAAGATAAACCAGGCTCCTGTTAATACGGAAGATCCGGTCGACAGAGAAAACATCCGCATAGCGAACGTAGAAGACTTGCAAACACAGCACAAAGACTTCTATAAAGAAATAATAAAATACGTGGCAATACAGATTGTCAACGACATGAAAAAAGGACAAGAAAGAATAAAACGCGCCGGACGCTCTGGTGGATGAAGCTCCTATTAAGATATGATTGAATTTCAACTTTTCCTAGGATTCTCGGTAGATAACGAATGTTCACTAGCGTTAAACGCTACGAACCCATATATAATCGAAACATTTATCGACAATGCTAGCGAATATCTTCATGAGATCACCCACGAAGGTATACGTTATATAGGAAAACTCCTCGGCGCTATAGAATCGTATGCCAACCTCGAACTCCTGGAAGCTAACATCTACAGCCTCCTAACCAAGCTCAGCAGCAGCTATAATTTCAAAGAAAAGCCCCTCATACTTTTTGCTACAGAGCGAATATAATGAATAATATAGAGACAATAATAGTTTCCGAAGAAGACGCGAGACCACGGCTAGACATTTTTCTCGCCGAACATTTCGACCATCAGCAATCCAGAGCATATTTTCAGCAGCTTATTAAAAAACATCTCATACTAATAAATGATCAACCTGTAAAGAAACGTACCAAACCCAAAGCCAATGACAAGATCGAAGTGCAGTTTGTCATATCTCAAGAAATAACGCTCTCGCCTGAAAACATCCCCCTTAATATCATCTATGAGGACGATCATATAATCGCCATCAACAAACCTGCTGGTCTCGTGGTGCACCCTGCACCAGGGCACTGGTCTGGAACATTCGTCAATGCCCTGTTACACCACTGCGGGCCAATACTGCCAAATTCAGATTCTCTCAGACCAGGCATCGTCCACCGCCTCGACAAGGATACCACAGGAGTCCTTATCGCAGCCAAAACCGATACGGCCAATGAACGACTCACAGAGCTATTCTCACATCGAAAAGTGTACAAAGAGTATATAGCCATATGTATAGGCAACCCTGGACGCGGAGAAGTCTCAGAACCAATAACGCGGAACTCCATCAATCGGAAAAAGATGGCAGTGAATCAAAACGGTAAGGAAGCTATAACAGAATATACTACTATAGCCTTTAATAATACCCTAAGCGCCGTCAAAACGGTTATAAAAACTGGGCGCACCCATCAGATACGCGTACACATGAAGCACTTGAACACCCCTGTACTTGGCGATCCTGTCTATGGCAATATTG
>Ga0307991_1003265_pt1 | contig 10552 bp, 4 predicted proteins | sample EllFjometagen131_FD_203146 | JGI IMG/M metagenome (GOLD analysis project Ga0307991, IMG submission 203146) | Marine microbial communities from Ellis Fjord, Antarctic Ocean - #131 | ecosystem: Environmental > Aquatic > Marine > Unclassified | place: Southern Ocean | collected 2014-10-08 | reverse complement strand
GGATGAGTCATCAACTTGTGGGCCTCTTCGGGGTTGAGGTCTTCCATCTCACCCAATACGGAAACATTTTCACGGCTGGCTTGAGCCTCTTGGCGAATTTGAGTAAGGTGTTTTTCTACGTTAGTTTCTATAGATTTCGGATCAAGAAGGGACCCGATATACAGATCATCAAATATCTGACCCGCCTGCGCAGAATCGAGAACATCCCCTGTTTTATCAACACCGAAGTCCTCAAGGATGACAGAAAGCTTCTCTTCCAATACTTCACGAACCCGGTATTCCACAGTATCCTCAAGAACAAAATTTATGGCGAACACCTTATGCTTCTGGCCGATACGATCCACCCGACCGATCCTTTGTTCGAGACGCATAGGATTCCATGGAATGTCATAGTTGACCACCACATGGCAAAACTGAAGATTTAACCCTTCACCACCGGCATCGGTTGATATCAAAATTCGGGAATCTTTAGCAAAGGCATCCTGAACGGACATCCTTTCTTCCATGCTCATTGAACCGTTCAGGCACACCGCGGAAAACCCTCGCTGGGTCAGAAAAACCCGCAGCATCGCCTGTGTTGGCACAAACTCTGTAAAAATCAGTATCTTGAGTTTTGAGTCTCCTTCTTCTTGCTGCAGGCGGTATATCCAATCAAGAAGAGCATCTGCCTTGACATCTGTCCCGGCTTCTTCCGTACGTTTGGATACTTCAAGGAGCAATTCGACTTCCGCTCTTTCGTTTTTCAATGCCTTCAGGCGGACACCAAGAAAGCTCTCCATCTGTTCCTGTCCATCGAGATCCATCCATTCCTCGTCTGAATAATCAGGAAACAAAGAGAGCTGTTCCCCAGGCATCCGGAGCGCTTCCAGTCGACGCTCCAGTGTCGTTCGAATGGCGCTGGTGCTTGATGTTACCAGTCTTTGCATGAGTATCATTAAAAAGCCAATATAGGTCTTCTTTTCCCGCTTTGACTGGTTGTATCCGTATCTCACATATTCAGTAACGGCATCGTAGAGGATTCTCTGCCTTTGGTACCTGTCAGCCGCAAAACCATCGCGGGAGTGGTACGCTTTCCAGGAAATTGGCACAAGCTGCGTTTTTCGGGGTGTAAAAAGAGGCGTACCTTGCGCGTTAATGGCTTGACGCTTCTCGGTACGAATAACATATGGTTTGATCCTGTTCTTCGATATGCTTTCAACGTCGGGAAAGGCTTGAGAATCAAGGAGCGAGATCAATCGATGGAAGGCATCTGTCTTTCCCTGATGTGGTGTGGCTGTAAGTAATAAAAGATAGGGTGATGCCTCCGCAAGCCCCCGACCGAGTTTATGGCGTGCGACTTGATCGGTGCTGCCACCCAAACGATGAGCCTCGTCCACAATAATAAGATCCCACCCGGCAGCAATCAGATTTTCAAATCTCTCCCGGTTATATTCTTCCAAATCTTCTTTTGTTTTGCCCCGTCGTTTAGCCAACGGTTTAAAGGAGTCTATGGGCACAATGACTTGCCGGAAGAGCTGCCATGGATTGGAAGAATCAACTTGATCTGTATCAATAAAAGAGTATGGGGCTGATTTGGTGCGTACAAAAGGTGAAATGCGTTTCAATGTCTTCAAATCCTCGGGAAAAATAAGCTGGAATTCCTCATTGAAGTGAAACCGCATCTCGCTAATCCACTGAGTGACTAATCCCTTAGGTGCTACAACAAGAACACGCTTTGCCACACCGCGGATTTTTAATTCCCTCATGATAAGCCCGGCCTCAATGGTTTTTCCTAAACCCACCTCATCGGCGAGCAGGTACCTGATCCGGTTGTTCGATATGGCTCTGGATAGTGCCTGGATTTGATGTGGCAAAGGAATAACTGAAGATTCAATAGGTGCCATCAGAACATCATGGGAGAAAGCATCAGCTACTCGCGCGGCAGCAGCAACATAAGCGATTCCGGGTGGTGAATAGGTGGCGCTATCTTCAAGCGGCCTGAGATTGGAAGCCGAAATGCGCACCACCGAATCCGAATCAGGCAGCCAGACACGGCAGGTTGTATCGCCCCACAAAATCTGGGTTTCAATAACCTGACAGAGTTGGCCGTGGTCAAGGCTGTAGTACCAACTGTTTGCATCAATCCGTTGACTCATTGCCTTCTCTTTGCCCCGAAATGATGGCGTTGTTTTTCCCAAACGATATCCACATCAAGACCATCCGCAATGGCCTTTCGTATAAGATCCAACGCTTTCTTGCTGTATCCTTTGAACTTGGTCGATTTCCTTCTCAGAATCTTGAAGCACTCAGGATCATTTTGAATCTTGAGTTCTGCTATCAGTGCGCTTGTCCTGGGGCCAGACAACTTCAATTTCTTTGCCAGATCATCCCGCCCCATATTAAATTTATCCCAGATATTGACTTCTTGTTTTATCAGAGTGCCGACCACTGGCTCACCATCCTTGGCAACACGAATAGTCAATTCGGCGTCCTTCTTTATTCTCAAGTATATGGGGATACCGCCTCCCTGCGTCTCCAACCTCAGCTGAGCTATCTCAGGGAGGATAACTTTCCATTTCTCACCTTTTCGACGGCGAGAGATAGCATTTCGCAGTTCCGTTTCGGTTACACGTTCGGCGTTGTCCCGGCTTGCCGTGGCCAAAGCAAGAATCGAACGTAGGCGGGCTGTTGCCTGAAGACCTTTCCGGCTACCAGGTTTCAACAAATCGTCAATTTGGCTCAATTCGCTATCGATCAGAAGCTGAATATCTTTTGGTGGATGTGTCGAGACGGGAAGAACACGTTTTGGGATTACATCACCAAGCCGCTGTTGAAAAGCTTGCTGCAAGAGATCGTCAAACAGAGTGACTGCTGCCTGAGCCTGTAGATAGAGGAGATCCTCGGAAATATCTTGGTAGTAATGGACAGCGGTGTCTCGATGAGCATCCAGTATAGACAAGGTGGCTCTTTCGTCTATGGAAATTATTTTTATACTGTTTTGAGCCACCTCCAAACACTTATCAAACCCGTAAGAATACTTTTCTCCCTTTGCATGGACAGAGCCAGTCCTGTCCTTGATAATGCCTTTCAGAAGCATCTCAAAGGCATGGTGCAACAAGATAAGCACGCCCTCTGCACGTCCTTGATCATGTGGCCGATTGAATAATTCAATAGCAAGCACCAAGGAGTTGATGGCGCGTTTCTTCAGCTCAGCCACATCGCGCTTTAGCCTGGGCATAGATCACTCCTCCCCCGTGCGAGTGAGTGCCTGATCGTACCACATGAGAAGTTTTGAGTCTTCCTGAAGGATATTGTCGGGTATCTTTTTAGCAACATCGATGATTATTTTATAGTTGCGTTCCTGCCATGCTTTTTTGAAGCCGGCGCGGACAGCTTCGAGGCGGAATACCTTCAGGCGTTTCTGCTTGGATTCGCGGTATTCCTCGAACTCGCGCAGCAGGGCCCGTTCGCGGAGTTTCTCCAGGTCGCCGGCCTTATTCGGGTCGGGGACGTACCAGCGGTCCTTGCCTTTGGCCCTGAGCGCTGGGGCGTCCTTAGGAAGATTGCGCATGTCCTTCCAGTTGCTGGAGAGGTATGCGTGAATCTGTTCAGGCACGGGGCTGTTGCCATCACAGCATAGAAAGTTCTCCTTCAGGAGTTCGGACAACTCTAATGCTTTTTCATGCTTTTGCCAGCCGCCGAGCTCTTTCATAAACTGCGGATGGATATCCTGAAAAGTCTGCGGCTTCCTGGTGAGCTGTTGCTTGAGCCACTGGATGGCGGAAGCTTCATCGGAAACAAAAAGGTGAAGCTGGAGTACCTCCTTGACCGTCATGCGTTTCTTGTCGTATTCGGCCGCCTGGTCAGGTAGGAAATACATACCATCGCGTTCAGGAAACCTTTGAACTAATCCCAGTTGAAATTCATGGCTGGAGATGGGGACTGGGTACCCTTTTCGGACATAATAAGCCACCATCTGATCGAAAAGGATACGTGGATCGCGCTCGGGGACAGGAACCAGAAGGTTACCTCCCTGCTTTTTGAATACAGGGAGATATTTCAGATGCGTACGCACAAAATCCCAGATGCCTTCTTCTGTGGACGCTTCGTTCAGGAATCGTTTTTCAAATCCGCCGTTTGGTTTGTAAGCGGAAATAATCAGGTCTTGCTTGACCGATGTTGGGTTCGTAACAGCATTAAAACTACCTATCTGTTTATCAAGGGCAGATACATTGGCAACAATGAAACCCGCGCCAGCTAAAGCAGTTTGAATATTATTCCAAACTGATGCTTTGGTATTGGAAAACTCTAACGTCATCCAGCGGCCAGGCTTCAATACGCGATAGGCTTCTTTGAAACATATTGTCATGAGCCTTCGATATTCTTCTGGACCTTTTTTTTGGGTTCTATTTTCGATGGCTTCAGGCTTGATGTTAGTAAGAACTTTCAACCAAGACTCCCAAGCAATATTTAATTCTGAATAATGCAAGTTAGAACCGAAAGGTGGATCAATGAATATGTAATCAAAACTACTCTTCTTTAATTTAAGGTTTTCAATAGATTGAGTGGCGATTGGATTTCCTATTGCATGGGTCGAAGCTAAAACTTTAATATGCTTTTTCATGCGAGTAAGATAAAAATGAAGAGGATTATTCTCTCTCCCCATAGAAGGAATGTATAAAGTTCCACTTAGTGTACTCATAGGAAATGAATAATTTCCGTGTTTTACTCGTTTCCCTAATCCATGGTCTAGTGAATTTAGCCAATAATGTAATGAATTACAGTTGGTAATATTGACTTTAGTCCTTAGTGAAGACAATACCCATAAATTTCTATTTGTATAAAAATGATGTACATGAGTGATTCCAATACGTAGCGGCTCACCTGTTTTATCTCCTTTTGGAATTTTGTTTGCCGGAAACCAATACGGAATCTCGCTGTTTTCTATTTTAGCTATCAATTTCAAATCAAAATCATCCGGTGTTTTCTCAAAGCGACCTTTGACACTGGGAATGCTGTAGTTAATAAGAACAGGGACTTGTTTTGCCTGTCTGATGGAATCCTTGAGGACAGAATCATATTTGGTTGTCCAGGCTCGTTCCATTTTTCGCTTGGTCAATTCCACATGGCAATGAGGACAGGGGAATTTATCCTGTACTTTCCCAGCCTCTTTATCTACCGCAGCTTCCCAGAAAATCACCTCTCCGGCACATTCCGGACAAATGAAGACATCTGACCACACTGTATAGTTGATCTTTCCGTTTCGCCCATCCTTGTCCTTGGTCTCATACATCCAGTCGCATTCTTCCTCGACCTCCTTAAGAATGCGTTTCGCTTCCCGTTCAAAAGCAACAACATCAACCGGCGTGTTGTAATTGTAAGCAATAAAGGTCGCTGCTGGAGAAAGATCGTTCAGAACTGCCCGGCGCGGCCCAAGTTTGGAGAAAACAACCCAAACGCTCTTTCCATTTTCATCAGTTTCCTGGCGCAGAATTGTTCCATCGGACTTTACTTGGTAACCAAGGGATTCCACTGTTGCCCGGTCACCACACATTTGTGCCGCAACACCCGTCATCCCCGTCCCACAAAATCCATCAAAGACAATGTCACCCGGTTCGGTGTAGTGCAGGATATACCGCATGATGGCCTTATGCGGCACCTTCGTATGATAGGAGTGGGCGTTGTAAATCGGGTCGTTCTTGCCCTCGCTCACATCCGCCGCAAACGGCTCCCGCCGATAGTCATCAGTTGCTGGGTCGTACGGTTTCCCGTAATGTTTGATGAAATCCTCAATGAACGGATTCGGGCAGACCGTATAGTACGGCGGATCGGACAGCGCCAGGATGTCCTTGTCCTCGCCAATGGGAAAGCCTTCGATCTTGCGGAACTCCGGGTCCTGGAGTTTCTCGCGAAGTTTTTCCAGGAAATACTCCCGGCGTTTTTCATCGTTCTCAAACGTCATGCCGACGCATTCAACAGGCGTATTGGCTCTGGCTTCAAGCTCTTCCTCCAAGGATTTTTCAAAAAAATCTTCTTGCCCCGAAGGATCACGAAACAGGTGTTTTGTGGGAGTTACTTTTCTTCTTTTGAGAGACATGTCTATTCCTTAGCTCAAAAATATTTTCATAGGGAGCATTTCAATTCTAATCTCAGTCAACCTATTTCATTTTCCTCGTTTTGGAAATCATTAAACTCTTGCTGGGGCTCGTAGGGCGATGCTTCCCGAGCTATAGGTTTACCCATAGCCTTTTCGATCCTTTCCAGCAAAGCTGCTTCGCGTTTTCGGAAAAATTCATCAAAATTGTCGATCTTTAACGCATCGGGTTTGATTACATGTGAGAAGAGTATATCATTCATTCTTTCATCATCGATTCCCGACTGCTTCTTTAGCCTTTCTAAATATATGCTCGGTGCATTACCACCAATGATACGGTTTGTCTTTGCTGATATGCCAGTCTTGTTGATGACGCAATCGCACCTTTTGGGATCAATTCCTTTTTGTTTACAATAAGCCTGGGGGAAAATGTGATGAATATCGATTCTGTCATCAAAATACATCTGTATGGTAATCTTCTCTCCAGTCCTGAAATCCAAGCCACCATCTTTTATCAATAAGGCATACAATCCTTTGTAAGCGGCGCTGTTCCGTGTACGAAGAGTATAGAGTCGATTAGGAGCAAAATTGGCATCAACAATTGTTGCAGGCTCCGATCCTCCATTAACCCATGCGATTGTTTCAGGAACATCTTTGGCAAAACGGGTTTCAATGGCCCCACCGTACAGTTCCCCAAATACACCACACCAAAACCAACGAGCTATTTTGGTACGTATGCCGTCATGGTCTGCCTTATCTCCAAGAAGAGTTAAAATCGCCGCGAGGGGAACAAGTTGTGTCCGATAAGGTAAATCACGTGCATCAAAAATGTGTTGTGAATGCATAAAACGGGCTGCTCTCTTAAAACCCTGGGTAACATCATCAGCCCATAACTTATAATCATCTAGTGTAAGCCGGAGAAGGTCTCTTCTTTTACAGGTAATGGCGGGGGCCTTATTAGAATCGACGCCTTCGTTTAACGCCTTAATTCGCCGTTTCCTTGACGCAAGGAGCGAAATGGTTTGCAGAAAATCATCACTTTGGACAGATTTCAGTAGCCTTTCCTTGCGAATTTCTTTTTCACGAATTGCCCAATCGTCTCTTAGGTTGTAGTCATCGGCGGCATAAGTGGCGGTGAGAAGCTCAAAAACTGTCAGTGAAACACCTCCCGTATTTACCTTCTCGAATACCTGGCAAACCGCCTCTTTCGGAGTTGCTTTGAAAAGTTTGATTAGGGGTATTTGGTACTGTTGGAAACGTTGTATAACAGTCTGGCCCAACTTGAGCCAGTTCTGTAAACGTTCCCCACCGTTTTTTGTATATTCGCCTGACCATGCAGTCAATCCAGGAAAATCAAACACCAGCGGAAGCGGAAATGCTTCAGCATCACATTCGAGAGCGGTTGTAGAATAATCCGCCATAACTTCTCCCCTAAAGTTGCGAGACTTTCGATCAGCAGGGATAGAGATAATGGCATCTTCCTGGTCAGCCCCAGGATCTAAGGCAGTGGAAATATCGAGATAATACCATCGCTCAATAGCGTTTCCACGGGCATCCTTTGTTTTAACAGGCTCACCCAAGAATAGTGATTGGAAAAGAGATGTCAGGCGTTGCTGACCATCAAGGATGAACCATTCAGGTTCTGGTTTCGGATTTAAGGAAACACCTTCAACCGCTCGAGGTCTGAAACGCACATCGGGATTGCCGGTCTCGAGAAGCATTATTGCCCCAATTGGATAGGAAACAGAGATGCTTGCAAGTAAGCTTTTAACGTGACTATCATCCCATATCCAACCTCTTTGGAAATCGGGAAGCTGAATCTTTCCTGATTTTATGTCTCTAAGAGTATCTTGAAGAGATTGTTTTGTGCTGTCAAAAGTGGTGGCTGTTGTAGTCACGATATTTCCTTTCTTGTTAAAAAACCCTACAGCCTTGTCGGGCTGACTTGGGCCATGTGGTTTTTAACTACTTGCCCGATGGCACCTTTAAAAATTTACGTCCTTTTTCGGTTAGTCTATATTGCTGTTTACTGCTGCGGGGCTTGTCAGCAATGGTCATTTCCAACAAACCGGCATCAAGTAACGGATTCAGGAAGGTGTTGACAAAGTACTCACGGTCCCGTAGTCCCGCATTTTGTTGTAACTCGGCTCTGGTCGCTGGATTTCTGGCTGCCTCCAACACAGCCACCTCTTGCGGAGTCACTTGTCGGGTACTTGCCGGGGACTTGTCGGCTACTTGTCGGCTACTTGTCGGGGTGACTTCTCCCGTATCTTGCTGCTTTTCAGGCAGAGTGGCGGGCAGGAAGGTTACATACACCGAACCGGCCTGTTCCTGCCAAGCGGGTGCCGGGTTGCCGTTTTCAGCACACCAGTCAATAATATTCAATGTGCCGGTGCCCCAGCGCTCAATGATGCCTGCCCGGTAGAACACATTGGCGATAATAGGGTTCCACGGTTTGGATTCGTGAGGTTTGGTCAGTTTTTCGGGAGTGATCCCAAATTGCAGGGCGCCTGGATTGGTAATCTCCAGATGATCGTCGTACATGGCGACCGCCACAGCACCGCCCGGTATGGTGTAATCGCGGTGGCACAGGGCGTTGGCCATGGCTTCTCTGGTGGCGCGTGGCGGATACCACGGCTGATCTTCGCGAATCATCTTACCAGATACAACTCGCCCGGCAATGGGAACATGATCCATCAGGAAGGATTCAGCCCGGCGCAGCAGCGCAAAGGCGTGTCCCCAGTACTGACGGTTGTCGGCAAAATCAGCCAGGCGGTTTTTACCGCGGAAGCGGGCCAGACGAATACCCATCTGCGGATAAAGTGTCTTGAGCTGGTTGGTCTTGCCATAAAGTGCCACTGTTGCGTTAAGGAGTTTGCCCTCGCGGGTCAGCTCTAAACCACGAAGAATGGATGCGGTATCGCGCCGGTCGGTGGCTTCCAGACGTCCCAGCCGAATAGCATTATCCATAGTTATCTGGATTTCTTCTTCATCGAGGTCAGCAATCGTTATCTCTTCCGCAAGCGGCTCATTTTCCCACCGGTGTGTGACATGAAGTCGTTCGATCAACCTGCGTTCATATTCTGCCCGAGGCATAACACTGGTTGTGGGTCCACTACGAAGATATGGGCGACCATCATACATATAGAGTCCACCGCCGCCAGGAACCATCAAAGCAATGACTCCCTTGCCTGTTTCCAATGTAACCGTTTCAATGTCCGGGAAAGCCGGTGGTTCGATCCGCCGAAGTTCAGCAGCAATATCTTCCAAAGTCCTTGTGGAAATTTGTTGACCAATAATATCATCATGATCAGTTACACCGAAAAGGACAAAGCCACCAAGACCATTCAGCATCGCACAAACGGTTTTCATAGCGCTGGAACGCTGTCCTGTTGTTTGCTTGAGTTCAAGTCGGTCGGACTCTCCCCCGGATACAAGCTTTGTCAATTCCTGTACGTTCATATTTTTATTCCAAAACAATTCTGACCTTGCCAGGATCTTTACCCTTGGTAAGGTCTGCTAAATATTCTTCAAAACGTTTTTTCAACTCTTCAGGTGTCGCAGGCGCTCCACCTTTCAGGAGAACTGATCTCAGTTTTTCGATCTTTACTTCGACCTTCATAAGACCTGAGAGAACTTCTCGCACAGCGTTTATAAAATCATGTCCAAGATCGTCCGGCAGGGTTCGCGTCTTGATGAATGTATCTAACAGTTTTCTGTCTTCCGGTTTAAGCAGTTTCAGGTCATTCTTTGTTGTGGGATCTTCCAGATTTGCCAGAAGGGTCTGAGTCCACATGGAAAGAAGGTTGTCGAGCTCATCGTCCATTTGATTTAAAAGCGTGGCCGCGGGCACCTTCATTTGGTCAGCGCCGGGCTTATATGAACAGTACTGGCAAACAGGCGAATTCTGCAATTCCCGTTCTGTTAACTTGTAGCAGGGCGTCAACTCCGCGAGACGATTTTGAAAATCAATCAAATGAGCGCTCGGCATTAGGTCAATAGTTGATAGATCCTGAAGAGTGCTTAAACGTTCGTCATTCATTAATTGAGTTTTCTTTTTGTCGTCATTAATACCGAGACGGGACTTGGCGTGAAGTGACAGGTACTCCTTGACATAAGCTTTCTTGAGCTTCATGAGTGTTTGTATCGTCTGCTGGCGGAAAGATGGGGCCTTGCGCTTGTCCGGGTCCATAATTTGAGATATAAATTGATTTTTTGTTTCTCTCACCTTGATTACCCAGGCATGTTCATCAGGCATAACAGCCTCGGCGGTAGACAGGTAGGATGAAACAGGCCCTACGTCGTCGGCCATTCCTTTTAAATACTCAACCTCTTTTAGCATATTGAGGCCCTTATTGTGTGAGGTTACGTCCTGAACATTGTAACGGAAGTTTTTAAGCTTACCGGGAGTCGAATAGGCCTGAAGAGACTCCATGAATGTCTTTGTCTGTTCTAAATGGGAAAGAAGGTCGCTCGCTT